>Ga0157370_10006316_pt1 | contig 13094 bp, 12 predicted proteins | sample C35metaG_FD_113463 | JGI IMG/M metagenome (GOLD analysis project Ga0157370, IMG submission 113463) | Corn rhizosphere microbial communities from Kellogg Biological Station, Michigan, USA - C3-5 metaG | ecosystem: Host-associated > Plants > Roots > Rhizosphere > Soil | place: USA: Michigan...
ACTTCACGCTCGGCGACCTCGACTTCTTCTGATGCGCAAGCTCGTCTTCTGCACGCAGAAGCTCGATCCCGACGATCCCGTGCTCGCCGCAACCGTGCCGATGGTTCGCGCGCTCGCAGCGCGGGTCGACGAGCTCGTCGTGCTCTGCGACAGCGCCGCGATCGAGCTCGACAACGTCCGCGTTCGTGAATTCGGAGCGCCGACTCAGGCCCTACGCGGGGCGCGGTTCGAGGCAGCGCTCGCACGCGAGCTGCGCTGCGACGGGGTCGTGGCGCACATGGTCCCTCTCTTCGCGGTGCTGGCCGCGCCGCTCGTCCGGCCGCTCGGCATTCCGCTCGTGCTCTGGTACACGCACTGGAAGAGCCACGTCGTCGTGCGCGCGGCCGAGCGGGTCTGTACGGCGATCGCGTCCGTCGACGTCCGCTCGTTCCCGCTCCGCTCGGACAAGGTGCACGCACTCGGACACGGCATCGACGTCGCCGAGTTCGCCTGCGCCGACGCCCCGCCGCCGCCGACGCGCGCGCTCGTGCTCGGCCGCTACTCGCCGGCGAAGGGACTGGAGACCATCCTGCGCGCAGCGCGCACGGCCGGCGTACACGTCGAGGCGCACGGCTCGGACGAGACCTTCGCGACGTACAAGCGAGAGCTCGCGCGCGAGTTCCCCGAGGCCGACCTCGCCGGGCCGGTGCCCCGCGCGCAGGTGCCCGACCTGTTCGCGCGCAGCCACGTGCTCGTGAACAACATGCTGCCCGGCGCGCCCGACAAGGTCGTCTACGAGGCGGCCGCGTCGTGCGTGCCGGTGCTCGCATCGAACCCTCTCTTCGACGATCTGCTGCCGCCGGAGCTCCGGTTCGGCCGCGACGACGTCGACGGGCTGGCTGAGAAGCTCCGGACGCTCGACAGGCGGCGCAGGCCCGAGCTGCGCGAAACCGTGGCGCAACGCCACTCCGTCGAGCACTGGGCCGACGGGCTCCTCGCTACCGTTGCGCGCGGATGATCCTCCACGTCCAGAAGGTCGCAGGCATCTCCGGCTCCGAGGCGCATCTGCTCTCGTTGCTGCCGGCGCTGCGCGCACGCGGCTGGAACGTCCGGATGCTGATGCTGCACGAGGACGAGGCGGGCGCGTGGGACTTCGCGCGCGCGCTCGAGGCTCGCGGCGTGCCTCTCGACGCGATCCGCGTTCGCGCCGACGTCGACCCGATCGCGTTCCTGCAGCTCGTCGGTTACCTCGTCCGGCACCGGCCCGAGCTGCTCCACACGCACCTCGTGCACGCCGAGTGGTATGCGCTGCTGGCCGGTGCAGCTGCGCGCGTGCCGCTGCGCTTCACCACGAAGCACGGCTTCAACGAGTTCCGAGAGGCGCCGTACTTCGGTGTCGCGGACCGGGCCGTCGCGAGCCTGGCGCACGTGCACATCGCCATCTCGCGCGGGCTCGCGCGCTATCTCGAGGACGTCGAAGGGTTCGACCGCGAGAGCTTCGAGATCGTCCACTACGGGATCGAGCCGGACGGCGAGCCGGCGCCGTACGGCGAGCCCGTGCCGCGGCTGCTGTGCGTCGGCCGTCTCATCCCGATCAAGGGGCACATCGTGTTGCTGCGCGCGTTTGCGGAGGCGCGCAAGCGCCTGCCGACCCTCGAGCTGGAGATCGCCGGCCGCGGCCCGCTCGAGCCTGCCTTGAAGGCGCTCGCCGCGGAGCTCGAGATCCAGGATGCCGTGACGTTCCTCGGTCACGTGTCGCCGATCCAGTCGGCGATCGAGCGTGCGGCCGTCGTCGTCGTGCCGTCGATGGGCGAGGGCTTCGGCATGGTCGCCCTGGAGGCGATGGAGCGGGCGCGGCCGGTGATCGCCGCGAACATCGGCGGCCTCGGCGAGCTCGTGCGGGACGGCGAGACCGGCGTGCTCGTTCCTGCCGGCGAAGCCGAGCCGCTGGCCGACGCAATCGTCCGTGTCGCCGGCGACCTCGAGCTCGCGCGGGCGATGGGCGATGCCGGGCGCCGCCGCGCGCTCTCGCGCTTTCTGCAGACCGCCTGCACCGAACGGACCGAGCTGCTCTACGAGGACGCGCTCGCGAGCGTTGCGTAGAGCGCCACGTGGCGGTCGGCCATTCGCGCGACCGAGAACTCGCTCAACGCCCGGTCGCGTCCCGCGACGCCGAGGCCCGGCTCCTCGAGCGCCTGGTCGATCGCGGCGGCCAAACCGTTCGGATCGTCGACCTCGACGAGCTTGCCCGTGACGCCGTCGACGACGAGCTCCGGCAACGAGCTGACGCGCGTCGCGACGACCGGGAGCGACGCATGCATCGCCTCGAGCACTCCGAGGCCGAAGCCTTCCCAGCGAGCCGGATGGACGTAGACCGTTGCGCGTCGCAGCCAGGCCGCGACGTCCGGGACCCGGCCGAGCAGGAAGACGCGCCGCTCGAGATCGAGCTCGCGGGCGAGCGACTCGAGCCGCGCGCGCTCGGGCCCTTCGCCGAGCACGACGAGCACCGTGTCGTCCGGCAACGACGGCAACGCACGGATCGCGACGTCGACGCCCTTCTGCGCGGTCAGCCTCGACGTCGAGAGCAGGATGCGAGCCGTGGCCGGCACGTCATCGGGCGGGTTGTCGCCCCACGCCTCGGGCAGCGCGTCGAGGCCGTAGTGGATCGTCTGGACCTTCGACTCGTCAGCCCCGACCTGCACGGTGAAGTCGCGCAGGGCGTCCGTGATCGCGACCACCCGGTCGGCCATGCGCAACAGCTGCCGCTCGACATGACGGAACGCTCCTTGCCGGAATGGGTCGTCGTTGTGCTTCGTCGACACGAGCTTCGCACGACGGAGCTTTGCGGCGACGCCGCCGTACACGTCGGCGTGCACCAGGTGCGTGTGCACGACGTCGGCCCGCAGCGCCCGAGGCAGCCGGGCGAGCAGATAGGGATCGATGTCGCGCGCCGACCGCAGGCGCAGCGCCGGCACCGTCAGCGCGGCGTAGAAGTCGGCCGGATCCCAGCGCGGGTCGTCGAGCCCCACGAACGCGACGTCGATGCCGCGCTCCGCGAGCGCAGGGAGGAGCGTCAGCAGATGACGCTCGGAGCCGCCGATGCCGCGCATGCGGTGGACGTGGACGACCCTCACGCGCGCAGCCTCCTTCGCCACGCCGTCTTGATGCGCTGCGTCGCGCCGGTTGCGTCGAGGACGCGGCGGGCCCCGTAGGCCGCTCCCGCGATCGTCGTGCGGACCATGCGCGCCCGCTGCGCGCGGAAGGTGCTCGCGTAGAGCACGAGGTTCCGTTCGAGATACGACTCGTTCGAGAAGTGGAGCTTGTAGTCGGAGCGGCCGGGGCCGAAGTCGAGAACGCGCAGAGCCGGATCGGCGATCGCGTCCCGGATCACGTGCATCAGGAGGTAGATGCCGGGTCGGTGGCGTGCGTACTCCGGGAGATAGCCGGTCGTGTTCAGGCGGATCGTGTCGCGGTAGACGCCGCACCACCAGAAAGCGACGGGTCGCTCGCCGTCGTCGAGCAGGTAGACGCGTGCCCAGCCGTGCTCGAACGCCACCCGGAGAGCATCGGCCCGTTCACGCGAGAAGCCCGCGCCGAGTCGCCGCTGGTACGTCGTCCGAGCGATCGAGTCGAGTGCTTCGACCACGTCGTCGCTCCACGCGTCGATCACACGCACGCGTGCGTCGATCGCGTCTTCGAGGCGCTTCATGTCGTAACGGACGCCGGCCCGGATCTTCCGCGACCGGCTCGCGAGGAACGCATCCCAGGTCTCGGGCAGCACGAGGAGCCGTCGTTCCCACGTCGGCGTGAACGGATCGCCGTTCAGCGGCAGCAGCGACCTGTACTCGACGGAGTCGACCCGGAGCGCCGGGGTGGTCGCGACGTCGACGTCGTGCAACACGTCGCGAACGATCGCGGCCGCATCGCCGACGACATCGACGAGGCGGAGCACTCGGAGCCTCGGCGCGTAGACGCGGAGATAGCCGATGCGCGACTCGAGCCGACGCTCGGCGATCCGTCCGACGAGCGCGGCGTCGCCCGCCGTGCGCAGCACCGCCTCGCCCGGTTCGGCGAGGAACAACGGCTGCTCCGCCTGTTCCGTGTGCCAGTCGACGTGCGGCCAGTCTCTCATCGGCGCGCCAGCCGTCTGAGCCCGGCCGCTGCGAGGATTGCGAGCAGGAAGTCGAACGCGATGCGATACCGGGTCGCGCCGACGAAGAGCGCCGCCCAGAAGCTCTGGTACGCGAACAGCGCCAGCGCGAGCCAGAGGAACGTGCGCGGCACGAAGAACAGACCGACGGCCGCGAGCGCGTAGAGCGCCCACATGTAGGCCGGCTCGGCCACCTGCTTGGCGAAGCCGCCGGCAGCGCCGCCGGTCTCGATCACGTTCGGCTGCCAGAACAGCTGCTCCGACAGCGCTGCGAGCTTCGCCTTGCCGCCGGGATGGTCTCGGTCGTATTGCCAGGCCAGATGCTCGTAGAAGCGCATCTGCACGCACTCGTTCGGGTCGTAGCGCTTCGCGCCGTGCGATGCCACCCAGAAGGCCCACGCCTCCTCCGGCGTGTAGTTGTTCGGCGGGGCGGGACGCGGCGACGACGGTCTCACGTTGTCGATCCATTGACCGTGGGAGAGCAAGTGATACGTCTGTGCGTTGTTGGCCTTCCAGAGTGCGCGGCCGTCCGTGGTCAGCGTGAAGCAGCCGACGGTTGCCGTATTGCGGACGAGCCACGGCGTCACCGCGATCGAGGCGCCCACGAGGACGAGCACGACGGGTAGGGCGGGGACGCCCCGGACGGCGAGATACACGGCGCAGAGAATCGGCAGGAGGACCAGTCGGGTGTTGCCCAGCATCGCGAGGCCGCTGACGAGACCCAACGCGAGCGCGAGCCGCGGCGTGCGGCGGTCGGCAACCAGGAGCGTCAAGAAGACGAGCGCCGCGGCGCACAGCTGGTCGACGATCTCCCGATTGACGTGCACGTCGTGCCAGACGAGGTAGGGCTGCAGCGTTCCGATGCACGCCGCCGTGACGGCTGCCCAGTTGGGCAGGAAGCGGCGGGCGATCTCGTACACGAGCGCGGCGACGATGCACGCGACGACGATCTGAGCGATTCCGACCGATTCCCAGTGGTGCCCGAAGATCCAGTAGATCGGGATCAGGAACCAGCCGTAGAGCGGCTGTGTGTAGGCCGACGGCTCGCCCGGGATGAACCCGAACGTCCCGTGCTGGACGAAGGTCTGGGCGAACGTGTCGCTCTTCTCGGTGAACGTCGCGGTGATCGCACCGCGTTCGTGCAGAAGCACTGCGAGTCGCGGAACGGCGCAGGCGGCGACGACGAGTGGATACGCGCTGCGGCGCGTCACGCGACGGTCGGCGTCGTGTCGACGTGCGTCCGCTGCCAGAGCTCGAGCATCACGAGCGTCCAGAGCCGGTGGCCATGGTCGGCACGGCCTGCCCGGTGCTCGTCGAGCAGCCGCTCCACGGCCCTCCGCTCGAACCAGCCGCGGTCACCGAGGAGCAGGTCACCCGCCAGATCGCGCAGCTCTCCGCGGAACCAGGCGGCGAGCGGAACGCCGAACCCGGTCTTGCCGCGGGCCGCGACGACCGGCGGCAAGTCGTCTGCGAAGGCGCGTCGCAACGCGAGCTTGCCGCGCTTCAGCCGTGCCGGAAGACTGAGGCCCAGCTCGACGACGCGGTGGTCGAGCAGCGGCGAGCGCAGTTCGAGCGAGTGCGCCATCGATGCGATGTCCGACTTCGGCAGCAAGTCGCCGGGCAGGTAGGTGGCGATATCGAGCAGCTGCAGGCCGGTGACGCCGGGACGCGCAGGCTTGCCCAGCAGAAACCCCGTCGACGTGAGGGTCCCGATCTCCGCCCGCGCGTCCGCAGACCAGAGAACCGATCGCTCCGACAGAGAGAACACCTGCATCATGCGGCCGTAGCGCTCGGCACGCGGCGTCGCCGCCGCATCGAGGAAGCGCCGTGCGCGAAAGGTCGTCGAGCGCCGCTCTCCTGCGGGGACGGCGCGCAGCAGGCGCGCGCCGAGCGCCGCCGCGGGGCGCGGAACGCGGCCGGCGAGATCCATCGCGGTATAGCGCTCGTAGCCGGCGAACGACTCGTCGCCGCCGTCGCCGACGAGTGCGACGGTGACTGCGCCGCGCGCGGCCTCGCAGATCAGGAAGAGCGGCAGAGCCGCTTCGTCGCCGAGAGGCTCGTCGAACGCCGCCGCGAGTCGCGGCAACGTCGCAGCGGCATCGGGCTCGAGCACGACCTCCTCGTGTCGCGTCGCCCAGCGCTCTGCGACGGCACGCGCGTAGGGCCGCTCGTCGTATCGCTCGTCTGCGAAGCCGACGGTGAACGTGCGCACCGGCTCGGAAGCGGCCTGCGCCATCTGCGCGACGACGATCGCGGAGTCGATTCCGCCCGAGAGGAGCGCGCCGAGCGGCACGTCGGCGACGAGCCGCCGCCGCACGGCGTTCCCGACCTCGTCGCGCACGCGGTCGAGCCAGGCCCGCTCCGTCAGGGGCTCCTCGACCACCGACGCCGTCCAGTACCGCGACTCGACCTGCGACTCGCCTTCGACCACGAGCATCGACGCGGGCGCCAGCCGGTGAACGCCGCGCAGCCCTGTGCGGCTGCCGGGGACGTACTGCAGGGCGAGGTATGCGTCGAGCGCCGCGAGGTCGGGCTCCGAATGGAAGCCGGGTAGGGCGTGGAACGCCTTCGACTCCGATGCGAAGGCGAACGTCCCGTCGGCCAGCCTCGTCCAGACGAGGGGCTTCTTGCCGAGCCTGTCCCGCGCGAGCACGAGCCGTCCGCGCGGACCGTCCCACAGCGCGAGCGCGAACATCCCCTCGAGGCGCTCGACGAACGCAGGGCCGTACTGCTCGTACAGATGCGGGATGACCGGTGTGTCGCCGCGTCCGCGCACGTCGTGACCGTGCTCGGCGAGATCGGCGCGCAATTCGGCGAAGTTGTAGAGCTCGCCGTTGAAGACGGCGACGATGTCGGCGGTCTCGTTCGTCACCGGCTGGAAGCCGAGCTCCGGGTCGAGGACGCGGAGCCGCTGATGCCCGAGCACGCATGTGCCCAATGCTTCGGTGCCGCCCTCGTCAGGCCCTCGGTGTGCAATGCGCGCGCGCATGCGGTCGACGAGCGACGCCTGCGGCGGGCCCAATGGTGAATAGAGTCCGCAGATCCCGCACATCGCCGAAAACAGTGTGCCTAGCGGCTGGGTCGTCTCCTGCCATCTGGAGCGCCCGCTCGACGACGAAGCCTGGCGCCGCTTCGATGCGATCCGGCGGCGCTTCGAGACGATCGCACTCGTTCGCCCACCCGATCCCGCGTACGGCGAGGACGAGGAGCGGTGGCTGGAGCGTGCGCGATCGATCGAGCTGCTCGGCCTGCACACCCACTGGACGAGCCCGACGCACGCCCGGCCGACGAGCGGCGATCCGGCCGACCGCGTCCGCCGCGAAACGGAGTGGCTGCGTGAGCGGGGACTCGAGCCGCGCTGGTTCTGCGGCGGCGGCTGGTACAGCGACGACGCGGTGAGCGCGACCGTCGCGGAGCTCGGGCTCGTCGACTGCACGCCGCGCGCCGGCGTGCCGTCGCCGGGTGTGCTGCCGACGACGCACTCCGTCGGAGAGTTGGCCCGCGCGTTGCTACGGCCGCTGCCGTCGTACGTGCACGCGTACTTCCACGACTACGACCTGCTGGGCACGAGCCGTCGGATCGCGCTCGTCGCCTCGCTGCGTGTTCTCGGTATGCGCAAGACGGCGCTCGACGCGAGTAGTGCGACCAGGAAGTCCCAGGGCACGCGGTAGCGCGTCTCCCCGACGAACAGCGCTGCGACGACCGTCTGGTAGGCGAGGAGCACGACGGTCAGGACGGCAAAGAAGCGCGGCACGATGAAGAGCCCGATCGCAGCGAGCACGTAGAGCACGATCATGTAAGCCGGCTCCGCGTAGAAGCGCATCGTGTCGAGCCACGTTCCCTGGCCCGGACGGTCGGTCACGCCGACCACCTGCGGCTGCCAGAGCCATTGCATGTCGAGCGGGACGAGCTTCGCCTTCGCGCCGGGATGGTGGATCCAGAACGAGATCACCTTCGACTGGAACTCGTCCATCTGCGCGCACTCGTCGTACGGCGCGACGACCCCCGTCTTGACCCAGCGGTCGTACACGTCCTGCGGAGTCGGCGGGAACGACTTCGGCTGCGGCACGTGATCGATCCACTGCCCGCTCTGCAGGGTCGCGTACGTGTTGAGGTTGTTCGCCTTCCACAATGCGCGCGCGTCGGTCGTCACCGCCCAGCAGCCGACGTCGGCGCGATTGCGGATCACCCACGGCATGACGAGCACGGCCGCCCCTGCGAGCACGGCGAGCACGCCGGCGAGCGGGACGCTGCGCCGCCAGGCGAGATACGCGAGCACGAGGAACGGCAGCGCCTCGAGTCGGACGTTTCCGAGGATCCCGAGCCCGAGCACTGCGCCGAGGGCGAGGCCCGCCGCGGGCGTGAACCGCTCCGCGCAGTGCAGCGTCAGGTAGACGATGCAGGCCGCGAGCAGGTGGTCGAGGATCTCGCGGTTCATGTGCACGTCGTGCCAGACGAGGTAGGGGTGGACGGCGACGAGCAGGGCTGCGACGACGCCGGCGGCGGGCGAGAGCCAGCGCCGGCCGATCCGCCACACGACGAGCGTGGTGCAGCAGGCGACGGCGATCTGCGCGACCCCGACGACTTCCCAGTGCCGGCCGAAGAGCCAGTACAGCGGCAGGAGGAACCAGCCGTAGAGCGGCTGCGTGTACGCGGAGGGATGCCCCGGGATGAAGCCGTACGTTCCCTGCGCGAGGTAGGTCCGGGCGAAGACGTCGCCCTTCTCGACGTTCGCGACGAGGATGACGCCGCGCTCGTGCAGCAGCGCCGCGAGCCGCGGGAGCGCAGTCGCGAGCACTAGGAGGAGGACGGCGCTGCGCCGGCGCACGGAGGTGTAAGCGTAGCCGAGTACAATTGCGCGCTCGTGGCCACCAAGCCCCTCGTCGGCGCCGGTTCGGGGGACGACGCCGGCGACATCCGCCGGGGTCGCGTCCTTCCGTCGTCGCTTCAGCTCCGCACTCTCACCCGTCGCATCGCGAGCGTGCTGTCGCTCGCGGTCATCGACGTCGGCGGTCTTGCGGTCGCCTTGTACCTCGCGCTCGTGCTGCGTGAGCTCTATTACGGGGATCGCCCGATCCTCTGGGGGCTGCAGTGGAAGACGGAACAGGGATGGCTTCCCTTCCTCGCCGTCATCACGGTCCTCGTCTTCTGGCACAACGGCCTCTACGCGGCGCGCGAGCAGCGCTCGGGCGCCGGCCGTGTCGTCTCGTCGCTCCTCCTCGTGACTGTCGTGACCCTCGCATTCGCGATCGGGACGGGGTACCCGCGCAACACGTTCGGCCTGTACGCCGTCAGCTTCGTCTTGTCGGTCACGGTGATCGGCGGCCTGCGCTCCTCGTACGAGATCGTGACGCGGGACGTCTGGCGCATCGCCGGCGTTCGGCGCCGCGCCTTGCTCGTCGGCGACAACGACCGTCTGGTCGACTTGAGGCGCGCGCTCGGGCTCGGTCGCAGCGGCATCGACTACGACTTCCTCGGCGCGCTGACGATCGACGGCGCCGAGGACCCGTTGCTCAACGTGCTCGGCGGCGTCGACGATCTCTCGCACGTCCTGCAGGACCTCCATCCGGACGAGTTGATCGTCAGCGGCGTCGACCTCGACGACCGCGCGCTGCTCCGCCTCGTCGACGAGGCGCACCAGCTCGGCGTCCGAGTGCAGATCGCGCCGACCACGACCGAGGTGCTGACGCAGCGAGCGGAATACGTGCCGGGTCAGGCGTGCCGCTCTTCGAGCTGCGGCCGCCGGTGTTCGCCGGCCTGGAGTGGACGGCGAAGCGCGCGTTCGACATCGCGGTCAGCTCCCTGATCATCGTTCTCGGCGCGCCGGTGTGGATCGTCATCGCGCTCGCAGTGAAGCTCAGCTCTCCGGGCCCGGTCTTCTACCGCGACCGCCGCGTCGGTCTCGCCGAACGCGAGTTCGGCATGTTCAAGTTCCGGTCGATGTACACGGATGCGTCGGAACGACAGGCCGGGCTCGAAACTGCGAACGAGGCGTCGGGCCCGCTGTTCAAGATCAAGGACGATCCGCGGGTCACGAGCGTCGGCAAGATCCTGCGCCGGTATTCGCTCGACGAGCTACCGCAGCTGCTGAACGTGCTGCGCGGCGAGATGTCGCTCGTCGGGCCGCGGCCGCTGCCGCTGCGCGACTACGTCCAGCTCGAGGAGTGGCATCGCAAGCGGTATCTCGTGCTGCCCGGCATGACCGGGCTCTGGCAGGTCTCCGGCCGCATCGAGCTGACCTTCGACGACCTCGTGCGGCTCGATTTCTACTACCTCGAGAACTGGTCGATCTGGCTCGACATCTCGATCCTCGCGAAGACGATGCCCGCGGTCGTGGCACGGAGGGGCGCGTACTGAGCGTCACGGCCGTCGTCGTCACGTACGACGAGGATCCGGCGATCGTTCGCCGCGCAATCGATTCGCTGCGCGCGCAGACGCGTCGGCCGGACGAGATCCTGCTCGTCGACAACAAGCCGGGTGCGACGCTGCCGGACGTGAGCGACGCCCCGGAGGTCCGTGTGATCGAAGCCGACGTCAACCTCGGCTATCCCAACGCCGTCAACTTCGCGATGGAGAACACGGACGCCGACTTCGTGCTGTGTCTCAACCCGGACGCGCGTGCGGAACCGGAGTGCCTCGCGGAGCTGCTGGCGGTGGACGCGGCCATCGCGGGCGCCCAGATCGTCTCGGAAGACGGTCTCGTCCGGCAGGCCGGCGCGAATCCCCTTCATCCCACCGGCATCTCGCCGGCAGGCTCGTTCGGCCTTCCCCGCGAGGAGGGCGCCCCGCGCGAGACGATCGTCGTCTCCGGCGCGTGCTGCCTGCTGCGCCGCGAGACGTTCCTGGCGCTCGGCGGCTTCATGCGCGAGTTCTTCCTCTACTACGACGATGCCGACCTCGGCTGGCGCGCCCGCATCGCCGGAGAGCGTGTCGTCTACTGCCCGGCTGCCGTCGTGCGTCACGGGTACGAGTTCGGCCGTCGCGAGCGAAAGATGTTCTTCCTCGAGCGAAACCGCCTGATCAGCGTCCTCTCGAACTACGAGGTGCGGTCGCTCCTGGTGCTTGCCCCGCTCCTCCTCGTTTTCGAGCTCGGAATCGCCTTCGTGGCGGCTGTGCAGGGATGGCTGCCGGAGAAGCTGCGCGCGTACGCGTCGGTGATCGAGCTGCGCTCCGCCATCCACGCCCATCGGCGCCGGGTCCAGGCTCTGCGGCGTCGCAGCGACCGAGAGCTTCGCGGCTTTTTCACAGCACGGTTCGACTCTCCGTTCATGCCGGCGATCCCCGCGCGTGTCGCGAGCGCCCTGACCGCGGCGTATCTCCGACTGGTCTGAGCGGTACCCTCAGCGCGTGCGTCGCATCGCCGTTGTGCCGGCGTTCAACGAGCAGCAGAACGTCGGCCGCGTCATCGAGGAGATCCGTGAGTTCGATCCGGATCTCGACATCGTCGTCATCGACGACGGCTCGGTCGACGCAACGGCGGCAGTCGCGCGGCAGCACGGGGCGATCGCGCTGCAGCTGCCCTTCAACCTCGGCATCGGCGGCGCCGTCCAGACCGGGTTCCGGTACGCGTTCGAGCATGACTACGACCTCGCTGTGCGCGTCGACGGCGACGGCCAACACGACCCGTCGCAGCTCGATCGCGTGATCGCGCCCATCCTCGCGGGCGAAGCCGACATCGCCGTCGGTTCCCGCTTCGTCGAAGACGGCGACGGGTACCGCTCGTCGCGCTCGCGTCGAATCGGCATCCGTCTGCTCGCGTTGGTCGTGTCGCGCATCGTCGGCCGGCGGGTGACCGACACCACCTCTGGGTTTCAGGCGCTCAACCGAAAAGGGATCGCGCTGTTTGCGCGCGACTATCCGCACGACTATCCGGAGGTGGAGGCGACCGTGATGGTGTCGCGCCACCGGCTGCGCTCCGTCGAGGTGGCGGTCTCGATGCGCGAGCGATCGAGCGGCCGCTCGTCGATCACCGCGCTTCGGTCGGTCTACTACATGATCAAGGTTCTGCTCGCGATCTTCGTCGGGCTGTTCCGTCGCAACGTCGTCCCCGAGGAGGGCACGTCATGACTCCGATCGCCGTCTCCGTCGTCGGCACGATCGCGTCTCTCGCACTCGTCCTGATCGTTCTCGAGCTCATCCGCACCCGGCGCCTGCGCGAGCGCTATGCATTGCTCTGGCTCGCCACCGGCATCGTTCTCGCCGTGCTCTGTGCATGGCGCGACGGTCTGAACACGATCGCGCGCTGGGTCGGGATCCGCAGTTACCCGCCGGCCGTCCTGTTCGCGGTCGGGATCCTCTTCATCCTCGCAGTGCTCCTCCATTACTCGACCGTCATCTCGCGCCTCTCCGACCAGAACGTGCTGCTGGCGCAGAAGCTCGCGCTCTTGCAGGAGCAGCTAGAAGTGGACGTCCGCGAGTAACGTAGGACGCGAGCCCGGCGATCTGGGCCCCAAGCCCAGGCGTCCTACCGCACACTGACGACCGTCGGTGCGCTGACGACGTAAACGTCGCCGTATGCGACGTCGTTCAGCCAGTTTGCCGCGACGCCCACACGATATACCCAGCGTCCCCTTGGGACGTGACGGTCGACGAATGTGGGCGACATCGTCGTGCCGAGATCCGTCGCACCGGTGAACTTGCACTGTTCGGCAGGCGGCGACGGGTATATGCACGTAAACGGCTGCTGCGAGACGCGCTCACGGAAGACGTGGAAGAAGACGGGCCCACCGATCGGATGCTGCGGCCGCCAGGAGAGAGTGACGGTCGTGCCGTGCGCCGCGGCGGTCTCCCCGACGTCGACGCCCATCGGGATCAATGGGGTCTGGATGACCGCCGCACTCGGCCGGCCCTGCATCGGCGAGGCGCTAGCGACGAGTGCGAGGGGTCCAATGCCCGTTGCCGCGGCAGCGACGCCAACGAGCGCCCACGACGTCCGGAGCGAAAAGATGGTCGGCGTGGGCACGGG
>Ga0157370_10006320_pt1 | contig 13089 bp, 7 predicted proteins | sample C35metaG_FD_113463 | JGI IMG/M metagenome (GOLD analysis project Ga0157370, IMG submission 113463) | Corn rhizosphere microbial communities from Kellogg Biological Station, Michigan, USA - C3-5 metaG | ecosystem: Host-associated > Plants > Roots > Rhizosphere > Soil | place: USA: Michigan...
CGAAGAATTGATAAACGCCCTGCCGCCATGCAGCCCGATGCCGATCAGCAGGTAGATGACGATCATCTTGTGCATGTCGGGCGGGAACTTCAGATCTGATTTGATGAGACACGCAAACATCCCAAGGGCGAAAAACAGAATCGCCGGTACGAGAAGACTAGACATTTATATTCCCCTTAGTAATTATTAACCTGGTTGGATTACTACCGCCGTCCGCTTCGAAACCAGTAGTCATGACAATGCTGCAACGCTTGGCCTCGACGCTTGAGCAACCATGAGTCCAACAGAGAGGACGCCATAAATCCTCTGAAACCAAACCTGTACTGTAAGCGCGTGGAGTTTCATGGAGATAATAACGACCAGCAAGCTGCACCTCAAAATATGCTTTCTATCAATGGTGGCGGAAATGATGCCCTTTACAAAACCCTCTCTATTCAAGAGTTTTTTCATTTACAAAAATATATGCTTGTCATATATTACCTCCGGTACAAAGAAAAAAATTCCGGAACGGAAAACGAACTCGATAACAACCGGCGCCGAATCAATTTTTCTGAATTAAATCCCCGCATAAGACATTCAATCAAATATTTCATTTTAAGCTACTGAATATTAGGAAACTTTTAAATAATATGCGAGCCAGTCTCGTTATAAAGGACAAGAATTCTACGCGAAAGAAAATTAACACATTGAATGTGAAGAAAACATTTTGTATGTGTGATTAATTTGTGAATGCATAAATTATGTGTGATTAATTTGTGAATGATACAAATATGTGTGATTAATTTGTGAATGACATGAATTAGCATGCTATTGAAATTTGCTTCGACTTGAGGAGTGTAACGATGTTTTTACACCCGACAAATTGGATACTGATCTGAGGGTATTTTGGGCTGGCGGCGGTGGTTTCGCTGCGTAATTATCGAAGGCTGGCGGCTCATGGACGAACTCCTTGAGGTACCCTATGAAATATTCGGGCCATTTCTTGGGAGATTAATTGCGGTCATAGTGAGTTTGAAATGCTGATCGACTCGCCGCAGCCCCGATAAAGCGTTTTCCGAATGCGCCCACCGTCTTGCCTCATTCTTAAGTACTCCTCGATGCGCTTTCTGGCAACCTGGCTCAACCGATAGCCATGGTGTCGCGTAATGCGCACATTGATGATGGCGCCGCCACCGGGGCGGGGTTGATTTGCGCAACATGCGGTATAACTTTACGTAACTTTACGCGCCCGGCAAGCCACCACAAAGCCGGCGGTATCATAGGCCTTGTCCGCACTCACGGTTTTGGGTTGGCGATCGGCTACGGCGTCTAGTGTAGTGTTGCACGCTAATTGAAACATATGAAATCCAGTATCCACGCGGTTTACAGCCTAATTATAAGTCCCGTTAAGAGCGCTCCACTACACTAGCATGATGAGTGCGGCCGCACGTTCACCCCTGCCGTCAGACCCTCTCCCCCACCGCCAGCCCGGTGCGGCTCTCCATCAGTACGTGCCCCCCCCGGCAGCACAGGATAGCGGCGGCGTTGGGACTCTTGCGATACAGTCGGGCATTCGGATCGGTTTGGCTGGCATGGTATCACTGCCGCGAGGCTTGCCCTTCCAGTCGGCTTGTATGTTGCGTCCCGGCCGCCAGGAGGCGGATTCGATCCATCCTTCGGAACGAAAACTCTTCTGGCTGGCCCATGCCTGTATCAACGTGCCGTCCACCGAGAAGTGGTCTCCTTCGACAAAAGCGTTTGCTGCTCAGCCAAGGCCGGCACTTCAAAAAAATGACTCGATCACTTCATGTTTCCAGCAATCTGTCGCAGTTCCTGGAAAATACCAAGCCTACAAACCAGCGAAACCGCAGGCTATACTGTCCCATCAGTTGCCCCTCGCTGCGAACCGAGTAGAACACATGCGGCAGCAATGCCCGAACCCGTTCCTCCGGCGCAATCGAATCGTGCCCGCTAGCTGCATAGATCGCATCAAACAGCCCATCAAGCCGACTCAACGCACCATTGACCAACTCCAATATCCCGCGCAGCGGGTAATCCCCTGGAACAAAATCTTCCAGCTTAGCTACCACAAAAAGACTCTCTTGCACCGCAGCCGATCCACGCATGCCAGTTACCTCAGCAACAATATGAATAAAATATCGATAACGAATATCCCAAAAATCCCGTTTACTCGCGAGCAAAATTCAACAGCCTGTTAGTCAATTATTTGTTAAAAAAATCTGTACTTTCTGTTGCACTTCGTTGTCGAATCCGCGACACTGTGCGTGATTTATTTTTAGTTAAATAATATGACCATCAACTAATAATGGGGATTCTAAGCGCGATCCTATGGACTCCCGCAATTGGAGCCCTCATGCTGGCCCTCCTCCCCGGCCGGGACGATGATGTTTCCCGCAATCTCGGCAATCTGTTCACCACCATCGCTTTAGCACTCGCCTTCTACCTGCTTTTCAATTTTGACCAGCACGAATCCGGCCTGCAGTTCAGCGAGTATTTCTCGATTAATCCCAAGGTTGGCAGCGCTTATGCATTAGGCGTTGATGGGCTGTCCTTGCCCATGGTTGCTCTGGCGACCCTGCTCACCTCGATAGCGTTGCTTGCTTCTTCCAACATTACCGCTGGTGTCAAAGGCTATCACATCAGCATACTGCTGACCGAATTCGGCATGCTGGGCGTGTTTCTGGCCCAGGATTGGTCTCTCTTCTATATTTTCTGGGAAATAACGCTGATCCCGATGTTTTTCCTGATAGACCGCTGGGGCGGCAAGCGGCGGCAGACGGCCAGTCTTAACTTCGTGCTGTATACCATGGGCGGATCTATTTTTATGCTGGTCAGCCTGATCGCGGTATATCAATATGTGCCGGAGCACGTTTCACTCATGAGCGCAATGGGCGAGGTGTCCGAAAAGATGCCCAAGGATCACCAGGTGTGGGCATTCCTCGGTTTCCTGATCGGATTCGGTGTCAAGATGCCGATCTTCCCGCTCCATGGCTGGTTGCCGCTGGCACATGTCGAAGCGCCTAGCCCGGTCAGCATTCTGCTATCCGGCATATTGCTCAAAATGGGGGCTTACGGTTTACTGCGGATAGTGGTCATACTGCCTACGGCTGCCCAAACGCTGCAATCACTGCTGGTTTTCCTGGCGCTGTTCGGCATGATCTATGGCGGTTTGCTTGCGTGGCGACAAAGTGACCTTAAGGCAATGGTCGCCTATTCCTCAATCAGCCACATGGGCATTGTCTTATTGGGGATTTCCACACTGAACGAGACCGGACTCACTGGGGCAGTCTTGCAAATGAGCGCTCACGGCCTGATTGCGGGTGCGCTGTTTCTGGTGGTGGGCCTGCTTTATGACCGAACCCATACGCGTAACATACAGGATTACAGTTCCCTGGTTCAAGTAATGCCGCGTTTTGCGTTTTTTACCACCATCACATTGCTGGCTGCAATGGGCATGCCCGGAACAGTCGGCGCAGTAGCGGAACTTCACGCGATGGTCGGCGGTTTTCAGCAGTGGGGCGGCCTAATGATATTTTTCAGCCTGGCCATTCTGATCAGCACCGCTTATGCGATCCGTACCATTGGCCTGCTGTTCACGGGGCCTGTAAAACCGCAAATGAAGCAGATTGAAGATTTAAGGCCGCCTGAGTTGCTGGCGTTGGGCATTCTGGTTGCCGGCATCGTATTATTCGGCCTGCTGCCAGCGTCACTGATTGACCTGTCAACAGCAACCATCTCGCAAATGAACAGCTTGATCAGGCTAAAAATTCTGGGAGGTTAGCGATGCGTGAAACCCATATCGAATCCGGTGACCAGACAAGTAACTTACGCGAGCAAATCAAGACGGCGTTGCATCACCTGGATCACGTGCTGCCCGGGCAAGCGCCCATACTTAATTTCGTACACCATAATACGTTGCATGGTTTTCAGCACCTTCCCTTTGAAGAAGCTTTGGCTGCATTCGAAGCGTTGACCGATATTCATGGTTATCTTCCCGAAACACAAAGCCGTGCTTTTTATCGTCAGGGGCGTATTGATGACAGCGACATCCTGGCAGCCCTTGTACATGACCCGCGGTTACAAGCAGATCAAATCGTCTGCAAAATAAACGACAGGATTATTACGCGAAAGGAATTATATCGCGTCGCCTTGCTATTTGATCTACAACCGTTAGGCGTCAGCCAGCTAAATTGGCACATAGAAGAACTGGACGCATTGGGTACCGTGCAAGCTGATGTACCTCAACAGATTCGTAATCAATTATTTGCTGGCAGCACCTATCCGGATAATCCCGTGAGGCAGCTGTGGGAAAGCATTCTGACAAAGCTTGGGATGAAGCAGGCGGGATTGCATCCCGAAAATCTGCTTGATTTGTCGCTGGAACAAGCGGAAGAATGGCTGGAACATGTCCACGAGAAAAACAACGGGGCCTCGGTTCATCAGCAAATGCAACGGCAAGCAAGCAAAGCCCTGGATGATTTGCTGGACCAACTGGGCGATAGCATTACGCTGCGCGGCTTTGTCATGGGGTTAAGTGGGGTCGACATTCTCGATTCCATTCGCCCTCAATTGATTCGCATCTGTGCCTCGGGCATGGATGAAGGCATAGCAGCATGGCAAGCGCCTGAGCGCAGTGCGTTGGGGATTTATGCTGCTTGGCGAACAACTGTTTCGTATGATGCCGATCCGTTCTTAAACGAGCTGCCTGACTGGCAACAGGTAATAGCGCAGTTGCCGATGGATGCGGTGGATGCCATTATTTTACAGCTTACACAACTGGAGCTACCCCAGGCGAAATGGGAGGGGTATCTGCGCCGGTTAGCACTTGAATTGCCCGGCTGGTCCGGTTTAATCAACTGGCGTCAGCATAATCCCAAATATCATACAGCAAACGATGCAAAACCTAATCTCGCCGATTATCTGGCAATCCGGTTAACGCTGGATCGGCTCTGGCTAAACCATATCTGCCAGGAAAATTGGCTGATCGAAGCCAAGCTAAGCAGCCTGCAGACTTATTTTCGTAAAAATCTGTCTGAGTTCATGGTGCGCAGCCAATTGTATAAAGGCGAGTTACCGGAATATCTAACCCAGCGGGTAGAGTCCCTGACGATGCTTGCCGTCTCGGAACGGCATGAACGTTCCGCGTGGCAGCAGCTTGCCGACCTGATCCAGACCTGGGAATATAGCCCACTGGCTGAACAGCGAGGTACAAATCATACGATTTATAGCAGCGGCTGGCGATTGTTTCGCTTATGCCAGCACCTGGGGCTGAACGCTCCATCCGTACAGGAACTGCGAAGAGGGGATTTATTGCAGATGCTGACGCTGCTGGATCAATTTTCCTTGGCGGAACGCGGAAAAGTCTGGTTATACGCTTATGAACGTCACTATCGCGACGATATTTTTCGCGCGCTGCACGCGAACCATAATCAGGGAAGATGGGCTAAACGGGATACCCGCCCCGAGACACAAGTTATTTTCTGCTTCGATGATCGCGAAGAAAGCTTTCGCAGAAATCTGGAAGAATTCAATCCCAATATAGAAACGTTCGGGGCTCCGGGGTTTTTTGGCATACCCATAAATTATAAGGGCCTGGATGACACCACAATAACACCCTTATGCCCCATTGTGGTTACGCCCGCCAATGAAGTACGGGAAATACCCAGACCGGGACGCGAACAAGCCCTGATCCAGCACAATAAGGGACGCGGATGGGTTCAGCGAGCCGTTAATCTGCTGCACCAGAGTCTGCGTCGCAATCTGGTGTTATCCCATCCGCTTATAGATGCGATTGCGCCGGTAACGCTCTTTGGTTTGCTAGCCAAATCGCTAATACCTAAACCCCAGCAAAAATTGGTGGCGGGCATCCGTCAGTTTGTCGCTCCACCCGTCGACACAGAATTGATGTTTATTTCAACGGAAGACACGACGGTAGCTGCGACGCCCGAAAATCCCAGGCTCGGATTTACCAATAGGGAGCAAGCCGACCGGATTACCGGTTTATTACGCAATATCGGCTTGACCTACGGCTTTGCCGAAATAGTGATTGTGTCGGCCCATGGTTCCATTAGCCAGAATAACCCGCATTTGGCCGCCTATGATTGCGGAGCCTGTAGCGGCCGTCATGGGGGGCCAAATTCGAGATTATTTGCGGCCATGGCCAATCGGCCGGAAATACGTAAGCTGATAGCCGAACGTGGCATTAATATTCCGGACGACACTTGGTTTGTCGGCACCGAACACAATACATGCAATGAAGAAATTATCTGGTACGACGTTGACGATGTACCGGCAGAGCGGCTCGGTGCGCTAAGAAAGATACAGCAGGAACTGCGTCATGGGCAGCGAATGTCCGCACACGAACGTTGCCGCCGACTGGCGTCCGCCCCGCGTAACCCGACATTGGAACAAGCTTTTAAACACATCCAGGAGCGCGCTACCGATTTCTCTCAGGCGAGGCCCGAACTGGGGCACGCCACCGTTGCCTGGGCGGCGGTGGGCCGCAGGTCCATGACGAGAGGCATCTTCCTGGATCGGCGTGTGTTTCTGATTTCTTACGATTCGACCCAGGACCCGGAGGGAAAAGTGCTGGAGGGCATCCTGCTGGCTGCCACGCCGGTCGGTGCGGGCATTAATCTGGAATACTATTTCTCCACCGTCAATAATGAACGCTTTGGTTGCGGAACAAAGATTCCGCATAACGTGGCTGGAATGTTTGGCGTCATGGAAGGAGCCTCCAGCGATTTACGCACCGGCCTGCCGCGACAAATGATCGAAATCCATGAGGCAATGCGCTTACTGGTTCTGATTGAAGCAAAAACTTCGGTTCTTGAACAAATCTATGGCCGCCAGGAAAGCCTGCGTGAGCTGATTGGCGGCGGCTGGGTGCATCTGAGTGTTAAGGACCCTGACAGCGGTGAAATTTTTATCTTTGAACGCGGGATTGGTTTTGTTCCTTGGCAAGCTGAAGAAAGCTATCTGCCAACCTACGAAAAATCGGCGGACTACTATCGAAATCAAACCCTGCCGTTACCGCCTGTATTGATCAGGCAACCGGAACTATCCGAGGCTTAGGATCATGGATGCTTTAGTCGTGTTAATTCCTCTATTTCCGCTGATCGCCGCGGCTATTATCGGCACGGGTCATCTATTCGGAATACTCGATGGGGAAGCCAGTGAAACCATGACAGCGGGCATTGCCGGGTGGGCTATTACGATGTCATGCATGCTGGCCTTGACGCTGTTGGGCGCCGATTTGCTGGGTCTGAATGCAGACTCATCCGCTGTCGGTCAATGGCTGGGAAGCGGCAATCTGAATATTCAGATGACCTTTATCACCACCGGATTCAGTGTGTTATTGGCAACTTTGTTTGCCATCCTGCTATTTATCATCATTCGGTTCTCCGTCAATTATTTGCATAGGGAAGCCGGTTTTCACCGATTCTTTTTTTTGCTGAGTCTGTTTGCTTCGGCCATGCTGCTGCTGGTATTGTCGGGTAACGCAATCGGCACTTTTATAGGCTGGGAAATTGCCGGGCTCTGCTCTTATTTATTAATCGCTTACGCTTATGACCGCCCTGTCGCCGCCTTTAACGCGACGCGTGTATTTGTCACCAACCGTATCGGCGATGCCGGCTTTATCCTGGGTATGGGACTGAGTTATACCTGGGCCAAAGGTCTCGACTGGTCCCAGATTAATGCCTTGTCAACCCAATTGACCAGCGGGCAAGCAAGCGCAATCGCATTTTGCTTTGCTGTAGCAGCGTTTGCAAAATCGGCGCAGATACCATTTGCTCCCTGGCTGGCGCGAGCGGCTGAAGGACCTACGCCCTCCAGTGCGGGATTTTACGGCGCGATCATGGTACATGCCGGAGTATATCTCATGCTGCTGTTGCAGCCTATTTTTGAACGGACACCCCTGATAATGGCTTTGGTCGCAGCTGTGGGATTATTAACAGCTGTGTATGGCTTCGTCGCAGGGCTAACCCAGACCGATGTCAAGAGCTCATTGTTTTTTTCGACTTCAGGGCAGTTGGGCTTGATGTTCCTGGAATGTGGGCTTGGCTTCTGGGAACTGGCAAGCTGGCATCTTTGCGCCCATGCTGTAGTCCGCGGTTATCAGGTTCTCACCGCACCATCGCTCATGCATTATATCCTGGGCAACCCAATCAAGCCCGTTGAACGGGAGATTGCGGGTTTACGGTGGGTATATGTTGCATCCTTACAGCGTTTCTGGATGGATCAAATCACCGACTGGGCCTTGGTAAAACCCGTACGTCGACTCGCCCACGATCTGGCTTATTTCGATGATCACGTCATTGATCGCGTCATGGGAATCCCCCTGCCCTCGCTCCGCACGATCTCCACGCTGGCGCAGATGGAAAAGCAGAAAATTGCTACACGGCAGTCTTTGTATGCTTCGTTGGGCGTTGTCGGCAACCTGACGCAACCGGGAAAACATAAAATTGTCATGCCACCGGAGAACCAGGACAATGATTTTGCGCGTGGCAGCGGGTTCGCGGGAAATCTTACGCAGCGGGTGACGGCAATCCTATACTGGTTCGAAGATCGTCTGGTAATACGCGGCATTGGCGAAGACATGATTGATTACGGCCGCCGGCTTGGATTTGCCGCCAATAAGATTGAACGGCTACTGCTCAACCCCGGCTATCTTGCATTATTTGTAGCCATAATATTATTGGTTGCGCTGTGAGGTTCTGATGGTTACCAACATCTCCTTCTGGTCGGAATCCATAGCGTTTCCCCTCCTGACCACGCTGACCCTCGTTCCGCTGGCGGCCATGTTCGCTGTCCTGTTTTCACGTTCCACGGTAGTCGCGATGAGCTTCGGCTTTGCCGGAACGCTACTCAACTTATTGCTGAGCTTTTATCTGTTGTCTGTGTTTGACCCGGAAAAAGCCGGGATTCAGCTGGCCGAGCAGGAACGTTTTCTCGACTTTACCTATTACAGTGTCGGCGTTGATGGCCTGAATATTCTGTTTATTGCGCTTACGGCGTTTTTAGCGCTCCTGATTCTGGTTTATAAGGCAATTACCCGACGCACGGTCGACTGGAAATTCGTTGCATGCCTCCTTGGGTATGAAGCGATCCTTATGGGTGCCTTTACCGCGCTGAATGTCATGCAGTTCTGGTTCTGGAGCCTGCTTGAGTTATTGCCGGTAATTTTATTGACGCTCCATGGCGGCACCGGGCAAAGAAAGCGATGGGTAGTCACCCATCTGGTGCAGTACTGGGGCTGGGGTCTGTTGATGACATTGACCGGCTTCCTGTTGCTGGGTTTTGGATTGATGGATTCAGGTCATGCGCTGAGTTTTGATTGGGTAACACTGAAACAAAATAAGACTCTGTTACAAAACGAAACATTGATTTTCATTCTTCTATTTTGCGGCTTTGCCATACGCATGCCGCTGTTTCCATTCCACGGCTGGCTGCCCATATTGGCGGAACGAGGCACGGTAGCCAGCGTAATCATCTTTATCGTGGGCTTGAAACTAGGGGTCTATGCGACCGCCCGTTTCGTCATGCCGCTGGTTACCGAAGCTGCCGAACACTGGTCCGGATTCGTGGTCACGCTGGGCCTCATCAGTATTTTTTACGGAGCACTGCTGGCTTTGATGCAAATCAATATCCGCAGGCTGCTGGCTTTCGCTGCCATCAGTCATATGGGGATGCTGGTTATCGGCATTTTCTGTTTTAACGAGCACGGGTTGAACGGCGCGATATTTCTCTCGCTGGCATGGGGCCTGGCATCATCAGGGATGCTGTTCAGCATAGGCCTGGTTTATGAGCGTACTCACACAGCGTTTACCCCCCGGCTTGGGGGCCTGTTTGACACCAATATCAGCATAGCGCTGCTTTTTTTTATTAGCGCGCTGAGCACCATGGTCATGCCGGGCACACCGGGGTTCGATGCAGCCCATCTGCTTATTGAAGGCACCATTGAGGAATATGGCTGGCTGGTGGCCATCGCTATTCTGGTGGGCAACGTTCTGGCTGCCGCCTTCCTGCTGCTGGCTTTTCAGCAGATATTCATGACAGGTTCAAAACGTGCCGTACAACCGCTCAGGAATACTCAATATGTGGTCAAGATGGAACCTGTTATTGCTATAACGATTTGCTCGATGCTCATCGGCACCGGCTTTAACACGGAACCCTGGATAAACTTCATAGAAAGAGATCCGACCGGAATGAGTGCGTATTATCACAAATATGAGGACAAGCATTCCAACAAGGTGCCGGTCAAGGTCGACGGTGACAGTGCCGTAAAGGATAGCCAGCATGATTGAACAAAATGTTCCGATATTGAGCATGGTTATCGCGCTGCCTATACTGGGCGCCATCGCAATCGGAGTTATTCAAAACATCGGCTTGGCTAAAAGGGTTGCGTTATTAATCGCCGGCCTCGAGCTTATCGCCACGCTGGTGGTTGTCCAATGGTTTGATGCAACCAATGCTGATTTTCAGATGGTCGAAAGACATGTCTGGATACCGAGCCTGAATATCGACTTCCTCATCGGGATCGACGGTATTTCGGTGTTGTTTCTACCGATGTCGGCATTACTGACGCTGGTCGCCATCATTGCCTCATGGAACTCGGTACAGCATCTGACACGCTTTCATTTCGCGCTGCTGCTCATTATGGAAGGCGGCACCATGGGCGTATTTGTCGCCCTGGATATGATGCTGTTCTTCCTGTTCTGGGAATTGATACTGCCGCCTATTTTCTTCCTGATCGGCTTATGGGGTGCCGGTCCGCAGCGCCGCGGCGCGGCAATGAAATATATGCTGTATATGTTATTCAGCGGCGTGCCGCTATTATTTGCGCTCATCATGCTGGGGGTCAATCACGCCATGCAAACGGGCGGCAGCATCCCACATGACCTATCTTTCAGTTTCCCCATACTGTTAAAGACCCATATACCGGATGATCTGCAGGTTATTATCTTCTTGCTCCTGCTTACCGGTTTTGCGGTCAAGGCCCCTTTGGCTCCATTTCATACCTGGTTGCCCACTACCGCGGTCGAGGCACCAACACAGCTGACCGCGTTATTAATCGGCTTGAAGCTGGGAGCGTTCGGCATATTGCGTTTCGCCATGCCGCTAACGCCCCATGCATCCGTCGAATATGCCTGGGTGCTGGGCGTCTTTGGGGCGGTTACTTTTATTTACGCTGCCATGATTGCGCTGCAGCAAACCAATTTGCGCCGCCTGCTGGCTTACGCCAGCGTCAGTCACGTGGGTCTGGTGATAGTAGGCATTGCTACACTCAATATGCAAGGCGTTCAGGGAGCAATTTTTCAACTACTCAATTTTTCCATGATTGCAAGCTGCCTGATGCTGATTGCCGGATTTATTCAGCATCGCATTGGTAGCACTGAAATTATTCATTTAGGTGGTTTGGCAAAGGTAATGCCTCGATTGACCAGTTTCTTCTTCTTATTTGCCATAGCCAGTATGGGCATACCGGGCACAAGCGGCTTTCCTGCGGAACTGCTGCTGATTATTGGGGCATTGAACGCACATCCCGGTTGGGGTGTTGCTGCGCTATTGGGTGCCATCCTGGGTGCGGCTTATATGCTGTCCTTTATGCGCCGCGCATTCTTTGGACCGGTGATACGTGCCAAATTGAACCAGGTGCAGGATCTGCGTGCTCGTGAACTCGGGCTGCTCTGCGTACCTGCGTTATTGGTATTATTCTTCGGGTTTTTTCCTGATTTGGTTCTGGATATCAATAAAACAGCCGCTGAATCCTGGTTGAACCGGTTAATCCAGTGACCATTGCCGCGTAGGTAGGTATTATACGTAATACTTAGCCCCCCACGGTTTGCAGGGATTGCCCTGAGGTGGGCACAATCCCTGCTACAGAGGCAGGAGTTGCCTCAGAACGAGGCAGCTATCTGGCTGCGATCGCTTTCATTCAAATCATCGTTCACTTTTTCCAGCGTCCGCGAATGCCAGTCAAGCACAGCCGTGCGCACAAACATCTTCTCAGCCAGCGCCGGGTATTCCCTGCTCAGCACCTCTGCCGCGAAACGAGCCAGGAAAATGGATTTCAACTCCGCACGCGCCCGGTCCATGCCAATTTCCATATAGGGAACCGAGGCCAGCAGCAGGAAGCCGTCATCAGGAATTCGTCCGCTGCGCATGTTAGCCTGGATGATACCGCCGGCCTTGCCGATGGGCACATCAAGATTCGGGCTGTAGGGCCCAATGATCAAAGCCAAGTTGGGGGTATGCAAGAAATCAAAGCCCCGACCCAGGCAAATCATCCATTCGCGGTGTTCAATTTCCAGATGCCGCTCCTGGCGCTGTGCTTGTTCGCGTACCCGTGCAATAGTCTCAAGATTGCCGAGCAGCAATGGCAGCAGGTCCGCCCGCATCTGCGGCGGCATGTCCGGCAGCAGGGCGGCAAGACGTGGCTCCAGAGTTGCCTTATCTTCCGGCGCGAGCAGCGAGAGATCGAGCTTTTCCCCGGTGGTACCATGTACGATTATCGTATCCTCATCGGTTTCGATACCACAGATGAGCGGATAAATGGTGCTGTGTCCTGCCCCAAAGATCTGCTCCATCTGGCGGCGGATGACCTGCGTATGAGCCATGGCGGCTTCGGTGTCGTAGTTAAAACCGGCACAGCCACGATGAGGGTCGCCTTTTGAAAAATGATAGGTCACCAGAAACAGCACGCGCCTGCCGGTACTTACCCATTGTTGGACATGATGCGAAAGCACCTCACCCAGGTATGGCCACCCCAGATCGAACGCGCCGCCAAGATTTCTGAATGGCATAAGGATACCCGGTGGCGTATTGGTCATGACCGGCAGGTTGATACGGCCATCCATGCATTTCAGGACTGCAATCGCGGTCGGGTGTTCAGCGAGATAACGCTCGCGTGCCACCCAAGCTTCAGGGCTTCGAAAAATTGCGCCATGGCGGTCGGCAAGATTGAAAAGCCAGTCGATACGTTTTTCTATGGGTAAGCGGGTAACATTGGTGTACATTCTGTCGACTCCCATTATTTTGCGTTGGAAATAAAAATGTTAACATATCAAATCTGAAGAATTTGTGAAG
>Ga0157370_10006322_pt1 | contig 13087 bp, 11 predicted proteins | sample C35metaG_FD_113463 | JGI IMG/M metagenome (GOLD analysis project Ga0157370, IMG submission 113463) | Corn rhizosphere microbial communities from Kellogg Biological Station, Michigan, USA - C3-5 metaG | ecosystem: Host-associated > Plants > Roots > Rhizosphere > Soil | place: USA: Michigan...
GCAGTTACAGAATTGGTAATTTCCGTAAGGTTGAGAATTTGATCCGCTTTTTGAGCGCTAGACTCTCTGTGTGTGATAATTATGGACGTTGCGTTACTTATTTTTTTATCAATATTTTCCAGAATATTCTGCTCTGTTTCGGTATCTAAAGCAGATAGAGAATCGTCAAAAATGATGATATTAGGGTCTTTAATTAAGGCTCTTGCAATACATATTCTTTGTTTTTGGCCTCCCGAAAGCATTACTCCGCGTTCACCAACAAGTGTTTTATATTGCTCTTTAAATTCAACAATATTTTTATGAACATCTGCTATATTTGCATATTCTACTACTTTCTCATGAGATGGATGATCAATGGCAAAACCAATATTATTTTCTATAGAATCAGAGAATAAATAACTCTCCTGAGGAATATACCCGATAAAGTTTCTGTAGTTGTTCAGATTATGTTCTTTAAGGTTTTTACCGTCTATTAAAATTTCCCCTTCGGTAGGATCTATTAATCGGCACAACAGCAAGGCAATTGTGGATTTTCCACTTCCGGTTTTCCCCATAATAGCTAACGATTCTCCGGCTTTTACTTTAAAGCTTAAATTATCCAGCGCTTTGATTCCCGTATTAGGATACACATAAGAAACATTCCTGAACTCGATGTCACCTTTGATAGGGTAATTTTCAAAATGAGTATTAATGATCTCTGATTTTTTATCCATGAATTCATTGATCCTTTGCATCGATGCTTCAGCTCTTTGATTTACAGAAGTTACCCATCCCACCATAGAGAAAGGGAAAATCAAAGTATTGATGTACATGAAGAAATCTGCAATTTTACCAATACTCAATTCTCCGGCAATATATTTGGTACCTCCGATCCAGATGATCGCTACATTCAATAATCCGATAACAAAAAGAATAATCGTAAAGAAATAAGCCTCTGTTTTGGCCAGATCCAAAGCCTTGTTCTGATAATCCGTTACCTTAATTCCGTAGTTTTTTTCAGTATATTTCTCCCTGGCAAAGAATTTTACCACACGAATTCCCGAAAAGCTATCCTGAACGAAAGTTGAAATCGCAGACTGGCTTTTCTGCATAATCTTCGATTTTTTATTGATAATTGAACTTACCTTATAAATAGCAAAAGATAAAATGGGAAGCGGAAGTAAAGTCCATAACGTCATCGAAGCATCCGTTTTCACCATATAAATAGCCGTGATCACTACAAGAACAATCAAGTTGGCCACATACATAACTCCTGGACCAAGATACATTCTTACAGCCACAACATCTTCACTTAATCTGTTCATTAAATCTCCGATGGTTGTCTGCTTATAGTCCGTTAAAGATAAATCCTGATAATGTCTGTAGATTTTATTTTTGAGCTCGTATTCTATCCTTCTGGAAGCAACAATAATCGTTTGTCTCATCATAAAGGTGAAAATTCCAGTGAGAAGTGAACATCCTACAATAATTCCAACATAAATCAGAACCTGATTATTAAAACCAAGGTTTCCACTTTTTGTAAGTTCATCCACAGATTTTCCTACAAACTGGACCTTATATATATTGAAGAAATTACTGGCAATGATAAATAGTACCCCCCAAAACAACAGCATTTTGTGTTTCCAAAAATAGGGGTTTAAGGTTTTTAGCGCTTTCATATAGTTTCACAAAATTACAAAAATGTCATCACACTACGAATTTCATCAATTTTAAATTTTGTATCTTTGCACCCATAAAAAAGCTCTTTGAATGTTAGGAAGACGACAAATCCGTGAAAAAGTAGTACAGACAGTGTATTCTTACTACCAAAATCCTGTAAAATTTGATGTTTTAGAGAAAAACATGTTTGCCGGGATAGAGAAAATCTATTATCTATACATCTATCAGCTCAACTTTTTGGTGGGTCTGAAAGATTTGGCAGAGAACCAGATCGAAATTGGTAAGAATAAGTTTCTTAAAACTGATGCTGACATTAATCCTAACCAAAAATTCATCAACAACCAGGTATTGCTTAAACTTGAAGAAAATCCTGAAAGATTATTCTTTACAGGCCAGCACAAGCAATTGAAATGGGATATGCACGATGATTTATTGGTGAAGACTTTCCAGAGAATAACGGCTGGAAAACGTTATCAGGATTTCATGAAAGAAGAAGGATACTCTTTTGAAGAAGATCAGAAATTTATTGGTAAGCTATTCTTAAGATATATTGCTGAAAATGAAGATTTTCATGACTACTTAGGAGATAAGGAACTTTCATGGTATGATGATATCCATATCGCCAATTCAATGGTACAAAAAACAATCGGTTTCCTGAGAGAAGATGAAGAAAGCAGAACTTTGATTAAAATGATTAAAGATGAAGAAGATAAAACATTCGCTGCAAAATTGTTGAGAGATACCCTGAATAACTGGGAAAATAATGAAAAGAAACTGGAAGAAAGATTAGAAAACTGGGATCTGGAAAGAGTTTCTCTAATGGACAAAGTAATTTTGTCTACATCAATTGCAGAGCTTGATAACTTTGCTTTCACCCCTTCAAGAGTAATCATTAATGAATATATTGAAATTGCAAAAGTATTTGCTACAGACCGTTCCAATATCTTCATCAATGGTATTTTAGATAAATATTGTAAAGATCAAAATAGAATATAAAATGAAAAAGACGTTATCAATTATCGCCTTGTCTATTATAGGCTTTGGGTTAGTTTCATGTAAAAAAGAAAACAAAGAAACTCAAAGTACTGAAACTGCAACTACAGATTCAGCATCTGTTGCAGCTCCGGTAACCACTGATTCTGCAGCAGCACCTGTAACTGGTGAAGCAGCTGCTTCGGTTTCTAACGAACCATCTACTTCTGTTGCTTTGTCTGAAAACAGCTTCGATTTTGGAAAAATCAAAAAAGGAGATAAAGTACAGCATGTATACGAAATTACCAACACTGGTAAAAATCCATTGATCATTTCTGAAGTGAAGCCTGGGTGCGGATGTACAGCTCCTGATTTTACAAAAGAGCCAATTATGCCTGGTAAAAAAGGAAAAGTTACATTGCATTTTGATTCTTCAAGCTTTGACGGAAACGTGCAGAAGTATGCAGACGTTTTTGCAAACGTAGAAAAAGCTCCAATCAGATTAACGTTCACGGCGAACATTCAACCATAATATTTAAAATATGTTGACACTATTTTTACAGGCAGCAGGTGGATCTTCACCTATGATGCTGATCATGATGGGAGTAATGTTTGTTGGGTTTTATTTCCTGATGATCAGACCTCAGATGAGAAAACAAAAGCAGGAGAAAACCTTTCAGGAAAACCTTAAAGTAGGAACTAGAGTAGTTCTTACATCTGGTCTTCACGGAAGAATTGCTCAGGTTCAGGATGACGGTTTTGTGATCGAAACATTATCCGGAAAACTGAAATTCGAAAAAGCAGCGGTTTCCAGAGAAATGACAGAATCCCGTTTTGGAGATAAAGCAAAATCTACTGATGACAAAAAAGAAACAGCAACTGAAGAAAAGAAATAATTCAGTCTGAAGATATTGAGATGCGGCGGGTGAACTTTGTTCACCCGCCGCAATTTTTTATATAGAATAAGTTGAGAAGTCTTTGTTTCCACTTGTCAAAACAATTAGTGAAAAGAGTGTTTAATAAAAAAATTATCTTTGCTATATGAATCAAAACACAAATAAAACAGTTCTTATTCTGGGTGCCAATTCGGATGTGGCAAAACAATGTATTAAGCAATATGTAGAAAAGGGGTTTGCTGTAATTGCAGCCTCCAGAAATACAGCATCTCTGGAAGATTTCATTCATTCAAATCATCTTGACCGTTCAAAAATTACTGTTTTATATTTTGATGCAGCAGATTTTGATTCACATCATAAATTTTATTCTGATCTTTCCATAAAACCTCATATCGTGGTATATGCTGCAGGGTTCTTAGTAGATAATCAAAAAGCTTTGACTGATTTCAGAGGAGCAAAGCAAATGATGGAAGTCAATTATATGGGAGGAGTTTCTATCTTAAGCATTATTGCTATGGATACAAACAATAAAAACCTTGAAAGAATTATAGGTCTCTCTTCCTTGTCGGGAGTGAGAGGACGAAAAAGTAATTTTGTCTATGGAAGTACTAAGGCTGCGTTTACACAGTTTCTTGCCGGGTTGAGACAAGAGTTGGCTTTCCGTAATATTATTGTAAATGCTTTAGTCATCGGTTATATCAGAACGAAAATCAATGAAGGGCTTGAGTTGAACGAGTCGTTGATGATGGAACCTGATTATGTGGCAAAATTCATTGTGAATGCAGGCAATTCTTTTACCATTGTTCCGAATTTTAAGTGGAAAATCATTTATTGTATTTTAAAAATGCTTCCGGAAAGTCTGGCCGCAAAACTTCCTTAATGGGATAGTAAATAATTAATCAATAAAAAGTTTACACAATATTAATTTCCGAATAATGGACTTCGGTATCGTTTTGTAATTCTATGACCGAAAAATTATTTCTTCCTGTAAGATTCAATTTCTGAATGATTATTGAGTAAAGCTGAAACAATCTGTCCTGCTTTCAATCTATTTTAATCTATAATATTATTTACTTTCACTCAAACAGTGTAAGGTGAATTTCTTTTTTGAAGCGGATTATACTTTTGTTCAATTTCATTTTAAATCTGGCAGGAGATATCAATACATCATTGATATTAAGAGTAAAAAAAATACAATACAAAAATGGACGATTTAGAACTGAACAAGATTCAACAGCACTGGGACACATTAATTTCTTCAGCAATTTCATGGGCACCAAGAATTTTTACTGCAATTATTTCTGCATTATTAATTTACCTGATTGGATCCTGGATGATAAGAATGATCAAAAAACTGGTGGAAAAGGCATTCAAAAAACGTAATATGGATGCTTCCCTTCAGCATTTTCTTTTAAATATTGTCAGCTGGGGACTTAATATTCTATTGTTTATTGTTGTGGTAACTCAGCTGGGAGTTCAGACTTCAGCATTTGTTGCAATGATTGGTGCCGCCAGTTTAGCATTAGGTTTAGCTTTGCAGGGATCACTGACCAATTTTGCAGGTGGAATATTGATTTTATTATTAAAACCTTTTAAAATAGGCGATTTTATTTCCACCAATTCAGGAGTTTCCGGGACTGTAGATGCAATAGATATCTTTCAGACAAAACTGATCACGCCGCAAAATCAATTGATCGTTATTCCAAACGGAGTGGTTTCAAACAATAGTATTACCAATTTTACCCAATTAGGAACAAGAAGAACATCATTGGATATTGGAGTTGCTTATGATGCAGATCTTAGGCGGACAAAAGATATTTTAATGAACGTTATCAGGAATAATCAATATGCTCTTGCAACACCTGCTCCACAGGTAGTGGTGGCGGAATTGGGTGAAAGTGCCGTGAATGTATCGGTAAGAGTAAGTGCTTCTACTGAAAACTTCTGGGCCATGAATGAAGAACTAATCATCGGTTGTAAAGAAGCTCTCGATAAAGCGGGAATAGGAATTCCTTTTCCACAACGGGATATTCATGTTTATAATCAATAATTATGTTTAATTTTTTAATAAACTCCTGCATTGCAATAATGTGGGAGTTTTTTTAATCCAATCATCCTTAATTTTCTTTTTTAGAATACTGCTGAAGAAAATCTAATAAAATGGTATAATCTTGCCCCTTAAATTCAGACTCTGTAAAAACGAAATTGATTTTATCATTGAGCATACTCAAAATAAGATATTGATCAACAATTTTATACGTGACTTTACTCCAGACACAATTTATAGTGGTAAATGGATTTTTAATGGTAATGCTATTCTGATAAAGTGTTATAAAGCTGACTTCATCTTCTCTTCTAAGATTTTCAATGAGCTCTTCTATCAGGCTAAATGTTTTGATTTTAGCGTTGAAATACTGATAAATAAGTAAAATAATGTAGCCGATAAATAGAAAACTGCCATATTTAAAAATGATAGAAACTGGTCCCAGTGCAATAGCCTTTAAAGGTAAAAAGCCCAATACAAGACATACTACGGTATAAATAATAGCCTTTTTAAGTTCAGTAAGATGCTTCTTCCATGTGTATCGAAAGAAAAATTTTTGATTTTCCCATTCTATATTTTCTTTAAAATAGAGCTGTAGCTTGACTGATTCGTCCATGATAATAGTTTTGCGTGCAAAAATATTGAAATTATTCAGTGTTTAAAGCCGTTTTAACCATATACTTTTTATTAAAAAAACTTCCGGTTCCTTTTTTAATGCTTTTTGCCAAATGACAATTGTTTTTATCAGTTAGTTTTATACCTTTATCTTACTGCAATCCGTGGTTACAACATAAATATGGAAGAGCTTTTTACTTATATCAAAAAATTTGGAACACTGAATCCTCAGGATGAGCTTCTGATTGCTGAAGGCATTCAGGAAATCACTGTAAAGAAAGGAGAACCTTTTGTAGAAGCAGGAAAGGTGAGCCAAAGAATTGCTTTTGTAAAAAAAGGTGTTTTCCGGTCTTTGTATTATAACAAGCTGGGTGATGATTTTACCCGGTATTTCATCTATGAAGGGAGATTTATCGGAGATTTTCAGGGGTTTAGAGATCAGCTTCCTGCACATGAAGATATTGAAGCTATTACCGATGCTGTTTTGTTGGTGATAGATCTTAAACATTTTAAAATTCTGGAAGAGAAAATTGCTGTATGGCCGGTTTTATTTGCCAGAATCCATGCTTTTGTAGTGGAGAATAAACTGAAGGTAGCCAGTATCATGCTGAATCAGGATGCGAAAGCACGCTATATTCATTTTTTAAATCATTATCCGGGTCTTGCCAATAGAGTTCCACAATCTATGCTGGCTTCTTATCTTGGCGTTACACCCTCTTCTTTAAGTAGGATAAGAAGAAATATAGTTTAGAATTATCAGTGATAAATGATAATTGATAGATGATATTATTTTGAGTGGGAGAGTAATAAGGGTTTGTGAGTTTACTAACTTCTAAAATCTAGCTTCTAGTTTCTCAATAAATCTCTTTTTGTCAAATGGCAATGGTCTTTCTATCTGACTGTCATAGCTTTGCTTCATAAAATTTAAAGTACGAATATGGATATTGTATTAGGATTACAATGGGGTGATGAAGGAAAAGGAAAGTTCATTGATCTGATCAGTGAAAATTATGACATTACAGCACGTTTTAATGGCGGATCTAACGCTGGGCACAGCATAGAAAGAAATGGGCGCAGAATTACGCTTAAAATGATTCCTTCGGGGATCTTTATGAAAGGAGTGCAGAATGTGATTGGTACGGGAACGGTTCTGGATCCTGTAAGTTTTAAAAAAGAAATTCTGAATCTCCAGACCTTTGATGAAACGGTTCAACCGGAAAACAATATTATTATTTCGCTGAAAGCTCATTTTGTATTGCCTACATATAAGCTTTTGGATGTCTTTATGGAAGAAAGTCCTGGGTATACGACTATCGGAACCACCAAAAACGGAATTGCGCAGGCTTATTCTAATAAAATTTTAAGACAGAATGTAAGAGTAGGAGATATGTTTGCTCCGGACTTTAAAAACAGGGTACAGCATATTTTGGAAAGAGATTATAAAATGTTGACCGCAGGAGGAATGACGCTTCCTTCTCTGGAGGAAATAAGCGATGAATTTTTTGCAGCGGTAGATTTCCTGAAGAGATTCAGATGTACTGAAACCGAAATATATCTGAACAATGCTTTGGCAGAAGGGAAAACAATATTAGCCGAAGGTTCTCAGGCTGCGATGCTGGATATTGACCATGGAACCTATCCTTATGTAACTTCTTCTTCAACCACTGCTTCAGGAGCAAGCAGCGGATTAGGTGTTTCACCGAAAAAGATCGGTGAAATCTTTGGGATTGCTAAAGCTTACTGTACAAGAGTAGGAAACGGAGTTTTCCCTACGGAACTGTTTGATGAATTAGGGGAGGAAATCAGAACAAAAGGAAACGAGTTTGGTTCTAATACAGGACGTCCTAGAAGAACAGGCTGGCTGGATTTACCTGCTTTAAAATATGCAGTAATGATCAACGGTGTAACTCAGCTGGTTTTAACTAAAGCTGATGTGTTAAGTGGCTTGAAATCCGTAGCAGTTTGTACCCATTATGAGCTGGAAAATGGAGAAATAGTATCTGTTTCAGGTTTGCTTCCGGAAAACGGAAAGCCAATACTGAAATGGATGAACGGATGGAATGCTGATTTTTCTGCTATGAAAAGCCCTTCAGAGCTGCCAAAAGAAGTCACGGAATTTCTGACATTCTTAGAAGCAGAATTGAGAATTCCGGTGGTCTATCTTTCGACCGGACCGGGAAGAGAGCAGATGATAAAAATGAAATGATTTTTACAAATAAAGAAAGCGGGATTGAGTTCCGCTTTTATTTTTTTCAGTTTTGAATAAACTCAAGATCAAGATAGTAATTTCCGGGAATATATTTATCAAAGTAGACCGTTGTTGAAAGGTACTGATTCTTAAAAATTTCTTTTAAAGTTAGCTTATCAACATTGGTAAATGCTATAAGCAAGCGGGTAGAGTTCTCTTCCGTATATTCTACGGTGATTTTGGTTTTTACAAATTCAATACCTGTTTTGTTGTAAAAAATATTAACATAATCATTTTGGTCTTTTCCTACACCAAAAACAAAATTTTCTATCATAGCATTTCTCAAATCTACATGGCCACATATTTTGTACCTTTTTATATCCTGAATGATAAGGTTTTTATTGAAATTTTCTAGTGGAAATCCTTTTTCACTTTCAATAATTGAATGAATATAATAATAAACAGGAGCAAGAATAAGAATTCCGATTACAAAATAACCCCCTTTAAAATCTAAACTATCATTATATTTTGAAAAGCCGATTCCGTGAAATAAGAAAAAAAGACCAACCAACCAGATGATGGCGATGGCGATGTTCCACGGTGTCCATTTTTTGTTTTTCAGGAGTGGGTTACTTGTCTTTTCCTCTGATTTATTCATCTGTCGAATTTTCTATTGAGATATAAAAAACGGGGCAAATACCCCGCTTTAAATTTATGCTTTTAAATTTAATTGTAATTACAGTTCGTCAAGCTGTGCATCTGGAATAGAAACAGGTGCGTCGATCATTACATTTCGTCCCGAATTATCCCGAAATTTATTTCTAACCTCTTTATTGGTATGAAAAAAGTTTAGTTAACTTTTGTAAGTATAAAACGCTGCTTTGTAGAAGGCTGAACTGTCTGGTCCGTAGTGCCGATTACAATAGGAGTAAGATTGGTTGTAGTACCATTTTTTACCTCTAGTCTCAATGCTGGTGCATTCTTGGGAGCGAATCCAAAACCATTATTTCCTAAATTGAATAATAACCATTTCTGAGCATCTGTATTGGAATTGGTTCTTAATTCAACAGCGGTTCCATTTGTTGTTCCGTTACTTTTTACGGTTAATACTTTTGTAGGATCCAATATGGATTTGATGATATAATATCCATGATCAGACTTACTGAAAGTAAATTTCTGGTTATTCCCTGTAGACGCTGAATACAGAATGATGCTGGTACCATCTGTAGTGGAACTTCCGGAAATATCTAAATTTTTATCACTTGCTAAAGCTGTTGTCATGGTATAAGTTCCATTGATTGCAGAAGTGGTATTAACTGGTCCATACAAATGATTGATTCCGGCATAATCACCAGCAGACAATCCTGTTCGTTGCTTGGTAAATGTTGATCCGTCCAGCTTAGTCATTACCGGTTGGCTTGCGTTTATAGCAAAGTCTGTAGACTGGTACATCATGACTGATCCGAAATCAAACGCACCACGTCCTGCATAATCATTGTAAAGATTGAAGTTGTGACGACTTCCTTCTACGGCTTTGTTAACATCTACAATAATGTACTGATCTCTGTCCGGGCGGCACTGCTCATGCATGATTCCCATAGAATGCATTACTTCATGAGCAATAATTGCAGGATATGTGGTATTATAAATTTTAATACTGTTAACTCTGTTTTTCTGCCATCCAAGTGGAGAACTGTTGGTGGTTGTATAAGTAAAGGTGATATATTCTGTCTGATTGGTACGTTCAACAAACTGCATACTGGTTTGAGAAGAAATCATATCAAACGCCTTGTTGATATTGGTGAGGAACGTATTGTAATTCTGTGTGCTCAGACTTCCCTGGCTGGGTAATGTATAATAGACCGTTGCATTCGGCCATGTCTTTATAAAAGAGCTTACAATGGTGCTTTTCTCTGCTGTAGATGTTTCAGGATTGGCCTGCTTTTGTAATGTATTAAACTGTTCTGGGCTAATCGTAATATCTTCTGCATAAAAATATTCTCCATTGATTTCATTGACATAGGTGTATTTTCCGTCAATTAATAACTTGTGAATTTTTGCGTTGGCTAAGTTCTCTGTAATAGGATCCATTGAATTTGTCTGTGCATTTTCAATATCCGACCTGCATGAATTCAGTGCCAAAACAAGGCATCCTGATAATAGTAATAGTTTGCTTTTCATATTATTTAATTTTGGTTTGGTGATCAGGTTGTAAAATATGAACAGCTATAGTATTACCCTACGCAAAAGATTACAAAATAAGTTAAGTCCTAATTTTGATTAAATCATCATTATAACTCAGCTGTATGTTGTAAATATATTGATAATATATTATACTTGAATATAACATAATATATTGATTGTTTTATTGTATTTTTATTCTATTTGTGTATTAATTTCATTTATTGTCTTGTAACGTTTTATTTTTTACTATTAAATTTAAAATTAAGTTATTTCACGAATATTTGATATAGAATGTAAAATTGCATATTATACTAATATTACGTCTATTTTGTTGATAAATTAATAAATTTTGCTGAATTTTATAATAATATGAGCCTTGAATAATGTTATTTCATGAATATTGTTTGGAGAATAATATTGTCAGTGTAAAGCTTTGACACATTAAAGGTTACTGAAATTTGAATATAAAAAAAGCGGGGCAAATACCCCGCTTTACATTTATGCTTTTAAATTTAATTGTAATTCTAATTCGTCGAGCTGTGCATCAGCAATCGAAGCAGGTGCATCAATCATTACATCTCGTCCTGAATTGTTCTTAGGGAAAGCGATATAATCTCTGATCACTTCGTTACCGTCAAGAATAGCTACCAAACGGTCAAATCCGAATGCCAAACCACCGTGTGGTGGAGCTCCGTATTTGAATGCATTCATCAGGAATCCAAACTGAGCTTCTGCTTCTTCTCTGGTAAATCCTAATAAATCGAACATTTTAGACTGAAGATCTCTGTCAAAAATTCTGATAGATCCACCTCCAATTTCGTTTCCGTTCAAAACCATATCATAAGCGTTGGCTCTTGCTTTTCCTGGATCGGTTTCCAGCAGGTGGATATCTTCCGGCTTTGGAGATGTGAAAGGGTGGTGCATCGCATGGTAACGTCCACTTTCTTCATCAAATTCCAATAGAGGGAAATCAACTACCCAAAGTGGCGCAAATTCATTTCCTTTTCTTAGTCCCAAACGGTTTCCAAGTTCCATTCTCAAGGCTGAAAGCTGAGCTCTTACTTTATTTTCGTTTCCGGAAAGAATCAACATTAAGTCTCCTTCTTTTGCTCCGAATTTTTCAATAATTTTTGCTAAATCTTCTTCGTTATAGAATTTGTTTACCGATGAGGTTTTCACTCCGTCATTCTGGAATTTTGCCCAAACCATTCCTGAAGCCCCGATCTGAGGACGTTTTACCCAATCAACAAGCTCGTCGATTTGTTTTCTCGTATATTCTGCACATCCTTCTACATTGATTCCGACAACCAATTCTGCATCATCAAATATCTTAAAGTCTTTTCCTTTTACCAGTTCATTCAATTCTACGAACTCCATTCCGAAACGGATATCCGGTTTGTCATTTCCGTATTTTTGCATCGCATCTGCGAAAGTCATTCTTGGGAAATCACCGAATTCCTGACCAGTAATATCTTTTATCAGCGTTTTAGTCATTCCTTCGAATACGTTCATGACATCTTCCTGCTCTACAAAAGCCATCTCACAGTCGATCTGTGTAAATTCCGGCTGTCTGTCGGCTCTTAAATCCTCGTCACGGAAACATTTTACAATCTGGAAATATTTATCCATTCCACCTACCATCAAAAGCTGTTTGAAAGTCTGTGGAGACTGTGGCAATGCATAAAACTGTCCCGGATTCATTCTGCTTGGTACTACGAAATCTCTTGCGCCTTCCGGAGTAGACTTGATCAAAACAGGTGTTTCAACTTCAATGAAACCTTCCTCAGATAAGTAATTTCTTACTTTCTGTGCCATCTTGTGACGGAAAATCAGTTTATCTTTTACCGGATTTCTTCTGATATCCAGGTAACGGTATTTCATTCTTAATTCTTCACCGCCGTCTGTTTCATCCTCAATAGTGAAAGGAGGAAGCTGAGAGTCGTTCAGAATAGTCAGTTTTTCTACCAGAATTTCAATTTCCCCTGTTGGGATATTAGGGTTCTTGCTTACTCTTTCAATAACTTTTCCGGTAGCCTGAATCACAAATTCACGGCCCAGTTTTTTTGCTTCTTCCATCAATTGTGCAGAAGAGCGGTCCTGGTCAAAAACCAGCTGGGTAATTCCGTAACGATCTCGAAGATCTACCCAAATCATAAATCCTTTATCACGGATAGTCTGTACCCATCCTGATAGTGTAACTTCTTCATTCAGATTTTTCAGAGATAGCTCTCCGTTGGTGTGTGATCGAAACATAATTATTTGTTTAAAGTTCAATGTTTAAGGTTCAATTCCGAACCTTGAATTTTTCGTTGGCAAAGATAAGATTTTTGCAGGTTTTATAAATAAAAAAAACTTCCTTTCGGAAGTTTCGTATATTGTTTTCAGGTTTTTTAATTTCTATTCCCCCCTTTTTCTGTCAGAATTTTCTTTATTTCTTCAGTACCTTTTGTATCATCAGCTACTTCAAGAGGTGTTTTGTTCTGACATTTTTTATTAACATTGGCCTTGTTATCCAAAAGGAAATTTATA
>Ga0157370_10006323_pt1 | contig 13087 bp, 12 predicted proteins | sample C35metaG_FD_113463 | JGI IMG/M metagenome (GOLD analysis project Ga0157370, IMG submission 113463) | Corn rhizosphere microbial communities from Kellogg Biological Station, Michigan, USA - C3-5 metaG | ecosystem: Host-associated > Plants > Roots > Rhizosphere > Soil | place: USA: Michigan...
CTTAATAGATTTGATACAACACTAACAAGCTGGATCGGATTCAATTATTTAGCTTTTATTGTTATTGCTTGTAAAAAATTCATAAAAAGAAAGTCAAGATGACTTCATAATAAGATTTGATAACACCGCCGCCAAATGCGGGTGCACCTGCAAAGCCTGTAGTAGCTGTTTCTGAAGCAAACGGATCATGATAAACGGTAATAAGCTCATTAAACTCAGGATTGATAACCTGCATTAAAAAAGCTCTAGGTTCCTTCTTATTCTTTAATGAAACAATCTGATTTTCATACGGAACAGCATCTTCAGTTACAGATTTGCCATATTTCTTTGTGCTGTAATTTCTCATATTTGAAATAAATTTCGCAGCTTTCATAGATTTTTCAGTCTCCGTAGGATATAAATACATTTCAGCAATATCTGCCGCAGTAAATTTCATAGGTTTTTTTGTATCTACATCTTCGATCGTAATAGAAAGAATCTGGCCTCTCTGTTTTTCCCAAGATTTACTGTAGCCCTGATGTTCAGTGTTATCCTTTAAGATAATGGTGGAAACTTTTTTATCTGTTGCCGTATTGAAACCTTCGTTAAACAGATAACGGTTCATTTCTTTTCTTTCTTCTTTGGAGTATTTTACTTTCTGCGCGAAAGCAGTAGTACCTGCAACGCATAAAGCAAGCAGTAGAGTTTTCATTCTCATGTCTATTGGTTTTAATTTTCGGGGCTAAAAGTAATAAATTAATTTACTTCTTTTTATAAAAATCTACAAGATTGAAATTTAGTTTTTCCAATTATTGTTAAATGCGTAATTTTAAGAAAATTTTTTAGAAATGATATACGGAGTAGATGTTTTTACTTTCCATGATGTTCTGGAAATCTGTAAAAAGCCAAATAAAGCGAAGCTGAACAAAGCCGCAAAGGAACAAATCTTAAAATCTCAAAAGAACGTACAGAAAATAGTAGAGTCCGACAGATGTGTATATGGAATCAACACAGGATTTGGGCCATTATGTGATACTAAAATATCGGCTGACGAAACCGCTCAGTTACAATATAATCTGATTATTTCTCATGCAGTAGGAGTTGGAAAGCCCATTGATAAAGAGTTTTCCAAGATTATGATGATTGCTAAAGTTCATGCTCTCTCAAAAGGATTTTCCGGAGTTTCTCTGGAAGTTATTGAAAGAATGATCCTGATGCTGGAAAAAGATATCATCCCGGTAGTTCCTGAACAAGGATCTGTAGGAGCTTCAGGAGATCTTGCTCCATTAGCACATTTGGTATTGCCTTTACTTGGTTTAGGACAGGTTTGGGAAGGAGAACAGGTTTCCGAAACAATAGACGTTTTGAAAAAACATGACCTTGAACCATTAGTTTTAGGACCAAAAGAAGGATTAGGATTAATCAACGGAACTCAGTTTATCCTTGCTCACGCCATCAAAGGACTGGAAAAGTTTGAATATTTATTAGACCTTGCAGATATGACAGCTGCAATGAGTCTTGAAGCATACAGAGGCTCTGAAAGCCCTTTCAAAAAAGAGCTTCATGAAATCAGACCTTTTGAAGGCAGTAAAAAAGTAGCGGCAAGAATGCTTAAGTTCCTGAAAGGGTCAGAAAATATGAAAGCTCACGAAGATTGTGAGAGAGTTCAGGATCCTTATTCCATGAGATGCGTCCCACAGGTTCACGGAGCCAGCAGAAATGCTTTTGAGCATCTTAAAGGAATGGCAGAAACAGAATTGAATTCCGTAACGGATAATCCAATCGTATTAAGTGCTGAAGAATCGATCTCAGGTGGAAATTTCCATGGACAGCTGATGGCATTGCCTTTAGACTATGCTACACTGGCAGCCGCAGAACTAGGAAATATTTCAGACAGAAGAAGCTATTTATTATTAGAAGGGAAATACGGACTTCCAAGATTATTGACGGAAAGCTCGGGATTGAATTCAGGATTTATGATTCCTCAGTATACTTCAGCTGCTTTGGTGACAGAGAACAAAACATTATGTTTCCCTGCATCAGCAGATTCCATTCCTACAAGTTTAGGTCAGGAGGACCATGTTTCTATGGGAAGTATTTCAGGAAGAAAATTCAATCAGGTTCTTGGAAATCTTGTGAATATTCTGTCTGTTGAGTTGATGTTTGCTGCTCAGGGGCTGGAATTCAGAAGACCTGCAAAATGCTCTAAAATAATTGAAGAAAACTTTACAATTCTTCGCTCTAAAGTTGCCAAGCTGGAAGATGACAGACTGATCGGTAAAGATATGCTCGCAATTGCAGAATTGATTAACGAAAGAAAATTTGTTGTCAATTAATCTAAAATAAAACAAAGGCTTCCGAAAGGGAGCTTTTTTATTTTCCACAAATCTTTTAATCATTAAATTTTTGAATCTTTAAATCAAAGAAATATGCACATCCTCAGAACAGATTCCACCAATAAAGATTTTCAAAATCTTGTAAAATTACTCGACGCTACTTTATCAGAACATAATGGAGAGAATGATGATTTTTTTGCACAGTTTAATACAATAGATACCATCAAAAACTGTGTTGTAGCTTATATAGATGATATGCCGGCAGCTTGCGGAGCTTTCAAACCCTTTTCAGAAGATTCAGTAGAAATAAAGAGAATGTTTACGAATCCTGAATTTAGGAAAAAAGGACTGGGTTCAGCAATTGTACAAGAATTGGAAAACTGGGCAGCAGAATTAAGCTTTAAAAAGGCAGTATTGGAAACCTCCAGGGACTTAAAAAGTGCCATCTCAATATATGAGAAAAGTGGATTTTACAGAATTTTCAATTATGGACAATACATTGGAATAGAGCAAAGTGTGTGCTACGAAAAAGTATTTTAATTTAATATTCATGTAATGGTAAATTCATTTTTTTAAAGTTTGTAATTCCCGTTAAAGTGTTATATTGTGGCTCCAACCAAAATTATAACATATGAAAAAAACTGTATTCCTACTGGCAATATTTTTTGCTTTAAACTCGTGTTCCAGAGAAGAACTTCAGAACGAAAATGTAAAAACAGAAATGACTCAGAAAGATCCACTGACTGCCAAGCAGATCAATGAAAGGATCAATCAGGCTATTAAAACGGATGGCTCTTTCAACTGGAAGAATGAATCCGATCATTTTGTATGGAGTGCTATTTTTCGTGGAAACAAAATGGTATCTATCGGTTTTGGAGCTTCTAAAGATGATTTCGACAGAAGTAAATCTCCAAACAGCAATGATATCGAAAAAGAAGTTCTTTCTGTGATCAAAAAATATGAAGGAAAAGACGAAAGAAATTTCCTCCTTCTTTCAGATCAGTATCTTAATCAGATGGATGTTGTGATTGAAAAAGAAGAAACCATTGCTGCTCTTCGACAAATGAAAAACATCCGATACGTAGAGCCGGCAGACTATCATTATTTTGAATTTGAAGCTCAATATAATGCCGCAGCAAAATCTTCAGGAAGCGGTTCATCAGGGTGTGGGTTTTCTTCAGCAACATTAAATGCAGAAGACTATACGTCTACAACACCAAGTGCAAAAATTCCATGGGCTTTCGCAAAGCATAATATTCCTGATGCTTGGAGCTACAGTACAGGCGCAGGTGTTACCATAGGACTTATTGACACAGGAGTTTCTCCTGAACAAACTTTGTTGGGAGGAAGTTTTAATAATGGTGCATCTTCAGGAAGAACCATCAGTAAATTCGGAGTGTATAATTCAGACGGATCCGGAGATCAGTGCGGGCACGGAACGAAAATGGCTTCTGTTATGACTGCTCCAAGAAATAATGCAGGATTACCTGTAGGAGTAGCTTATAATGCCAATCTGATTGCCTACAGAGCAGCAGAAAATGTTGTCCTGGAAACTTCCAGTGAGCAGACTGCTGTAAAAACAGCATTTACAGATCTGGGTAACAATACCAGTGTGAAGATCATCTCTATGTCGATGGGACATATTTTCTCTGTTGGAAAAATAGAAGACGGTGTTAAATATGCTTATTCTAAAGGAAAACTGATTTTCTGTGCCGGAGGTACTTCTACGAGCTTTACCAATTTTGTAGGTGTAATTTTCCCCGCATCAATGTCAGAAACGCAGGCAATTACAGGGGTAAAAGAGAATACCTCTAACCAAAAATGTGATGTTTGTCACTCAGGAAGCCAGATCGACTTTACTTTCCAGATGGAAAGACCTTCTGGAAATACCGTTCCTGTATTGAGTTATTACAACGGACAAGCTGATTATGTGGGCGGTTCTTCAGTAGCTACAGCCGCTACAGCTGGAATTGCAGCTTTGGTGTGGGCTAAAAATCCATCATGGACAAGAGAGCAGGTACTTAACAAAATGAGACAGTCTGCTACATACTATCCCAATGTAAATTCAAGCTACGGCTATGGAAACATCAATGTTCTGAAAGCGGTACAATAAAAAATAATTCCATAAAAAAGAAAAGGAAATAGCTCAGCTGAGTTATTTCCTTTTTTATTTTTAATATAGAACAAACTATCCTATCCTTACGCTGGTCATACTCAATGATCCACCAATAAGTTCATCATTGAATAAAGTAAGGTCTTCAGACTGATCTTTCAGCCCTAACGTATACAATAAAGGCAGATAATGATCAGGGGTAGGAACAGCGTATTGTAAGAAAGTTCCCTGTTTCTGATAATCAATAATATTCTGAAAATTACCATCCAGAAGCCAGTTGTTGGTTTTTTCACGAGCTTCCACTGCCCAGTCCCAGCCGGCTCCCACTGTATTGATATTTTTCCAGTCGATAAGGCGAAGATTATGCACAATATTTCCGCTTCCAATGATCAAAATACCCTTTTCACGAAGCTTATTCAGCCTTTTGGCAAGGTCGTAATGATACTGTGGAGGCTTTGTATGATCAATGCTTAGCTGGATCACCGGAATATCTGCATCAGGATACATATGTTTGATAACAGACCATGCACCATGATCCAGTCCCCAGCTGTGGTCTTCTTCCACTTCTACAGGAAGAAGTAATTCTGCGGTTTCTTTAGCGAGTTCCGGATTTCCCGGAGCAGGATATTGCACATCAAAAAGTGCTTTTGGAAAACCATAAAAATCATGAATGGTTTTGGGCATATCCATGGCTGTTACAAAAGTTCCGGCTGTATACCAGTGAGCAGAAATACAAAGAATTGCATTGGGTTTTGGGATTTCTGAAGCAGCTTTTCGAAAACCCTGTACAAATTGATTCTCTTCAATGGCATTCATCGGTGAACCATGTCCAAGAAATAAAACAGGCATTCTCTGTGTGTTTTTGAAACCGTTGCTTATATTTTGAAGATCGTTGAGGTTCATAAATATTGAAGATTATAAAAAAATAAAAGGTTCAAGGCTTTTAGAAAATCCCTGAACCTTTTGTAATATATGTTATTTACTATGCTTGTTTTACAAACTGTAATTCACCAGCTACTTTCACATCATCACTTACCATTACACCTCCTGCTTCAAGAGCTGCATTCCAGTTTAATCCGAAATCTTTTCTGCTGATTTTTCCTTCAAAAGAGAAACCTGCTTTTGTATTTCCCCATGGATCTACGTTGATTCCTCCGAAGTCTACATCAAGCGTTACAGGTTTTGTAATTCCATTGATGGTAAGATTTCCAACGATAGCATTATTTAATGCCTGAGATTCAAAAGTGATCGTAGGATGTACTTCAGCATTGAAGAACTCTGCAGATTTTAAGTGGTTATCTCTGTCTGTATTGTTTGTGAATACAGAATCCGTCTGGATAGTAGCGGTAGTTTTTGCATTTGCAAAGAATTCATCTTCAGATTCAATTTCAGCGGTGAAAGTTCTGAAGCTTCCTTTTACGTTAGAGATCATCATGTGTTTTACTTTGAAAGTAATTTCACTATGCGTTGGGTCTAAGATCCATTTTGTTGCCATTGTATTTTGTATTTTTTGTTTGTTATTAATGAGGCAAATTTAGGACAGAAAATATATACAAGTCATTGATATAGGATAAGAAATGCAGTTTACACTTAAAATCATCGATTTTTTATTTTTGAATGTTGAATCAACTTTATCAATTTCAATTGTCAATTTTGCTTCGCAAGTAAATGATCAATGTCTTTTGGAATATAAAAAATTGACAAGCAAAGCGGATTGAGAATTCACGATTGACTCATTTAATTTTCACCTTTAAAAATTCTACTATTAAGTTAAGGAATAATTTCTTTTAGTGAATGAATTCCATTTTATGAATGTTTTAATTTAACATTTCTTAACGAATGATTTTTATTTCTTATTTTTGATGGATTCAATTTTATACAATGAAATTACATAAATTTTCTTTATTGATGCTGGTTTTAGGCAGTTCAGCATTTGCCCAGACCCAGAAGTTTACCATGGCGGAGGCTGTAAATGGAATGAGAACCAACCTTGCCGTGAAAAATATTTCCCAGTTTTCATGGGCTGCAGACGGAAAATCTTATATCCAGGCAGTAAAAGGCGGTTATCTGATTACAGATTTGAAAACCAACAAGCAGGATACGCTGATCTCGCTAAACCAACTGAACAGAAGCCTTTCCAATGATAAGCTGAAAGCTGTTCCACCTATTAAATTTACAGGAAATTCCAATGGGTATTTTACTACTGGTGGTAAAATGTCGTGGATTGAAAAATCAGGAAATGACTGGAAAGTAAAAAGCACAGCTACCATTGATCAGGATGCTGCGAACGTGAAAATGTTTGGTGATGGTCAGACTTTTGCCTTCACAGCAAAGAATAATTTATTTGTCAGCAGAAATGGGAAAACCATTCCTGTAACCAACGAAACCAATGAAAATATTATCAGCGGGCAGGCCGTTCACAGAAATGAATTCGGAATTGATACCGGAATTTTCCCAGCTCCGAACTCTGAAAGTGTAGCTTTCTATAAAATGGATCAGAGCATGGTAGCAGATTACCCAATCATCGACTGGTCTGTAACGCCTGCTGTCAATCACAATATCAAATACCCAATGGCTGGTCAGACTTCTCACCAGGTGACATTAGGAGTTTTCAATATTAAAACCCAAGCTACTACTTTCTTAAAAGTGGAAAGTGAAAAAGATCAGTATCTGACGGCCGGTACATGGAGGCCGGAATCAAAATATATCTTTGTAGGGGTTCTGAACAGAGGTCAGAATCATATGAAAATGAATCAGTATGATGCTGCTACAGGAGAATTGGTGAAAACTTTATTTGAAGAAACAGACAGTAAATATGTGGAGCCACAGCATCCACTTACTTTCTTCCCGAATTCTAACACAGACTTCATCTGGCAGAGCCAGAGAACAGGATATAATCATTTGTTCCACTACAGCCTTGAAAAAGGACTGGTAGCACAGATCACAAAAGGGGATTGGCTGGTAACCGATATCTTAGGATTTAATGAAAAGAAAAAAGAAATCTATTTTACTTCAACTAAAGAAACACCTTTAGAAAGACATTTATACAGAATCAACTGGACGAATTTCAAGATGCAAAGGCTGGACAATGAAGAAGGAATGCACATCGGAACATTGAGCAGTGACGGAAACTATCTGTATGATGCTTACAGCAATGCAAGCTCACCCAGAGTTGCCAATATTATCAATACTTCCAATTTAAAATCTACGAATATCCTTACTTCTGAAAATCCATTAAAAAATTATCAGAGACCGGAAATTAAAAATGTAACATTAAAGGCTGACGACGGAACTCCTTTGTACGGAAAGATCATTCTTCCAACCAATTTTGATCCAAATAAAAAATATCCGACAATTGTTTATCTGTATAACGGACCGCACTTACAGCTGATCACAAATACCTTCCCGGCTTCAGGAAACCTATGGTACGAATATATGGCTCAGAACGGGTATATTATTTTCACGATGGACGGAAGAGGTTCTTCTAACCGTGGACTGAAATTTGAGCAGGCTGTATTCAGAAATCTGGGAACTACAGAAATGAATGACCAGATGAAAGGAGTGGAATACTTAAAATCGCTTCCTTATGTAGATGGAGAAAAAATGGGAATCCATGGATGGAGCTTCGGAGGATTTATGACAACAAGCTTCATGCTTCGTAAGCCGGATGTATTCAAAGTAGGAGTCGCAGGAGGACCAGTAATCGACTGGAGCATGTATGAAATCATGTACGGAGAAAGATATATGGATACTCCACAGGAAAACCCACAGGGATACGCAACTGCAAACCTTTTAGATAAAGTTCAGAACCTGAAAGGAAAATTATTGATGATTCATGGAGCGCAGGATGATGTAGTAGTATGGCAGCATTCTATTAAATTCATTAAATCTGCTGTGGATAATGGGGTTCAGTTGGATTACTTTACATATCCGGGACATCCGCATAATGTGATCGGGAAAGACAGAGTTCACCTGATGCAGAAAATCACAGATTATTTTGATTTGTATCTGAAGAAATAATAATACAATCCAGCCTTGTTTTAGGCTGGATTTTTTTTGAATATTTTATATGTACCCAATTGAGATTGCTTCGCTTTGCTCGCAATGACAATACCGTGTTATTAGTGGAAAATTAGTGTTATTTGTGTTTTAAAAAACAATACTTCCGATCTTAACAAACATCAATGTTTTTGATTTTTCATAGTGGTATTTTTGTATCACTAAAATCAACAATATGGAATTAGGAATAGGAATGTTCGGGGATTTGGCTTTAGACCAGTCCACCGGAAAATATAGAGATGCAGGAATTAAGATCCGTGAAATACTGGATCAGGTAAAATTAATGGATGAGGTAGGAATTGATGTTTTCGCTATGGGAGAGCACCACCGTCCGGATTATGCTGTTTCTTCTCCGGAGATCGTATTGGCAGCAGCTGCGAGTATTACAAAAAATATAAAACTGGCCAGTGGAGTTACTGTTTTGAGTTCTTCGGAGCCGGTAAAAGTATATGAAGATTTTTCTACGCTGGATCTTATTTCAGACGGTAGAGCAGAGATCTTCTTGGGACGCGGAAGTTTCATAGAGTCATTTCCGTTGTATGGTTATTCATTGAATGATTATGAACAGCTATTTGACGAAAAATTAGAATTATTACTGAAAATCAATTCTGAAGAAAATGTAAGCTGGTCAGGGAAACTTCGTGCTCCAATGGAAAATCAAACCGTTTATCCAAGAGCAAAAAATGACGGAAAACTTTCAATCTGGAGAGCCGTTGGAGGAACTCCACAGTCTGTTTTAAGTGCAGCACAGCTTGGAATGCCTTTAGTGGTAGCCATTATTGGAGGAATGCCGATTCAGTTTAGAAATCTGATCGAATTCTACAAACAGGAATACCAAAAAGCGGGACATGATGTTTCGAAGATGCAGATTGCGGTTCATTCTCATACATTTGTGAGTGATGATCAGAAAGTGGTGGATGGATATTTTCATAACTATAAATCTCAGATGGACAGAATTGGGTCTTCCAGAGGATGGGCGCCTTACACAAAAGCACAGTATGATGGTGGAAGAAGCAAAGATGGAGCATTATTTATCGGAAGTCCGGCAGAAGTAGCAGACAAAATTGCTTATATGAAAGAAATTTTCGGAATCACCAGATTTATCGGGCACATGGATGTGGGAGATCCTGCACATGATGTGATGATGAAATCTATTGAGCTATTCGGAAAAGAAGTAAAGCCTGCTGTACAAGGATTATAACAGGAACGTTTACAGATATGACAAGGAGACCAGAAAAGGTCTCCTTTTTTATTTTCTTATTTTTTAAATATAATAAACAGTTAATCATTTATTAACATCGTAATCTTTTAAACTTCATTTCTTTACAGTGATGAAACAAAGCGATAGCTATTAATGATTGACCTGTCTATAATCCGCATGATACAAACTTTGTATTGTACTGGTGACAAACTGTTTATTTCCACAGCCGGTTTGTTCAAAAGGTCGTTTGGATGTTCTAAAATCTATTACTATTCAAAAAATCGCTCTTATGATACCTTTCCGATGGTTTCATTTCTCAACATTCTGGACGCTCTGTTGATCCAGTTATTTCAAAATCTAAACAAAAAACCATGCTTTTAAACAACATCCTATTTTTTTCAGTGGATCCGGATCTCAGTACAGGCCTTGTTATTATTTTCATCCTGTGTCTGGTAGCCGTTGTGGCTTTTGAGTTTGTAAACGGTTTTCATGATACAGCCAATGCTGTGGCTACCGTAATTTATACCAAAGCCCTTAAACCTGTTATTGCAATTCCGTGGTCCGGTTTCTGGAATTTTCTGGGAGTTTTTACTGGAGGAATTGCCGTAGCGATGGGAATCTTAAAACTAGTCCCTATGGATACGCTCATAACGCTGCCAATTGCTGTGGGAGCCTCTTTGGTTTTGGCTGTTCTACTGGCTTCAATCATCTGGAATCTGGGAACCTGGTATTTTGGAATACCATGCTCCAGTTCTCACACCCTGATTGGGGCTTTGATTGGTGCCGGTTTAGGATTTACCTGGTATTATGGAGGAGGAGTGAACTGGCATAAAGCTGAAGAAATTGGGATGTCGCTCATTTTATCCCCTATAGTAGGGTTTTGTTTAGCTGTCCTGCTGATGTGGTTTTTCAAATACGTAATCCGCTATAAAACACTTTTCCATATTCCGACAGGAGCCAATGACAAACCTCCTTTTGCGATAAGAGCCATTTTAGTAACAACCTGTACTCTAGTAAGCTTTTTTCACGGTAGTAATGACGGACAAAAAGGAGTAGGGCTTTTTATGCTGATTCTGATTGCTTTCATGCCTGCCCAATTTGCAATTAATCATGATATTCCTAATGATAAGATTGTTTCCATCCTAAATACAACAGAACATACATTACAGGCTGCAGCTGCTCAAAATACTCGAAATACAGCAGAATTTAAGACATTGAATCTGGCTGTTGAAAATGTAAAAGAGAATTTGATCCATAAGAATGAAAAAGACAAAGCGGCTACCTACAGATTTAGAAAACAGGTAGACAACCTTGTTGATTCTCTGAAAAAACTGAACGAAAATAAAGCTATAGCTATTGACGAATCCAGCAGGGCAATACTTAGCAGCCAGATTTCTGAACTTAAAAAATTAACCGAATTTGCTCCTCTATGGGTCATTATTATTATCTCCGTATCTCTCGGGTTGGGAACTACGATAGGCTGGAAAAGAATTGCAGTAACCATTGGTGAAAAAATAGGAAATGAACATTTGAATTATGCACAGGGTGCCTCCAGCGAAATTGTTGCAGCATCTACTATCGGTATCAGTACATTTCTGGGATTGCCGGTAAGTACCACGCACGTTTTATCAAGTGGTATAGCAGGTTCTATGGTGGCTTCTGGTGGTAAAAGTAACCTTAATCCAGCTACATTAAAAAGTATCGGTCTTGCCTGGGTGCTTACTTTACCGGTATCTATTGTATTATCTTTACTGTTATTTATATGTTTCCATCTGTTTATTTAATGGCAGATTTTTTAGTTCAGTGATTATTATTAAAACCGAAAAAAAATGAAACAAATATTAGTTGCCTCAGACTTTTCAAACAACGCAGGTAATGCGTTGTTGTATGCTCTGTCCCTCGCTAAAACCTTAAAGATGAAAGTAACAGTGCTGAATGCCATTCATCCTACGGAAGGGATCAATAATAGTACATACAACGCCATTTTTATTGAAGATTACTATGCAAGAAAAAGATCTGCTCTGAAAGAATGGACAGAAACCTTCTGTAATAACAGCGAATATAAAGATATTCCGGTTAAAACCGTTTGTGATGTTGGCTTTTTAAGAAATGTCATTACAAAATACATCGAATATAATGATGTATCGTTTTTAGTAATGGGAATGACGGGAGCTACAGGCATTAAAGGAATCATAGGAAGCAATGCCAGTTTAGCTATTAGCAAAATGCGGATTCCGACATTAATTGTTCCTGCGGAAAGTATACTTCATCCAACACCTGTTATCACGCTGGCTGCTGATTATAAAACCACAAAACTATCCGTAAGGGATATAAAAGCATTGAACCAGATCCTTAAAGTTTCCGATCCTAAAAAGCTGGAAGTACTTCATATTTCGGACAAAGATACAGCTGCTAGAACCATAGAACATGGAGAAAAGAAATTAAAAGATCAGCTTTCTTCTGTGGAAATCACCTTTCATTACGTTGAGGATGATAAACCATCAAGCGGAATTATTGATTTCATAGAAACCAATAAAACAGATATTTTATGTCTGGTAAAACACAATCATAATATTATTTACCGATTATTCTCCGGTAGTACTGTAGACGAGATCCTGAACAAATCTGTGAAGGCTGTATTGATTCTTCATGCATAAATTTTCAAGCCAGCCTTAGTTGAATGTCTTTTGAGGTTAAAGATTAATTATACAATTTCAATCAGGCTTCCTCTTTCCTCGTCTTTAATGATATTGAGAGCTGTAGGGATTTTCTCTTTCAGCTCTTCAACGTGAGAGATAATTCCTACAATCCTGTTTTCTTTCATCAGATTGGTGAGGGTTTCAAATACGATATTCACAGATTCTGTATCCTGGGTTCCGAAGCCTTCATCAATAAAGAAAAAGTTCTTATCTGCCTGTGCATTGGCCTGAACACTTTCTGCCAACGCCAGAGCAAGACTTAGCGATACCTGAAAAGCCTGCCCGCCCGAAAGGGTTTTTACACTCCTGCTTTTTCCTTCGTTGAGGTAATCTATGATTTCAAAATCGCTATTTTCATTAAGCTGAAGGCTCAACTGGTTTCTCGTCATCCGGTGGAAACGAACATTCGCATGATCACAAAGCTGTCTCAGATAAATAGAAGAAACATATTGTACAAAACCCGCTCCTTTAAAAAGGTTCATCATGAGTTTTAAATTTTCTGAGCGTTTCTGCAGTTTTGCCAGTTCTTTTAAAAGGCTTTCTTTTTTTACAAATTCCTTTTCTAATCGATCTATTTCAGCGGTTTTTGTGACTACAGAATCACTGATTTTTTTCTGCTCATTTTGTGCTTCAACAAATTGCTGTTCAGCCAGAGAAAACTGTTCGTTATCGAATGAAAGACCTTTCAGCTTCAATTCCA
>Ga0157370_10006324_pt1 | contig 13086 bp, 10 predicted proteins | sample C35metaG_FD_113463 | JGI IMG/M metagenome (GOLD analysis project Ga0157370, IMG submission 113463) | Corn rhizosphere microbial communities from Kellogg Biological Station, Michigan, USA - C3-5 metaG | ecosystem: Host-associated > Plants > Roots > Rhizosphere > Soil | place: USA: Michigan...
CGAGGCGGTTGGTTCCGTGCGTGATGGTCACCGGCCGCTCCGTCTGTTCGCGCAAGGTGACGCACGGCACGCCGAGCGCCGTTGTCTCCTCCTGAATGCCGCCCGAATCGGTGAGCACGCACCGGGCGCCGTCGGTGAGCGCGGTCATCGACCGGCCTTCGCGACGCGCAACCCTTCGCGCGCATCCGATTCGTGGGCGCCGCGCCCTGCGGCCCTGCCGTCGCGACCGCCGAGCCAGGCGACGAGGTGGCCGGCGATTCGCTCGGCAGCACGACCGTCCCAGAGCTCAGGCACGCGGCCGCGCTTGCCGCCGTGCGCGAGGATGTCGGCGACGGCGGCTGTGGCCTTCGCCCGGTCGCGGCCGACCAGCGTATTGGTACCCTGCGTGACGGTGATCGGCCGCTCGGTGTTCTCGCGCATCGTCAGGCACGGCACGGCGAGCGCCGTCGTCTCCTCCTGAATGCCGCCCGAATCGGTGAGCACGACGGCGGCGCTCGCGAGGAGGCCAAGCATTTCGAGGTAGCCCTGAGGATCGAGGAGCGCGATCGACGCCGCAGCGAGGCGTTGCATGAAGCCGAAGCGTTCGAGGTTCGCGCGCGTGCGCGGATGCAGCGGCCACACGAGCGGCAAGCGCGCAGCGGCGTCGCAAACCAGCGCGATCGATTCGTCGAGCGCGTCCGGGCTGTCGACGTTCGAAGGCCGATGCAGCGTCACGACCCCGAACCCGCGCTCCCCGAGGTATCGCCCGGGATCGACGCCCGCCGCCGCGAGCGTCTGCGCCGGCGGCGTCGCCCGCGCCCGATGCGCGAGCAGCGAATCGATCATCACGTTGCCGACGAAATGAATCCGTGAGGTGTCGATCCCTTCGCGCGCGAGGTTGTCCGCCGCGTCGCGCTCGGTCGTGTAGAGAAGCTCCGCGATCTGGTCGGTGAGGACGCGGTTGATCTCCTCGGGCATGTCGCGATCGAAGCTGCGCAACCCGGCCTCGACGTGCGCGACGGGAATGCGCTTCTTTGCCGCGACCAGGCTGCACGCGAGCGTCGAATTGACGTCGCCGACGACGATCACGCAGCAGGGCGCGAGGTCGTCGACGACCGGCTCGAAGCGGCGCATCACTTCGGCCGTCTGAACGGCATGGGTCCCCGATCCGACTTCGAGATTGAGGTCGGGCGCGGGCAGCTCGAGGTCCGCGAACAGCCGCTCGTTCATCGCGAGGTCGTAGTGCTGCCCGGTGTGCACGAGCACCGCGCCGGGGAGTCCCGGCTCCTTCGCGAACGCGCGCAACAGCGGCGCCATCTTCATGTAGTTGGGGCGCGCGCCGACCACGCAGACAATCGGCCCGCCCGGCGGCCGGATCTCGCCCATCATGCGCATCCTGCCGGCGCCGATGGCCGCACCATCACCCGCGTCCTATCGGCGCGCCCGGCTTGCCCATCCGCTCGGGATGGAGCAGGCGCTGCAGCAGGCCGATTGCGCGGCCGACCGATTTCTCGAGCCGATCGATGCGCCCCTCGATCGCGCGGAAGTGCGTGAGCCAGAGTTCGGCTTCCCCGGGAACCGCGGGCAGGCCGGCGCTCGAGCCGTTGACCGCGGAAACGGTCGCCGGCGACACGACCACCGGCATATCGCCGGAAACCTCTTGCGCCGATGCCGACGGATCCACTCGCGAAAGATCGGCCTGCTCCGGGGCGCTGGCCAGCGCCGCGTCGGCGCCCATCTCGTCCCGCATCTCGCGCGCGATCGCCTCGACGTCGACGGCACCGAACGAGTGCTTCTCGGCAAGGTAGCCGGCGAGCAGCAGCCGGTTGCACAGCGTGTTGATGCGGCGTGGAATGCCGCCACTGACCGAATGAATGAGGTCGAGCGCGGCAGGGTTGAAGCCGGGGTCGCCGTGCCATCCGACGTGGGTCAACCGGTGCTCGATGTACGCCGCCGTCTCGTTGCGGTCGAGTGGGCCGAGGTGGTACGACGCGATCACACGCTGGCGCAACTGCTGCATTTCGGGCGCCTGCATCATCTGCCGCAGCTCGGGCTGCCCGATCAGGAAGCTCTGCAGCAGCGCCTGATCGCCGAGCTGGAAGTTGGAGAGCATCCTCAGCTCCTCGATTGCGCGCGGCGTCAGGTTCTGCGCTTCGTCGACGACGAGGAGCGCGCGCTTGCGATCGACGGCGACCTGGCACAGGAACGCCTCGAGCGACGCGAGGAGCGACGCCTTGTCGACGGCCTTGATCGGCAGGCCGAAGGCGACGGCGACCGCGCGGAGCATGTCGTCGGCGTCGAGCTGGGTGCTGACGAGCTGCGCAGCGACCAGCCGGTCGCGGTCCATGTGCTCGAAGAGATTGCGCACGATCGTCGTCTTGCCGGCCCCCACCTCGCCGGTGATGACGATGAACCCCTCGCTCTGGTAAAGCCCGTACTGCAGGTAGGCGAACGCGCGCTTGTGCCCGCGGCTGCCGAAGAAAAATGCCGGATCGGGGTTGAGCTGGAACGGCTTGCCGGAGAAGCCGTAGAACGATTCGTACATGGCCCGCTCAGCGAAACCCGTGGGTGAGCCCGACGAAGACGGCAAACTCCCGAAAGCTCTGCGACACGTCCGATTGCGAATCCTGATAGCGGAGGCCGCCGTGGATCGACGTGAGCGCGGTGACGTTCCGGGAGAGAATCGCCTGCAATTCGTACAGGCGCGTGCTTCCGATCGGCGCGACGTTCTGCGTTGTCCGGGCCCATATGCCGTTGGTCGTGAGGCTCACGCTGGGCGCGAGCTGATGAGTCCAGGTAACCCCGGCGCCTGTCTGCGTGTTGTTGATGAGCTGCGCGAGCAGCGGTGACAGGTCCTGTTCCGTTCCGGGGACGGGCTGCACGCGCGATCGGAACACGTTGAAGAGAATGCTGTTGCGCGCGCCGACGAGACCAATCGTTCCGCGGGCGAGCTCGGCGAGCGTCAGCTGCTGCGTCAACAGCGCGAGCGGGCTGCTCAGCGACGATGGCAGGCCGCGGTCGCGAATGAACTGTTCGACGGCGCTCTGGCGCAGCGCAGGATCAGAAATGCGCGGAGCGAACAGCGCGTTGAGCAGCGCCGAGACGTCCTGTCCCGCCTGGAGCGTACCGAGCTGCTGCGGGTAGCTCGTCACGTCGCGTGAGGCATCGATCGACCACACGACGCGCCGCGAGTGGTCGTCGGCCTTCACGTGATAGGACGTACCGAAAAAGCGATGCTCACCGTTCGCGGTCAACGACATGCGATCGTTCGGATGCCACTCGATCGAGACGCCGTAGATGGAGCCGCTCTGGTGCGTGAGGAAGAACCTGTCGTCCTCGTAGCCCCCGCTGATCCCCGCCTGGAACGTGGGGTCGAAGCGGTAGAGACCCGTTGCACGGGCGATCTCCGAGGTTTCGTCCTGGCTCTGGCCGGCAAACGAAATGTCGTTGCGGTCGTATTCGAGTCGCCATCCGCCGGGTCGCGCCTCCCGCGCAATGTGTCCGCTCACCTCGCTCGAATAGCTTCGAGTGTCGAGCCCGTTGACCGACGACCCGTTGGCATTCGACCAGGTGCTCTTCTGACGCAATTCGTAGTCGACGCCGTCGCCGATCTTCGACTTCAGGTACGGGCTCACCGTATAGAGCTGCGACGTATAGCGGTTCTGCGTCGCGCTCGAGATGTCCTGCGGGCGCGCGCCGAATGGAGACAGGTACTGCTGGGAAACGTCGACGGTGCCGTCGATGTACAGAAGACGATCGATCGCTTCGAGAGTTCCGGCGATGTTGGCCTGCGGTAGCACGCGGTCGTTGCTGCTCGTGCGCGCGTACACCAGTGCCGACAGGCTTAGGGTGCCATCTACCTTGCTGTGTGCGCCGCTCCCGGCGAACTCCAATCCGGGACGAATTTCGTTGATCCAGTCCGACTTCCGATCCGTGGCCAGACCAACGTTGTTCGTCCAGGTCGATTCCCAGGAGATCGTCGGCGCGACGAAGGATCGCCGCTGCTGCGCGGTCGGTGCCGCGGCCGAATTCGCGGTCTGCGAAGCGTCCCCGGCCTGCGGGGACGGCGTTGCATCGATCTGCGCGCGCGCGGCGGTCGCTGCAGCCGTCAGCACCCCGGCGATCACCGCCACAGCAAGATGACCCTTGCGGCGAGCGACCCCCCTGCTAAACCGCCTCGTCGTTCGCGTAGTAGCCATAGTAGGTGCCTACGTCGGTCCGGCTCGCCTTGTTGAGAATCATCATCACGACTTCGCAGGCCTCGACCGTCGCCAGCGCCTGATTGACCGCATGCTGCGAGGTCGCGTCGGCCGCCACCACCAGCGCAATCTGTCCCATGTTTGCCGCCAGTACGCGCGCCTCGGTCGTGGCGAGCAGCGGCGGCGAATCGAAGATGATGATCCGATCGCGGTAGCGCGACGCCATCTCGCGCAGCAGGCTCGCCATCTGCTCGCTCGCGAGGAGCTCGGTCGAACGCCGATGACGCGACCCCGCGGGAAGCAGCGTCAGCTTCTCGATGTTGGTCCTGACGAGCGCGTCCGAGAACTCGAGGTTGTCGCGCGTCAGAAGGTCGAGGAGCCCCGGCCCGTGCGGCGCGCCGAGCAACTCGGGGATCGACGGATGGGCCACGTCTCCGTCGACCAGCAGCACGGTGCTGTCGACTTCCGTGGCGATGCTGAGCGCGAGGTTGAGCGACGTGAACGTCTTCCCTTCGCCGGGAAGTGCGCTCGTCACCATGACGAGATTGCCGTTGCGCACGCGCACCCCGCCCTGCCCGAGCGCGTTGCGGATGATCGGGCGCTTGATCACCCGGAACTCCTCGGCGATCTGGCTGGTCGTCGCATCGGGTGTCACGAAGCCACGCGCCCTGAGACGCGCGAAATTGAGGTCGATCTTCCGCGACCCCGACCCAGCGTGTGCAGCCTGCGCTCCGCCGGACGTTCGAGCGAGGCGATCGTGGTCGAGGATCGGCGTCGCGGCGGCGTGCGCCGCTGCGCGGCCCTCGAGCGCGACGACCAACGCCTCCGGCGTCGGTCGCGCTGGCTCGGAAGCGGCGGATGCGCCGGGCGCCGGCGATGAAGCTTCGCCGCCCGTGTCGATTCCGGCCCGTTTGAGCTCCTCGAGTCGCCTCGCCGCCTGCTCGATGAGGTTCGTCATCGATCGCTCCTCACGCGCCTCGAACGACGAGGATCACGAATGCGAACACGGCGCCGAACGTTGCGAAGAGTCCGCCGAGACCGCCGGCGAAGAGCCATGAACTGCGTCGGCGCAGGCGGTGCAGCGCTTCGCTCGGCAACATCGACACCATGCCGAGGATCGGCCGCTTGCTGACCTCACGCAGCGTGCGCGCATCGTGGAACGTCGGCACAAGCTGGCTGATCGCAAGGCTCGCAAAGAGACCCGCGGCAATGGACAGCAGGCACGCCAGCCCAAGCAGGACGAGTCGGTTCGGCTCGACGGGCTGCGGCGATACACGCGGCGGATCGATGACGCGGAACTGCGCGCCGCCGGTATCCTGAACGTCCTTGCCCATATTGGCCGACTCGCGGCGCGAAACCAGATTGTCGTAGGTGCGCTTCTGGATTTCGTAATCGCGGGTGAGCTGCGTGTACTGGGCCTGGATCTCGGGAACCAGCTTCGCCTGCGACTGCATGTGGCTTCGCTGTCCCTCGAGGCCCGACAGTTTGGCGCGCGCAGACGCCACCGCGGCGTCGGCATTGGCGAGGGAAATCTTCAGTTGCTGGTAAACCGGATCCTCGGCCACCGCGACCTGCTGCTTCTTCCCGCCAGCCGCCTTGGCGCGCGCGTCGAGGATCGAGCGGCGCTGCTCTTCGAGCTGCGTGATCAGCCTCTTTGTGGCGATCACGTCGGGATGCTGGTCGGTGTACTTGCGGAGCAGACCGTCGAGATCGCGCTTCAGTGCGTCGATCCGACCGTCGAGGTCTGGCGTGGCCCCGGTCGATTGACTGCCGGACTGATCGGGGAGGTACACGGGTGCCGTGCCTTGGAGCTGCTGCTTGTACGCGTCGCGCGCGTCTTCCGCGCTCTTGAGGTCGATTTTCGCCTGGTCGATCTGCGTGTTCAGCGCTGCCGCGCGCGCGAAGTAGTCCTGCCCCTCGCCAGCGCCGGTGAGGCCCATGTACTTGAGCTTGAAGTCCTTGATCTTGTCCTCGGTGGCCTTCAGCGTCTTCTCGTAGCTAGCGATCTGGTCGTTCAGGAACTTGACGGCGGTCTGCGTATCCTCCTGCTTGTTGCCGAGGCTCGACTCGACGAAGATCTGCAATAGCGACTGCACGACCTTCTTCGCGCGCGACGGATCCTCGTCGCGGTAGCTGATCACGTACAGGTTCGACGACACGTTGCCGCCGAGCTGAATCGTTCGGGTGATGTGGTCGACGAGTTCCTCGCGCTCGGCACTGTTCGTCACGTGGAGGTCGAGGTCCGCCATCCTCACCAGCTTCTCGACGTTCGGGCGGCTGATCAGCGTGCGGCTCATCAACGCCACCTGCTGGTCGAGGTTCGGCTGGATGGCGAGCCCGGCGAGCAACGGCCGCAGCAGCGATTCGGTGTCGACGTAGACCCTTGCGCTCGCCTCGTACTTCTCGGGAATGCGCGACACGACCGCGAAGGCGACCGCCGCGACCACCCACGCGACGGCGAGCCCCACCCAGCGGCGGTGCCACATCCCCCGGGCGAGGTTCAGGATCTGCCGGTAAAGCTCTTGCACGTCAGAACCAGCTTTCCGGGATCACCACGATGTCCCCGGGGCGCATATCGACGTTCGCTGAGATGTCGCCGCGCTTCAAAAGATCCTTCAGGCGCACGCTGTAGATCTTGCCGCCATCGGCCGGACGGACAATGCGCGCCGCATTGCCGTCGGCGTAGTCGGTGAGCCCGCCGACCTGGATCATTACGTCGAGGATCGACATCCCCGCGCGATACGGCAGGATCTGCGGTTTCGACGCCTCGCCGACCACGCGCACCTGCTCCTGCACCGGACCGACGGGGGTGGTGACGATCACCGTTACGACCGGATCACGGATGTACTTCGAGAGCGCCTTCTCGAGATCGCGCTCGAGTTCGGTCGGCGTCTTGCCGAGCGCCGGGAGATCGTCGACGAGCGGAGTCGTGATCTTGCCGTCGGGCCGCACCGGCACGGACATCGACAGCTCGGGGTTGCGCCAGACGATCACGTTGACAACGTCGGACGGTCCGACATGATAGTTGTAGTCGACACCCGCCAGGTGCGCCGGGGCGGGCGGGTACTTCGATGTAGTCGCGCAGGCCGCGAGCAGCAGCATCGAGATTGCACCGAAGATGAGTGATCGCCACAGGCGCCCCGTCGAGTCGCCGGAGCGGGCAGATTGTTCTATTGGCCGGTTCATGCGTCCTCCGAGGGCGGAATGCGATAAACGGAATCGGTGATCATAGCAGGAGCGAAGCATCGTACGGAGCGGATAACCCAAGCATGCTCCATGCCACGCGATTCTAGCGAAGGCTGCTCGAATTCACCCGCGCGGCCCGACGAGCGTCGCGCTCACCCGAACTGAGTGACGGATCCGTGACGAAGCGAGAGCTCCGCACGCGGCGAAAACGGGGCAGATACGACACGCTCCTGCGTTCTTCCTTACAATCCGCCCATTTTGACTGGCTTTCGAGCGCGGTCGATCGCAGAATCGGGGCCTATGATGAAGAATTGTCGCAAGGCACGCGCAGTCGCGTGGCAATTCCTGCTCGCGGCGGTGTTTGCCGCGGCCTCGATGGGCGGGGCCGCATCGCGCGCGATGGCAGCGGAGCCCTCGCCAGCGCCCCGCACCGCGCTCCCCGATATCTGGCTCGCGGCTGCCGATGCCCCGGCTTCCAAGGACGCGCTGTTCGGCGAACCTGCTCCGGCCGCAAAGGACGCAGCACCAGGTAATGCGACCCCGGCGTCGAAGGATGCGCTCTTCGGCAACGACCTCGGCATGGCGCCAAAGTCCCCGTGGCGCGGCTACGTGCGGGGCGAGCTCGCGCGCACCTACGCGTCACCGTCGCACTGGTCGAAGATGCTGGTGAGCTCGGAGCTCGACGCCGAGGGCGCGATCTCCTCAAACGTCAAGTACCACCTCGGCGCACGCTTCGACTACGACTTCGTCTACGACGCCAACGATTTCTATCCGCCGGACGTGAAGCGCGACCAGCGCGCGAACTTCCTGCTCCGCGAGAACTACGTCGACGTCGGCGCCGGCGACTGGGATTACCGATTTGGCCGGCAGCAGATCGTCTGGGGCGAGATGGTGGGGCTCTTCTTCGCCGATGTCGTGTCGGCCAAGGACCTGCGCGAATTCATCCTCCCCGACTTCGACCAGATCCGCATTCCGCAATGGGCGGCGCGCGCCGAATACTTCAAGGGAGATTTCCACCTCGAGGCGATCTGGATTCCAGTCGCCGGCTACGACGACATCGGCAAGCCTGGCGCGGAGTTCTTTCCCGCTCCACCACCGCCGCCGCCAGGGTTCGCGACGCGCTACGACAACGAGCAGTTTCCGAACCGCTCGCTCGCCCATACGAACGCCGGCCTGCGGCTCTCGTATCTCAAGAACGGCTGGGACATGTCCGGCTTCTATTACGGGAGCATGGACGCCCAGCCGACGTTCTATCGAAGCGTCGTCGAAGGGCCGGCGCCGGCGTACGTCTACCAGGCCAGACACGACCGTATCGACCAGCTCGGCGGTACGCTCTCGAAGGATCTCGGTTTCGGCGTGCTGAAGGCCGAGGCCGTGTACACACGTGGCCGCAGCTTCAACACGCTCGACCCGTCGAGCGTCGACGGTGTCGTGCGCCAGAACACACTCGACGTGATCGGCGGACTCGATTTCACGCTGCCCGCCGACACGCGACTGAACGTCCAACTCTTCAACAGGACCTACTTCGACCACGATCCGAACATCGTGCAGAAGCAGAACGAGCCGGGTGCCACGCTCCTCGTCAACCACAAGTTCGGCGACAATGTCGAGGCCGAGGTGCTGTGGGTGACGAGCCTCGTGCGCAACGACTGGATGCTGCGTCCGCACGTCACCTGGCGCTTCAGGCGCGACTGGCAGTGGCGCCTTGGGGTCGATGTATTCGATGGCCCGCCGCTGGGGCTGTTCGGGCAATACAACGACCGCGACCGTGTCTATTCCGAGGTACGCTACACGTTCTGACGCTGCAACTCCGAACGCGTCCGGGTAGCGGCTCACCGGCACGCGTCGGGCGATGCCGCCGCCCGCCATGACGGAACCGTTCGACTACGACCGCGCGTTCGCCCGCAATTTGGGCTGGGTCACGCCGGATGAACAGGCCGTGCTGCACAGCAAACGCGTTGCGATTGCCGGTCTGGGTGGCGTCGGCGGATTGCACCTGCTGACCCTCGTCCGGCTGGGCATCGGGCGATTCCATCTTGCCGAGTTCGACCGCTACGGGCTCGAGAACTTCAACCGGCAGGTGGGCGCTTCGGTCAGCACCCTCGGAAAGCCGAAGCTTGAAGTGATGATCCGGATGGCCCGCGACGTCAATCCGGAGCTCGAGGTGCGTGACTTCGGCAACGGTATCGATGCGACGACGATCGGCGCATTTCTCGACGGCGTCGATCTCTTCGTGGATGGTCTCGATTTCTTCGCCTTCGACACGCGCGAGATTGTCTTCGCCGCCTGCCGGGCGCGGCGCATCCCGGCGATTACCGTCGCGCCCCTCGGCATGGGCGCCGCATTGCTCAACTTTCTGCCCGATGGCATGAGCTTCGCCGACTACTTCGGACTCGCGGATTGCCCCGCGTCGGAGCGGCCGCTACGGTTCCTGCTCGGACTAGCGCCGGCAATGCTCCATCGACGGTATCTCGCCGATATGTCCTACGTCGATCTCGAGAACGGACGCGGGCCGTCGACCGCGATGGCCTGCCAGCTTTGCGCCGGCGTCGCGGCGACCGAGTCACTGAAGCTGCTGCTGCGCCGGGGTAACATCGTCGCGGCGCCGCGCGGGATCCATTTCGATGCGTATCGGAACCGTATCGCGCGGACCTGGCGACCGTGGGGCTGGCGCAATCCTCTCCAGCGCGCGATTGTTGCCATCGCGCGACGCCAGATCATGGGTCGCGACGCGGCGGAATGATCGACGAGCTGCACGATGCCGCTGGCTGAAGGCGTGCTCGAGCTCGCCCGCTGGGCGCCGAGTGGGGACAATTCGCAACCGTGGCGGTTTCGCATCGCTTCCGAGAGCGAGATCGATGTCTACGGTTATGACACGCGCGACCACTGCGTCTACGACCTCGACGGCTGGTCCAGCCAGCTCGCCCACGGGATGCTGCTCGAAACCGTTGCGATCGCGGCCAGTGCACACGGGGCCCACGCGCATTTCGCGCTACCGGACGAGGGGCCAGAACAGCCTGACGCGAGCGGGGACAACGCGCGCCCGCTGCGCTACCGCGTGCGGCTCGAGCTCGACTCCTCGCTAAAACCCGATCCGCTCGCTGGGTTCATCGTCGAGCGATCGGTCCAGCGCCGGCCGATGGTCCCGAGATCGCTGACCCCTGGCGAGCGCGACTCGATCGAGCGGGCGGCACGGCCTCTGCGGGTCGCATGGTTCGACTCCTTGCGGGCACGCGCCCGCATCGCCGCGCTCTGCATGAAGAATGCGCGCATCCGCATGACAATCCCCGAGGCTTACTCGGTACATCGCTCGGTGATCGCATGGCGGGCGCACTCGAGCGAAGATCGCCTGCCGGATCGGTCGCTCGGGGCAGATCCGGCGCTGCTGGCGATGATGCGTTATGCGATGGCGAGCTGGCAGCGCCTCGAGCGCGTGAACCGCTGGATGGGAACGCTGCTGCCGCGCCTCGAGCTCGACTTCCTGCCGGGTGTGCTCTGCAGCGCGCACATCGCGATCGTTACCGAACGCGAGACGACATCCGTCGCTGACCGGGTTGCAGCCGGTCGGGCGATTCAGCGCGTGTGGCTCACTGCAACGAGCCTCGGCATGCAGATGCAGCCGGAGCACACGCCGCTGGTGTTCGCGCGCTACGCGCGCACACGGCGCACCTTCACGCGCTCGCCCGCGGCGTTGGACGAAGCGGCGGCGATCGCAACGGGCCTCGAGGCGGCGTTACCCGGCGTGGGGAACGGGCACGTCGCCTGGCTTGCCAGGATCGGTCCTGCGCGCCGGCTTTCGGGGCGTTCTCTGCGCCTACCCCTCGACCGACTGATCGTCGGCGAGCCTCCCGCGAAACTGCCGCCGCTCGCTCCCGCCTGAGCGGTGCCCGCTATGGTTCGGCATCGGAGTCGTCCGACGCGGAATGCGCGCGCTCCGACGCGTAGGACCAGGCCTTGCCGACTCGTACCCCGAGCCTGACGATTGCGCCATCCTCGATGTCGACGCGGCGGTCGGCGACTTCGATCACCCTCGGATCGTGGGTTGAGAAGATGAACGTCGTTCCGTAGGTCCGGTTGATCCGGCGCATCAGCCGCAGAATCCGCGTCCCGGTCCGGTGATCGAGGTTTGCCGTCGGTTCGTCTGCGAGGACGATCCGCGGTGCGGTCGCCAGGGCGCGCGCGATCGCGACGCGCTGCCGTTGCCCGCCCGAGAGTTGGTTGGGGCGATGCCGCGCATGATCGGAAAGCTTCACCAAATCGAGCAGCTGCGCGACCCGCTCCCGGCGCTGGCGGGTCGAGAACTCGCGGAACTGAAGAAGCGGGAATTCGACGTTCTCTTCGGCAGTCAGGACGGGCAGCAGGTTGAACGTCTGGAATACGAAACCGATCGAACGCGCGCGCAGGTGGGCGAGCACATCGGGTGGGCGGTCGGTGACATCGTGTCCGTCGATCAGCAGGCGCCCCGACGTAGGCGTATCGATCAGGCCGATGATATTGAGCAGCGTCGATTTCCCGCTCCCTGACGGTCCCGAAAGCGCGATGAACGCTCCCGCCTCGATGTTGAGGCTCACGGCACGCAGCGCAGTCACCGTCTGCACCCCGAGCTGGTAGGTCTTCCCGATCGACTGGGCTGAGATCAGCATTCCGAGCGGATCAGGCGGCGTGGCGTAGCGCTTCGACGATCGACATGCGGGCGAGCCGCCTCGCCGGCAGGATCGCCCCAGCAATCGACGCAGTGAATCCGACCAGCGCCGCGAGCGCGAGCGATGCGGCGGACAGGCGTATCGCGGCGACGTAGCCGAACTCGGAGTTCGGCGGTGGCGGCATGCTGATCCCGGCCCACGAAATCGCCCCTGCCAGAAGGGCGCCGACAGCGATCCCGAGAAGTGCAGCCGCCGCGCCGAGCAGGGCCGATTCCACGATGATCTCGCGGAAAACGGCGGACGGCGGGTAGCCGAGCGCGCGCACCGTCCCGAACTCGCTTCTGCGTTCGTGCAGCGACATTCCGATGCTGTTGGATACGCTCAGCACGACCATCAGGGAAACGATCAGCAGGAGGACCAGGAACTCGCGGTGATAGAGCGCAGCGGTTCCCTGGTAAAAGTCTGCCAGCTCGCGCCACCCGCGGATATCGTAATCATCGGACGGCAGAGCATGCCTTGCGGCCGTGAGGGCGGGCTCGACCGGGACATCTGGCGCGAGGAGAACCGTCAGCGAATTCACCGACTCGACGCCGACGAGCGCCTGTGCGTCGTTGAGCTTGATCATCACGGCTGCCGCATCGTAGTCCTTGAACGGGCTGCGGAAGACCCCTGCCAGCGACACATCGAGGGTGTTGAGCGCCCCCTCGCGCGTCGCCGCTAGCAGCGTGACCGTGTCACCGGGACGCAATCCGAGCGAGTGGGCGACGCCTTCGCCGACGATCATCGATGCCCCCGAGGCGCGTTCGAGGGGAACCCCGACGACGATTCTGAGCGCAGTTCCTATTCGCGCCTCGGCTGAAGGTTCCACGCCATCGATCAGGACGGCCACCTGCCCGCGTCCGTTGGACAGCGACCCGGAGAACGACAGGCGGCGTGCGACCGTATCGACCCCCGGTAACGCGCGCAGCGTCGCCACCGCGTCCGCCGGACGCGCGATGAGGTGCGCCAGCGGGTCGCGCCTCGCCCCGTCGATGTATCCGGGCGCAAACACCTGGAAGTGACCGAGCTGCGAGTGGATC
>Ga0157370_10006328_pt1 | contig 13080 bp, 12 predicted proteins | sample C35metaG_FD_113463 | JGI IMG/M metagenome (GOLD analysis project Ga0157370, IMG submission 113463) | Corn rhizosphere microbial communities from Kellogg Biological Station, Michigan, USA - C3-5 metaG | ecosystem: Host-associated > Plants > Roots > Rhizosphere > Soil | place: USA: Michigan...
CGCCGGAAGCCGAGGCGGCCATCGGCACGGTGCCGCCGCTGAGCTTGCGGGCCTCGACCGCGGAGAAGGTGAGCGTGTCGACGCAGCGTTCGGCCTCGGCCCTGGCCGTCTTCAGCGGCTTGCCCGCCTCGGCGGCGATCGCCAGCGCCAGGTCGTCGACCTGCTCGCCGGCCAGCTCGGCGGCGCGGTCGAGGACCGCGGCGCGCTCGTGCTGGGGGAAATCGCCGGACTCGAAAGCCGCGCGCGCGGCGATCGCGCACCGATCGACCAGCGCCGCGTCGCCGAGGGCGACCCGACCGACCACGGTCCCGTCGTAGGGGCTCTCGACCTCCCCCCACTCGCCGGTCGCGGTCCACTCGCCGGCGGCGAGAAGCTCGTGGTCGACTGCTTGCACCGTCTGCGTCGCCATCCCGATAAGCGTAGAGCAGGCCGAGACTCCACTTTCGCGAACCTGTTGACCCGACGATGCGATTCCGTCTGACCGCACTTTTTCTCTTCCTCCTCCTGGCCCCCAATGCCCAGGCGGGTGTGCGTTGGCTCGTGCGCGGCCATGGCTTCGGCCACGGAGTGGGGATGAGCCAGTACGGCGCCTACGGCTACGCCACGCACGGCAAGGGCTACGGCTTCATCCTCGGCCACTACTACTCCGGGACGACGATCGGCAAGCTGGCGGGGTCGCGGATAGTCCGGGTGCTGATCGACGTCTCCGGTGGCGACATCGGCTTCAGCGGCGCCACCGGCGCCTGCGGCAAGGCGCTCGACGCGGGCCGCAGCTACGAGGCGCACCGGGTCGGCTCGAGCGTCACGCTGCGCACCTCCGGCGGGCGCCCGATCGCCAACTGCGGGCACACTCTGCGAGCAGCCGGGAGAGGAAGGGTCACGATCGAGGGCAAGCCTTTCCGCGGCGCGCTCGAGGTGGTGCCGACCGAAAGCGACGCCGGATCGCTCAACGAGATCAACGCGCTGCCGGTCGACCAGTACGTCAAAGGCGTCGTCCCCAACGAGTCGCCGCCCTCCTGGCCACAGGCGGCGCTGCGAGCGCAGGCGGTCGCGGCTCGCTCGTTCGCCCTCACCGGCGCCGTCGGCGGCAACGGCTTCGACCTCTACGACGACACGCGCAGCCAGGTGTACGAGGGCATGTCGAGCGAGACCGCGGCGACCAACGAAGCCTCCGAAGCAACTCGGGGGCAGGTGGTGATGTACGGCGGCAAGATCGCCGAGACCTACTTCTCCGCCTGTTCCGGCGGCCAGACCGAGAGCGTCCAGAACGTCTTCTTCGGTCCGCCGGTCCCCTACCTCGTGGGCGTGCCCGACCCCTATGACGGCGCCTGTCCGCTGCACAGCTGGAAGCTCGAATTCAGCGGCCCCGAGATCAGCTCGAGGCTGGGCGCCTATCTCGACGGCCGCTTGAAGCAAGTCGTGATCACCAAGCGCGGCGTGTCGCCGCGGATCGTCGAAGCAAAGCTAGTTGGGACCGGCGGTGTCACCAAGGTCCGCGGCGATCAGCTCGAGGCGGCGCTGGGCAGCTACAGCACCTGGATGGAGTTCCAGAAGCTGGTCAACGGAAAAATCGCGGGTGGGCCCTCGAGGGGTCCGTCCGGTGGCGCCCAAGCCCGCCTTCGGCGGGCTAATGTCGAGCCCCTTCGGGGCTGATACCTCTCCGCGGTGCCGTTGGGAGGCGCCACCGGACGGACCCCTTGAGGGCCTTCAGCCGTCTGGGTAAGTCTGGATCGGGATGCCGTGATCCGTCTCGCGCATCCCGAGCTCGTAAGCAGCACCGGCCGGTAGGGAGAGCTGCAGTGGAGGCAGCGCTGGGCGTTCTACGGTGAGCTCCAGGTCGGAGACGGAGCAGTTGATGGTGTGATGCTCGGGGCCCTTGGGGTCGGCGTAGATCCAGCCGACGAAGTCCTTTTTCGGGGCTGAGACGCGGCCGCGGACGACTATGTCCTTACCCGGTAGGACGAAGGAGCACTCGCCCGCTGACTCTTCGATCTCCGCGTCGCGGATCTGGCCGAAGCCGCCGAGACGGTGGGGCTTGCCTTCGAGCATCAGCATTCCCGAGGGGATCCAGGGAGTCGTCCAGGGGCCGAGCTTGATCCGAGCCGCGCCCGCGTCGAAGTAGGTGTCAGGGGAATCGGCGAAGCCGGTGCCCTCGAGCCAGACCCAGCGCTCAGCATGCTCGCTGCCCCAGTTGTGGCCGATCATCCCCGGCCAATCACTGAGCTCGATCGTCTCTCCATCGATTTCGAGCTTGCCGTTGAAGCGAGCGTCGGGAAAGGGTGCGACGAACTTGGTCTTGGGCAGGCGGGTCTCGTAGAGGCGGTCGGACGGGAGGTACTTGCAGGGCTCGGCGTCGCCGGAGAAGGTGAGGGCCCAGGAGGCCTGGACGGCGTCGGTGTCGACGGCGCCAACAGCTCGGCCCGGCCCGATCTCCGCCCCGTCGACCTTGACCCAGGAGCCTGCGGGTGCCGACAGCTCGGCCGCCGGCACGGTGACCTTGGTCGCCCGCGGCCCCTCGGCCTCGCGGTCGAAGAGGACGAACCAGATCGAGGCGTTCGGCTCGGCCCCCGGCCGCTTGTGGACGGTGTGGCGGATCCAGATCCCCTGCCCCCCGCCCGGCCGGCAGGCCTTGACGTAAAAGCTCTCATAGTGGCCGGCCTTCTCGGCGACCCGCGGGAACCGCGCTCCCTGATCCATGGCTCAGACCTTAATCGTGATCACGTCGCCGTCGGCGACGATGTAGTCGCGCCCCTCGATGCGAAGCAGGCCGCGATCGCGACCGGCAGAGTAGCCGCCGCACTCGACCAGCGCCTCCCAGCCGATCACCTCGGCTTTGACGAAGGCGTCCTGGATCTCGGTGTGGATCGTCCCGGCCGCCTCGAGGGCGGTGGCGCCGCGCGGCAACGGCCGCGCCACGGCTTCCTTGTCCTCGCCGGCAGTGAAGAAGGTGATCAGCTCGAGCAGGTCATACGCAGCCCGGACCAGCCGCGCGAGGCCGGAGCCCTCGACCCCGTAGGACTCGCGCATCTCCTCCGCTTCGGCGGGGTCCAACTCGGCCAGCTCGCCCTCGATCCGGGCGCTGACCGCGACCACGCCGGCGCCGACCTCGGCCGCGTGCTTGGAAACCGCCGGCGGCGGCTCGGCATCGCCCTCGTCGACGTTGGCGACGTAGAGGATCGGCTTCGAGGTCAGCGCCTGCAGGTTGGCGGGGCCGTGGGCGGCGGCATCGGGGACCGGCACCGAGCGGGCCGGCCTGCCGGCGGCGAGCGCCTCGACCACCAGCTCCAGCCAGTCGCGCTCGGCGATCGCGTCGGGGTCGCCGGACTTGGCCCCCTTTCGCACCCGGTCAAGCCGCCGCTCTGCCTGATCGTAGTCCGAGAGCACCAGCTCGGTCTCGATCGTCTCGATGTCGGCCAGCGGATCGACCCGGCCGTCTGGGTGGGGGACCCCGGAATCGGCGTGGCAGCGGACGACGTGGCAGATCGCGTCGGTCTCGCGGATCGAGGCGAGGAACTGGTTGCCGAGGCCCTCGCCTTCGGAGGCGCCCTTGACCAGGCCTGCGATGTCGTGGAAGGAGATCGTCGCCGGCACGAGCTCGGAGCTGCGTACCGTCTCGCCGATCCGCGCCAGCCGCTCGTCGGGCACCTGAGCGATGGCCACGTTGGGCTCGATCGTCGTGAACGGGTAGTCGCCCGTCTGCGCCCCACCCTTGGTCAGCGCGTTGAAGAGCGTCGACTTGCCCGCGTTGGGCAGGCCCACGATCCCGACCTTCACAGCGAGAGCGGCACGATCAGGCCCAGCGCGACGCCAAGCACGGCGCCGACCAGGACGTCGGACGGGTAGTGCATCCCCAGGTAGGGGCGCCCCAGCGAGAGAGCAAGAGCAAGGATGAGAGCGGGAGCCGCCCACGGCTCAACCCGGGTCATCGCGGTCGCAACGGCAAACGAAGAGGTCGCGTGCGCCGAGGGGAAGCTGAGCGAGCTCGGCGCCCCCCCCAGCGGCGGCAGCCCCTCCAATACCGGACGCGGCCGCTTGACGACCAACTTGACCACATAGTTGAGCCCAATAGCAATCGGCCCCAAGGCAGCGCAGATCAACCAAGCTTCCCGGTTCGAGCCGTCGAACACCGCCAAGAGGACCCCGATCACCGACCAAATCGCCCCATTGTTCCCAGCCTTGCCAAGAGCCTTGGCAGCTATCTCCAAGCCGGGGGTGTGGCCCCGGGTTCGCATAAAGCGCAGCGTCCTGAGATCGAGCTTCTCCACGGCCGCGCAGGATATGGGAGCGAGGGGTCTCTCCGGGAGTGCCTCGCGACGCGGCTCCGCAGAGTGGTTCCCGCCGCGAAGCGGCACCAACATAGTGAGCGAAGCGAACCCAGGCACCTCCCGGAGAGACCCCTCGCTCCCATGACCTCCCGGGTCAATCAGAATCAAGGTCACACCGATGCCCTTCGTCCCAAACTACGAACACAAGCCGGGCCACCACTGCGGGTCCACGGCCCTGCGCAACCTCCTGGCCTTCCACGGCGTGGACATCAGCGAGGAGATGGCCTTCGGCCTGGGAGCGGGCGCCTGCTTCTACTACGTGACGATCGAGGACGCCTCGCCGACCCGCTGGTTCAACGGCCGCACCGCCCGGCTCGAGGAGAACTTCGGCGAGCTGACCGGAGCGGCGCTGGAGCTGCGCACCTTCGATCAGGGCGATGACAGCGCCTGGACCGCCGCCCGCGCCGAGGTCGATGCCGGAATGCCCGCGCTCATCCTCACCGACCTCTACCACCTCGATCACTACGGCAACTCGGCACATTTCCCGGGCCATGCCGTCGTCCTCGCCGGCTACGACGACGAGGTCGCGCACCTGTCCGATACCGGCTTCGAGACGCTGCAGACGACCCGGTTGGCGAACCTCGACAGGGCACGCCACAGTCAGCACCCCGCCTACCCCCTCTCCGGCCACATGTTCACGGTCTCCGGCGAGATCTCGCCAAAGCAGATCCGGGACGCGATACCAGCGGCGATCGAGCGCGCCGCGCGAGCCATGGTCGAGCCCGAGTTCCGCGGCTTCTCCGGCCTCGACGCCGTGCAGCGCCTCGCCGCCGAGGCGGGCTCCTGGCCAGGGGTCGCGGAGGACTGGCAGTGGTGCGCCCGCTTCGGTTATCAGGTGATCGAGCGGCGCGGCACCGGCGGCGGCGCCTTCAGGCTGATGTACTCGCGCTTCCTCGAAGAGGCGGAACGCCCTGAGGCCCGACTCGCCGCGGATGCCGCCGCCGCCTGGACCGACCTTGCCGAGGCCTTCCACGCAGCAAGCGAGCGGGAGGAGCCGGACCCGGAACTTTGGGGCCAAATCGACACAACGGCCAACCGCGTAGCCACGGCTGAGGAGCGCCTCTGGAGCTCGTTGGCCAATCCGTAGTTATCCCCGATGGAGCCCGGGTGTGCCGTGGTGTACCGTTTTCAACTACGGGAGGCGGGTAGTTCAGGTTTTGAAAAACCCGTCGTGGAGGAGAATCTCATATGAGAAGTGCGCGAGGCCCAATCGGGCTGTTGGCATTGACTGCCGCATTCTGTGTTCTCGCATTTGGCGCATCCAGTGCCCAAGCCGAATTCGGCATCGAACGGTGGGAAGCGCTGACGTGTGAAGTCGACGCGAGTTCCGGAGGCCTCGGCGACTGGTCGGAAAACGGGGCTCCTTGCGTTGAAACGAGTCCGTCTGCCGATTTTGCCACGCAGGCCGCCAGCCACCCGAACTTCGGCATCACGGCCTTCCTGATGAATCAAACGGGCGGTTTTCCAAATCTCCCAGATGGGTTCATTCAAAAACTCAGGGTCGAACTCCCCCCCGGCCTGGGAGTCAATCCCCAGGCAACGGAACAGTGCAAAATCGAACAGCTGGAAGCCTTCCCACCCACCTGTCCCGCGGGCTCGATAGTCGGCGTCGACTACCTCACGACGATCAGCCCCGGAGTACCGAGCCCTCCGCTGCCTCCAGCGGGAGTCGAATTCACGCTGCCAACGGCGGTCTACAACGTAGAAACGCCGGATGATCCGAGCTCTCCGTTCTACGGCTCTTCCTCGATGGCCGGGTTCAATCCGGCCGGAGAAGCAAGTGTCCTGGTGGGAGACCTCGATCCCAAAGACCAGCACATCTCATTCACCATCCGCCACCTCAAAAACCCGGCGGAAGGTGGACCTCCGGTAATCGGATCCCGCCTCGTCTTCCAGGGCAAAAAAGGAAAAGGCTATTTGACCCTGCCCAGCGAATGCGGTGGGCCCCAGACGACGATCCTCAAACTTCTCTCATATCCCTATCCGGCGCCTCCGGGACCAGAACTCGAAAAATCAGCCGCCTTCTCCACGCCGTTCAGCGGCACCGGCTGCGACAAAGTTCCGTTTGAACCGGGCCTTGGCGTCACCACCGGAAGCAAAGTCGACTCGCCCGAACCGGCAACGGTCGATGTGTCGATCCCGTTCAATCCCGACCCCACCAAAATCCAGAGCTCACAGCTGAAGGTGGCGAAGATCGTCTTGCCCGAAGGCGCGGGCATCAACCCCTCCTCGGCCAACGGCTTGGAGCCATGCAGCAACGATCAGTTCGCTGTAGGGACCAATAACCCGATCACCTGCCCAGCCTCCTCGAAGGTCGGCTCGGTCGAGGTGGAAACTCCGTCGCTGCCGGGCATCCTCGGCGGTGAGGTATTCGTCGGCGAACCACTCAACGACAACGCGAGCACCGGCGAACAGTTCCGCCTCTTCCTGCACGTCTCCTCAGCGCGCTTCGGGGTCAACGTGCGGCTGGTCGCGAACGTCTTCCCCAACCTGCAGACCGGCCAGCTGACCGCGCTGGTGAAGGAAAACCCACAGGCACCGTTCGAACATTTCAGGGTCAACATCGACGGCGGTCCGAAAGGCGTACTGACCTCCCCTGACACCTGCGGCCCGCACAAGACGACCTCGGAACTGACTCCGTTCTCCTCGACGACGAGCGCGACGCCGAGCAGCGAATTCGAGCTCACCAACGGAGCCAACGGCGGGCCCTGTCCGAAAAAACTCGGCGAACGGCCGTTCAGCCCGACCTACAACGCCGGCACGCAGGCGACGAAGGCGGGTGCGTTCAGCCCGTTCGACCTGCATGTCACGAGGCCAAACGGTGCCCAGGAGATCCGTAAGATCGAAGCGACGCTGCCCCCCGGCATGGTCGCCAAGCTGAAGGGCACGGAATACTGCCCGCAGTCGAGTATCGACGCGGCTGCCGGCTCGTCGGGCCGGGCAGAGCAGGCCCACCCGAGCTGTCCGAGCAACAGCCAGATCGGCAAGGTAGACGTTGGGGTCGGCTCGGGCACGCCATTCCACACGCCGGGTACCGCCTACCTGGCGGGCCCCTACAAAGGCGCCCCGATCAGCATGGTGTTCGTGGTCCCGGCCGTCGCCGGTCCCTATGACCTCGGGACCGACGTCGTACGCGCCGCCACGTTCGTCGATCCGGAAACGGCCGAAGTCCACGCTGTCTCCGACCCGATCCCATACATATTCGGAGGTGTCAAGCTCGACATCCGCTCGATCGACATCTCGGTCAACCGGCCGAACTTCACCGTCAACCCGACGACGTGTCGCGAACCGTTCTCGGTCCGCTCGTCGATCTTCGGCGGCGGCGAAGACCCGGCCAACCCGGGTGCCTGGTTCGAATCGAAGCAGTCGAGTGCCTTCCGAGCGACCGAATGCAAGAAGCTGCAGTTCAAGCCGAAGTTCTTCCCGAAGATCCTCGGCGGTAAGAACGCGACCAAGCGGGCCGCCCACCCGAAGTTCCAGGCGACCCTCGAAGCCCGCAACGGCGACGCCAACCTGCGTCGGGCGGCGTTCATCCTGCCGCGGGCGACGATCCTCGACCAGGGTCACATCAAGACGATCTGCACGAGAGTCCAGCTGGCCGCCAACGAATGCCCGAAGAACTCGATCTACGGGCACGCCAAGGCGACCTCGCCGCTGCTGGAGGGAGAACTCAAGGGTCCGGTCTACCTGACCTCCTCCAGTCACACCTTGCCCGACCTGCTGGTCGATCTGAAGGGCCAGGTCCCGATCCGGCTGCGAGGCGTGATCAGCTCCGCGCACGGCCGCCTCAAGACCGTGTTCAACAACACCCCTGACGTGGCCGTGAGGAAGTTCGTCCTCAAGATGAAGGGCGGCGACAAGGGGCTGCTGGTCAACTCCCGGAACCTCTGCTCGGGACAGACCAACGGCTTCCTCAACCTGAAGGCGCAGAACAGCCGCCAGCTGAAGAGGAACAACCTGCGGCTCAACATCCCCGCTTGTGGCGGAGGCAAGAAGAAGAACTGAGGGCCCGGTGCCGGGGCGGACCCTCCCACCGCCCCGGCACTCCTCGTCCGCAAGCGGCGCGCGCCCTCAGGTGGGCGAGAGCCGGGCGAAGTAGGCGAACCAGTTGCCGGAGTGGGCCTCGAAGGCAAGCCCCGCTTCGCCGGCCTGGCGCTCGAGGCTGTTGAGCGTGGTGAAGTGGGGGTCGCCGAACAGCTCGCCGACGACGAGGCGGCCGTCGGGCTCGAGCACGCGACGGATCTCGCGCAACGCGGCCACCGGGTCGGGGATCTCGCCGAGCACCGCGGTGAGCACGACCGCGTCGATCGAGGCGTCCTCGTAAGGCAGCGCGGTCGCATCTCCCTGGGTCGGGACGACGTTCACCAGCCCATGCTCGGCAGCACGAGCGCTGACGTGGTCGAGGAACTCCTGCTGCAGGTCGAAGATCTCGACCCGACCGCCGGGATCGACCCACCTGGCCAGGTCGAGCGTGTAGTAGCCGGTCCCGGGCCCGATCTCCAGTAGCCGCTCCCCCGGCATCGGCGCCAGCACCGAGCGCAGGCGATCGCGACTGATTATCGGGTGCGGCGCTTCGACCCAGAACCGTTGCCCATAGGGACAGGCGGAGGGGTTCTTGCGCCACCACAGGGCGGCGGCCAGGGTCGCCAGGCTGGCGACCCCGAGCAGCTTGCCGACTCGCATCAGTCCTGTCGACCGAGGCCGAAGCCCACGCTGTGGGCGTCCGAATCGATGCGCAGGAAGGCGACCTTGCCGACGTAGACGGCGAGGACCCCGTCCTCGGTCTTGACGTCGTGCCAGCCGCCCTTCTCGACCTGCTTGCGCAGGGCCTTCAGCTCGTCCTCGCTGAGCCGCATCGCTACGACCTGGCCGCCCTCGAAGCCGATCTCCACCTTCTGCGCGTCCGCCATCAGTGCTCCTCTCCACTCGATTCGACGATCTCGGTCAGCACGCCACCCGTCGAGCGCGGCTCGATGAAGGCCACCCGGCTTCCCCGGATGCCGGTCCGCGCTTTGGGGTCGATCAACTCGAACCCGGCGGCGCCGAGCTTCTCCAGGGTCGAATCGATGTCGTCGACCGCATAGGCGACGTGGTGCAGCTTGGGGCCCTTGCGGGCGAGAAACTTGCCGACCGGAGAATCGGGCGCCAACGGCCGCATCAGCTCGACGTGCCCGTCGCCGACGTCGAGCAGCACCGCCTCGACGCCCTGGGACTCGACCGTCTCGCGGTGGGCAACCGTCATCTCGAAGCTCGTCTCATAGAGCTCGAGTGCGGTGTCGATGTCCTCGACGGCGACGCCGATGTGGTCGATCTTGCCGAACATCGGCCGGAGTCTACGTCGCGGGCGGGGGCTCGCCCTCGCCGGGCCCCGAGCCCTCGACGCGGAGGATCTCGGCCAGCGCGGCGATCCCGACCTGAAGCTGCTCGGGCGTCGGCTCCTTGGTCGCCAGGCGTCGCTGGATCTCGCGACCGGGCGTGTGGAACGCCTCGGCCAGCGGGGCGCCGTGGTGGCGATCGCTCCAGGCAAACATCTCTACCGCGATCGAGGCGACGCCGAGACCGACTGCTGCACGCGCCAGCGGGCTCGGCCGCTCGACCAACCTCTCCAGCACCACCGTGGCACCGGCGGAGAGCAGCATCATCGGCGTCAGCAGGTTGGAACCGCAACGATCGTGCTCTTTGGGGACCAGAGCGGGGTCCTCGACTCCCTGCTCGTAAGCGGCGATCGCCTTATGCTCGACGCCGTGGTAGGCAGCCAGGTCGCGGTCGCTGAGCGCGGCCAGCGCCGGCATCGCCCCGAGCGCCTGCACCAGACCCTCCCGCAGCGCCCCGCCGGCCATCCGGCGACGAAGCAGGCCGGTTGCGACCAGGGTCGCTCCGATGGTCGCCAGCACCCTGCGGTCCTCAAACGGCAACCGAGCCGCGGGCATCCGCCGCCGCACCAGCGGCAACACGGCCATCGCCTCGACCAGTTTCAACGGCCCCCGCAGCCCCGGCACCTTGCCGACGAGCTTCGGCGCCAATTCAGGTTTGGGCTCGGATGCCACGACCACCTCACCGTCCGAGTCCCGCACAGCGGCAGCCCAGTGCGTCGGTCCATGGATCAGGAGGCCGTTACGCAGGGCCATCCCACCGAGTCGCAGCTTTTCCTCGCTCACAGGTCAGACGATAGAGACGTGCCCGCGGCGACGGCTGGGCTCTCCCCGCTCAGGATTGCGTCGGGGGAACCCAGCCGGGGGGGAACGCCCCGGCCGAGACGTCGCCCCTACCGGGCTCGAACAGGGTGGAGACGGCCTTCCAGGCGGGCCGCTCCTCGACCAGGGGGCGAACGTCGCCGATCTGGACGAGCAGGTGCAGGGAGGAGCCGAGCTGGAAGTCGGCGGCGGTCGGCTCCTCGCCCCCGAGCGCACCCGAGTCCAGCAGCGCGTCGACCGCATCCAGCTGCTCCGGCAGCGCCTGCAACGTGTCGTAGATCCGCTGGGCGGTGATGTCCAGGTAGCGCCATGCCGCCCGCATCGTCTTGATCGCGAAGTCGACGCCGCCCGGGTCGAGCTGGTCGACGCCGGCGAAGGTCCCCATCGACTCGGGGCGGAAGTGCATCGCGCCGAAGACGAGCACACGAGCGCTCATCTGGATGTCCTCGGCAAGCGCAGGCTCGGCCTCGCGGATCGCCTCGGCGACGGCCGCCGGGTAGAGGTCGGCGTCGGGAAGCAGCTCGTCGAGCCGGGCGAAGATCGTCGACGTGCCGTGCACCGGCTCGTCGTCCACGAGCAGACCGGGGACCGTGCGGCACCCCTCGCCGTAGACCTCTTCGACCTTGTCGCCCTGCCTGCCGGTTTCGAGCGTGACCGTCTCGTATTCCTGCCCGAGCCGGTCGAGGGCGGCGCTCACCGCCAGGCAGGGGTGCGAGAAAGGGACCACGTGGAGGACGAGCCGCGGCTGCGCTGGCATCGGCGAGACCTTACCGGCGTTCGCCGGGAATGCGTCGGGTCCACGCACGACCGACGACCGCGCAGTCCCGCGCGGTCGTCGGATTCCCCCCTGATTCCCCTTTTAGATCCGGCCGGAGACCCCCAGTCCAGGCCTCCGGCCGGTGTGTCGGCTCTCCCTGGCTCTAACTTGGAAAGCCGCCCTCTGAAACACGATGTCCACGGAGAAGTTGCGCCTGCGACTAAGTGCTCGATCCGCTGTCCAGGAACCGCTTGCGAAGCGCCTCCAAGCGGCTGCTCAGCTCGGCCTCGAAGCCACGGTCGCTTGGCTCGTAGAAGCGCAGATCCTCCAGCCCCGGCGGCATCAGCGGCTGGTCGCTGACAGCGCCCGGCTCGTCGTGCGCGTAGCGGTAGCCCTCGCCCCGGCCGAGCTCCCCGGCGCCCGGGTAGTGCGCGTCGCGCAGGTACTCGGGCGGCGTCTTGGCGCCGTTCTCGCGCACCTCGGCCCGGGCGCGGCCGAGGGCTTTATAGGAGGCGTTCGACTGCGGCGCGAGAGCGAGGTAGACGGCGGCCTGGGCGAGGTTGAGCGCGCACTCGGGCAGACCGACCCGGTCAACCGCGCGCGCCGCCGCGTCGGCGACGAGCAGCGCCTGGGGGTCGGCGTTGCCGACGTCCTCGGAGGCGAGGATGACCATGCGACGAGCGATGAAGCGCGGGTCCTCACCGCCCTCCAGCATCACCGCCAGGTAATAGAGAGAGGCGTCGACGTCCGAGCCTCGCGTGGCCTTGATCCAGGCCGAGACGAAGTCGTAGTGGCGGTCCCCCTGACGGTCGTAGTCGAGCGCCTTGCGCTGCAGCGCGTCCTCGACCGCGGCGACGTCGACCGCTGCCGGCTTCGACCCCACCCCGGTGGGGTCGAAGTCGGCAGCGCGCGCGACCGCGCGCTCGAGGGCGGAGAGGGCGACACGGGCGTCCCCACCCGAACGGCGCGCAAGCATCGCCAACGCCGCGTCCTCGACCGGGGGCGGATCGACCAGCCCGCGCTCTGGGTCCGACAGCGCCCGCCGCAACAGCCTCTCCACCTGCTCGGCCGAGAGCGGCTGCAGCTCATATATCTGCGATCGCGAGAGCAGCGCCGAGTTCACCTCGAAGTAGGGGTTCTCGGTGGTCGCCCCGATCAACGTCAACAGCCCCTCCTCGACGGCCGGCAGCAACGCGTCCTGCTGCGCCTTGTTGAAGCGGTGGATCTCGTCGAGGAAGAGGATCGTCGGCCGCCCGCCAGTGCGCCGCCGCTCCCGAGCCCGCTCGATCACCCCGCGGATCTCGGCTTTCCCCGCGTTCACCGCCGACTGCTCCTCGAACGCCCCGTCCGCGTTCGAAGCCGCGATTCGCGCCAGCGTCGTCTTCCCCGCCCCCGGCGGCCCATAGAGGATCGCGGAGTGCAGATGGCCACTTTCAATCGCGGTCCTGAGAGCGGACCCCTCCCCAAGCACGTGCTCCTGCCCGACAAGCTCATCCAAGCTCCGCGGCCTCATGCGCACTGCCAAAGGAGCGTCAGCTTCCGGCGAAGCCGGCTGACGGGCTGATTCCTCATCACCTCCAAACAGGCGGTCTGGCATTGCGCCGAGTATGACCACGGAGGTGGCTGCAGCCGTCGAGAGGGAGCCGGGTGAGGACTTATGAGTGCCTGGGTTCGCTTCGCTCACTAGATGGTTGATTCCACGGCAAGGGCCGTGACTGAGGGATTTGAAGCAGAGAGGCCGAAGTCGGCGGTGCCGAAGCAACCGTCGACCGAAAGGCCACGATGCACGCCGACCTCGACACTC
>Ga0157370_10006329_pt1 | contig 13080 bp, 13 predicted proteins | sample C35metaG_FD_113463 | JGI IMG/M metagenome (GOLD analysis project Ga0157370, IMG submission 113463) | Corn rhizosphere microbial communities from Kellogg Biological Station, Michigan, USA - C3-5 metaG | ecosystem: Host-associated > Plants > Roots > Rhizosphere > Soil | place: USA: Michigan...
AAAACAGTTTTTGCAAAACTCCTGGATGCAGGTATCACGTTTCAGCAAATAGGTGAGGATTGCCTTGGTTTTCTTAACACGACAAAATTAGATGGGGTGCTCGAACTGGACAGGGAGGTAGTTATTCAGGATAAGAGTTCCCAGCAAACAGGAGAAATGATGAAAACTGTTAAGGAAAAACGGAAGGAGAGCGAACTGCAATTATGGGATTGCTGTGCGGGTAGCGGGGGGAAGTCATTGCTGGCCTGGGATATTTTGGATCACCCAAACTTAACCGTAAGCGATGTCCGCAGATCTATATTGGCAAATCTTGAGAAGCGATTCAAAGCAGCGGGGATCCATCTATACAAAAGTATTTACCTGGACAGGGAAGCTATTCCTTCGGGGACCATGAAGGGCAAATTTGACCTGATCATTGCGGATGTTCCCTGCACCGGTAGTGGTACCTGGGCAAGAACACCTGAACGATCATATTATTTCAAAGAGAAAGAAATTGATGAATACGCCGAATTACAACAACGAATCATTACAAATGTTTGGTCTTCACTAAAGGCGGGGGGATACCTGCTTTACATTACCTGCTCTGTTTTTGCCAGGGAAAATGAAGAGCAGGTACGTGCATTCTCTGAAAGTTTGAATGCAATAGTATGCCGGTCGGAATATTATAAGGGATATAATGAAAAAGCAGATACACTATATGCCTGCCTGATACAAAAGCCTTTATAGTTTTATCATTTCAGCCACACCTACCAATTGTTCTCCGTCCAGGACCTTAATAAAATATTTGCCCTTTGAAAATTTGGAAAGTGATATCACTATACTTTTCCTGCCCGCCGCTTTTGATTCGCGGAGTTGCATTACCAACCTGCCATCGGCATCATAAGCCAGAATTGGCATATTGCTGATCGCGCGTGGAGTTTCCACTACGATCGTAGCAGTAGAGGCATAAACAGGATTGGGTTGGATAGTTACCGAATTCTTTGATGGATCAATATTGCCAATACCTGTAACAACACAGGGAGAAGCCAGGTTTATTGATGTTGTATCAATATATACCGCAGTAAGTGTGGCGGCTGCTGTATCAATGATCTGCCGGATGCGATAAGAATAATTACCGGTAGAGCCAGTGGTAAGATTGCTTACAAAGGAATATGACTTGATGGAAAGGCTATCTCCGCCTGTAGCAGTTGTTTCACCGATCTTGATATAATTAGGATCGGATGGCCCCTTTCTTTCTATCTCATACTTCATAGTATTGACATCCTTGCTTGTCCAGTTCACTGTAACAGCACAGCCAGATACAGAAGAGGAGGAAGTTCCATAATCAGTTACCAGGATACCGAAAGCCGTTTTCATATTAGGAATTCCATAGCCTACCCTGTCATCAGGGGTAAGGTACTTACTGCTTGCCATTCTCAATACTTGTACGATACGCATGTTATTGTATTCGGGGAAACACTGCCATAAACAGGTACCGAGGCCGGCCATATTAGGACAGGCAAAGGAAGTTCCGTTGCTGAAACCGATAGTATTGTTTGTATTCTGTACCAATGCCGAAACACCAACAGAGGCTACATCTGGTTTCACCTGGCCATCACTTGATGGTCCGTAACTGGAAAAACTGCCAACAGCGCCGGAACTATTTACGGCTCCCACTGCTACTACACTGTCAGCGTCAGCAGGTGTAATGATATAATGCCAGGAGTTGGTTCCCTCGTTTCCTGCAGCCAGGAATACCAGCAGGCCCTTTTTGGCGGCAAGGTCAGCACCGTTTGCAGCAATGGTGGTATTCCCATTCATATCAGCATAGGTATGATTGAGCGAGCTGTTGTCAAAAGTGTTATAACCAAGCGAGGAGGAGATCACATCTGCACCAGTACTGTCTGCTCTTTCTGCACCACATACCCAGTTGAATTCTTCAATGGGATATTCACTCGAATTGTCCTCCGTTTGATAAAGCCAGAACCGGGCCTTTGGCGCTTTACCAATGAACTGACCAGGAATATTGGCAGCTATTGTAGAAAAACAATTCATGCCATGGCTTCCATCGTCACTAACATTTGCTTCCCTCGCTACAAAATCCCAGGTACCCAAAACCTGGCCGTTCGCATTTACACTATCAAATGCCTTCAGGGCCAAATAATTGTTGAAGCCGTTGTCAAGCATCGCGATCTGAATGGATTGTCCACGCATTCCAATATTGTGCAGGAATTCACCATTGTGTAAATGGATCTCATTGAAAGAAGTAGTGCCGTAATTAAAATAATCTGCTTCAATACCACCGGGGCGTTCGGTGATAGGCTGGCCATCAAACACGGGTTCAAACTTATTACGGGTAGGTGCAGGATCTTCGGCCATACGGGCTGCAAAGCCCGTAACACTTTGAACAAAAGGCAATGCATTTAAGGAAGCGAGCGCAACTGCATCCGAAGTTTGAATGGTAACTGCGTTAATCCATTTTGAAATATTCAGTAATGTAAGGTTAGGGATATTTCGTACCTGGGTTATATAAGAAGGAGTAACGGGAAGATCAGTACTGTCAAGACTTATTCCATAACGAGCTCTTCTTGCAATTGAGCGTGAGGAAAGATATGCAGAGGGGTTAAGAAGAGAGTAGGGATTCCCCCCTTTATTCTTCAGCCGGACCATATAACGGGTGAATTGGGCATTCGCGTCCTGGAAAAAACATAAGGCCAGCAGCGAATAAAGTAGAATTTTTTTCATTGAAGGAGCGAATTAATGCTCCTCAAATTTAGCGTTTATCAACGATAATTAGTTGTGGCTGGTCATCCACATTGTAATGCCAAATCCTGTTTTATAAGGGCCCCCGGAGCCGCCTGTATTGGGCTGGTATTCCCATAATTCATATTCCCTGTAGACAAGTCCTATATTCTTTGAATACTTCTCTACTGATCTTGACCGGGCTGCATAGGAAGTGGGAGAGGTGATGGGTACATTGAATGATTCATCTGCTTCTTCCACGGAATAAACATCTGTGTAATTATTGTTGCGATAGGAAAAGCTGCCAGGTTCTCCGTTATAATAAAAATCCCAATCCTCCATGTTGTCGTCATTACTGAAATTATAGAACGAGCCATAGGGGTCTGTGGGCAGGTATTTGTTTCCTTTCCAGCTAAAGGCATCCCGGAAAGGAAGGTGCAGTTTGATGAACCGAAGATTGTCTTCAGATACTTCGATTTGGTCGCTAAGAGTCGTTATAAAATAGGAGCCTGCAGGTTGCCAGGATTGTGTTCCGGTGGTATCGCGGATAAAACGAAATACCCTGTATGCCGGTCGGCCAAGGTTATCAGTGATCAGGGCATCGACCTGGTGTTTGACCTCGTATTTGTGGATCTCTGTGCTTCTTCCAAAATTGGTGAAAACCATGGAATCCAGCCTATAGGTAATGTATTTACCGGTAGCCAATGGCATATAGTCTGACAATGCAGCCGTTGTAAACTGTTCATTTTTATTACAGGCAAAAAGGCCAGCTGTCAGGATTATAGCCAGACTTATTTGGATACGAGAGACCTTCATAAGCGGTTTTTCTAAGTTTCCGGATTCACCTATCGGGTATACGATAGTAAAACTAATGATTTTAAACGATTTGTCATAGGGGTTTATTGTGGGAAAACAGGGTGCTCAACCGGTGAACGGTTAATGGTCCCACCACCAAGGACATCGTCACCTTCATAAAATACCGCGCTTTGACCGGGCGCAACGCCTTTGACATTCTCATAGAAGCGAACCTTCATTCCATTTCCCTCAGGGAAGATATTTGAAAGACTTCCTTTGTCTTTATAACGGATCTTGGTTGTTACTTCCATCCCTGGTGTGATAGAATCATATTTAATAAGATTGATCTTTCCCACCTGCATTTCTTTTTGCTCCAGGTCTTCTTCGTCACCCAACACTACGGTATTTGTATCTGGTTCTATCCTGGTCACGAAAACGGGCTTGCCAAAAGCAATATCCAGCCCTTTACGCTGGCCAATTGTATAGAAAGGATAACCCTTATGCTGACCTAAAACATTTCCATGCTTATCAACAAAATTGCCGCCGTCCACTTTTTCTTCCAGCCCTTCTACTTTTCTTTTAAGGAACCCACGGTAATCATTGTCGGGAACAAAACAGATCTCATAGCTCTCATTCTTTTTTGCAAGTTCCGGGTAACCAAAGTCGTGAGCCATTTGGCGGATCTCTGTCTTCCTGTAAGGACCTAATGGTAAAATTGTCCTGCACAGAAGGTCCTGTTGCAAACCCCACAGGACATAACTCTGGTCCTTGGTATCATCTATGGCTTTACTAACCACAAATCTTCCATTCTCATGTTGCCGGATCTTGGCATAATGGCCTGTTGCAATGAATTCACAACCCAGTGCATCGGCTCTCTTTAAAAGGGCTCTCCATTTTATGTGCGTATTACAGAGCACGCATGGATTAGGGGTTCTTCCAGCCAGGTATTCATCCACAAAATTCTCGATCACAAAATCCCCAAACTCTTCCCTTATATCCAGGATATAGTGGGCAAAGCCGTGCTCCACGGCAGCTTGCCGTGCATCATTAAAGGAATCCAGGTTGCAGCAACCCGTTTCCTTTTTGCCTCCCCCGCTGGCAGCATAGTCCCATGTTTTCATGGTTATACCCACCACCTCGTAACCTTCTGCATTGAGCATCAATGCAGTTACGGTACTGTCAATACCCCCGCTCATCGCCACCAAAACTTTTCCTTTACGGCTCATTTGTTATGAAATTAGCAAGCGGCAAAGGTAGGTAGAAAATAGACATGTTAACCCGTGGTTAAACAAAGCTGCATATTTGGAAACGATTTCCGACAATGACCAACTTTGGTTCATTAATCATTCCTTAAAACAAACACAATGAAAAAATTACTCCTGGCAGCGTTCCTGTTAATTGGATTGGGTAGCATCAGCTTTGCCCAGGCACCATCCAAGACAAAAACAAAAGGTAATGTTGTAAAAACGAAAGCCAATGGTGTTACTACAAAAGAGAACACGGTAACTGGCGATATCAAAACAAAAGATGCCACCACCAAGTCAAAAACAAAGACTGACATGGGTAAGATGACGGCAACTAAAATAAAGCCCGACACTAAAGTCACTAAAACAAAAACAGAAACCACCAAGACCAAAGAAATAAAACCAGTTGGCCCGGTAAAGAAAGATGGTACGCCTGATAAAAGATATACGGCGAACAAAAAAGTGAAAAAGGATGGTACTCCGGATATGAGGTATAAGGAAAACAAGAAGAAGTAACTTCCTTATGAAAATAGAACAGCCATCTCCCCGGGATGGCTGTTTGTTTTAGCTGGTATGCCATCGCCTTCCGCTTTATTGTAAATTTGCATTGATGCGATCTATCACCACCAGGATAATCATTGTAATTTCTTCACTTCTTATCGCAGCCATCATCGGGATGCAGGTTTACTGGCTGCAAAAAAGCTACAACTTTGAAAAACACGAATTCAATACTTCCGTACTGAAAACAATTCGCGGGGTGTACGAGGATATTCCGCTTCTATTCAATATCTATGCTCCTCTCGACAGTCTTGTTGAAAGAAATGGTGAAAGCGATTTCATTTTTGCAGTTGACAGCATTCCTCCCAGGGACAGCCTTGTCCATTATCTCAGTTCGGAACTGGAGGATTTTCATGTGTTCACTGATTGTCGTGTTGCGGCCTATGAACAAAGGAAAGGGAAATATTTATTTGAAGCGTATATATCTGCCGACGCAAACGATAAGAACCAGGATACCAGCATGGAAATTCCCTTGCTGAAAAGGAACTTCAGTTATGTTCACCTTTATTTCCCCAACCGCCGCCGATACATTTATATGGAAATGCAGAACTGGATATTTTCCAGTACTGCCTTATTGTTATTGCTTGTAGGATTCTCGCTTGCCACCTATTACCTGGTAAAACAAAAATTCCTGGTAGAGATCCAGAAGGACTTTATCAATAACGTGACCCATGAGTTTAGCACGCCTCTCTCCGTGATCGATCTTTCGATCGAGGGGTTGGAGAAACCCAGCATACTGAATGAACCGGAAAAGCATAAGCGCTATGTGAATTCTATAAAATACCAATCCTCTTACCTGAACAACCATATTCAAAACCTGGTGAGCAGTGTAGTGGTAGGCCAGTATCATCTTTCGCTGCGAAAAAGAAAAGTAGAGGTAAATAATTTATTAAAGAAGGCGGTGCTGCAACTGGAACCCCTGTTAGTTAAAAAGCATGGCGAAGTGATATGGAACCTGGAGACAGAAAATACAACGATCAACGCCGACGAGGAAAACCTGTACCTGGTCTTTTTTAATATCATCAATAATGCTATCAAGTATTCTGAGGTGCCGCAAGTAACCATCAGCACAAGGATAGGACAAGGAAGGCTGGTCATTATTGTTAGGGACAATGGCCAGGGCATAGAGGCTTCCCAGCAGAAGAAGATATTCAGGAAATTTTATCGTGCCAGTAATGTCAATCACGTAAAAGGTCTTGGACTTGGATTATATTTCAGCAGGAAAGTGGTCATGGCTCATGCAGGACATATCAAATTGTCGAGCCGGCCCGGAAAAGGAACAAGTTTTATCATTGATCTTCCTATAAACAGTTAATTATGGAAACCAAGGGACGCATTTTTATGGCGGAAGACGACGAACAACTGGGAGAACTGATGAAAGAGGCATTAGAGGATGCGGGTTATGAAGTAAATATCTTCCGTGATGGGCAGGCAGCGATCAATAATTTTGATAAGTCGCGATTCGATTTCTGTTTACTGGATATCAATATGCCCGGGAAGGATGGATTTGCCGTTGCCAAAAAGGTCCGGCAACAAACGGATGTGATCCCTATTATTTTTGTCAGCACACGCACGCAATTGGAAGACAAGATCGAAGGATATTCAAAAGGCGCAGATGATTATATAGTAAAGCCGTTTGCCATGAAGGAGCTGCTTATGAAACTAGAAGTATTTCGGAAGCGTACAAAGAAAATGTTCAGTGAGGATAAGCAGGAATTCAATTTAGGCAAGCTTCATTTTTCTTATACAGATCTCAGGTTAACAGGACCTGATGGTGAATTGAAATTGAAACAACGGGAAGCAGACCTTTTACGTTTTCTTTCAACTCATCCCAACCGCATCCTTAAGCGCGAGGAAATCCTGGTGGCTGTATGGGGAAAGGATGATTATTTTCTGGGGAGGAGTATGGATGTATTCATGAGCAAGCTTCGTAAATACCTGAAGGGTGACCCTTCTGTTTTCCTCGAGACCATACATGGAATTGGCTACCGCTTTACATTGCCCGGTGTTTAACCTCCGATTAACAGGTAGTTAACGGCGTGCCACCTGATTATACGGGAAATTTACAACTGTAGTTCTTTTGTTGGTTATTTTCTCCTGTCAGGGTTAAGTACGGGCCGGTGGTTCCGGCCCTTTTTTTTGTTAGTAATCTTGCATAACTATCTCCACTAATACCCTTAAATTGCTTCTCCATTAATTTAATTACGAAACTTAAAATTGAGCACTATGATCAAAATGCAAATCATCGGTCGCCTGGGTAAGGATTGTGTAGTAAACACAGTAAACGGTAAGAATGTGATCAACTTCACGGTTGCCCATTCTGAAAAGTACAAAGACAGCCAGGGAACGATGCAGGAAAAAACGATCTGGGTAGATTGTGCGTATTGGACTGACAGAACTGGTATCTCCCCCTATCTGACGAAAGGAACACAAGTATTCGTGGAAGGACAACCGGAAGCCAGGTCATTTCAGCGAAATGACGGCACAGCAGGCGCTTCACTTTCTCTTCGCGTAAGAGAGGTGCAACTCCTGGGAAGTAAGAATGACAACAGTGGTGGCGGTAATTTCCAGCAACCATCTTCCGCCTCATCTGCAGCAATGTCTGGAGGAGGAGGGGATTCCAGCGAGAGTCCGGTCGACGATCTTCCATTCTAAGATCTATTAACAGTGCCGCGGTTCATACCGTGGCACTGTTGTTTATATTTGCCCATGCTCGAAAAAACATTCTCCTATCAGCAGTTATATAACCTGGCCTGGAAGGTATTTATCAAGATCGGATGCAGTGAAGAACATGCAACGATCGCCAGCAGATCCCTTTTAGCTGCAGATCTTCGCGGGATCGATTCCCACGGTATCGCCCGTCTTACCGGTTATGTTCGGTTATGGGAAGTAAAAAGGGTAAATACTACTCCTGATATAGGCATTATTCATGAATCACCTTCTACAGCTGTGGTGGATGGGGATAGCGGACTAGGGTTGGTAGTGGCGCCTTTCGCAATGAAAGTGGCCATTGAAAAAGCCAAACAATGCGGAACAGGGTGGGTTAGCGTACAAAATTCAAATCATTTTGGCATAGCGGCCCATCATGCAATGATGGCACTGGAACACGATATGATCGGGATAGCAATGACCAATGCAAGCCCTCTTGTAGCTCCAACGTTTTCTATCGACAAGATGTTGGGTACAAATCCTATTTGCGTGGCTGCACCAGCAGGAACAGAACCTGCATTTGTTGCTGATCTTGCAACTACAACAGCTGCCAATGGAAAATTAGAAATACTTCAACGAAAGAATAGACCTACCCCAACCGGATGGGTGCAGGATAAGGATGGAAAACCATCCAATGATCCTCATATTCTTAAACAAGGCGGTGCATTATTACCGCTTGGTGGGGACAGGGAACATGGAAGCCATAAGGGTTATGCCCTTGGTGCTGTAGTCGATATCTTTTCCGCATTACTAAGTGGCGCCAATTATGCCCCATGGGTTCCTCCTTTTCCCGCATATGTACCCATGCCTGCGCAACAACCCGGAAAAGGTATTGGCCATTTTTTAGGTGCCATGCGTATAGATGCATTTCGCCCGGCAGATGATTTTAAAAAGCACATGGATCATTGGATACAGGGATTTCGAAATGCAAAGCCAATGGAAGGTGAAGAGAAAGTATTGGTGCCGGGAGATCCCGAAAGAGAATTCGAATCAGAAAGAAAAATGAATGGTATTCCACTTCTGGATACGGTTATCAGGGATCTTGAAGAACTTTCCTCGCGTTTAGGTGTCCCTTCCTTATGATCTGCTGCCTGCTCAGTTGAAATATTCTATCTTTGCGCCCTTGCTTGCCGGTCGTTCATCCTTAAAATTTTGGAGATAGCTGTTATGAAAGTCATGAAATTTGGCGGTACCTCTGTGGGCAAACCTGAGCGGATGCATCATATTGCGGAATTAGTTATAAGCCAGGAGGAACCAGTGATCGTTGTGTTGTCTGCCTTGTCGGGAACTACCAATGCACTGGTGGATATCGGGCACCAGATCGCGAAAGGCGACCGCAAACAGGCAAAGAATGCCATTGATAAACTGGAAGCTCACTACCACGCTTTTGTAAATGACCTGGTAAAGACATCTGCCGCCATTGAAAAAGCCAACGCCATCATTGCAGAACATTTTGAATTTCTAACGATCATTTTGAAGATATCGTTCAGCGAAGCGTTGAGCAAGGATATACTGGCCCAGGGCGAATTGCTCTCCACTAAATTATTCTGCTGCTATCTGGAAGAAAAAGGAGTAGATCACCAGTTATTACCGGCACTTGAATTCATGACCATCGATCATTATGATGAACCACAGATCGGCGGCATCAAAGTACGCCTGACACAATTATTAGAAAAATATGGGGGTAAAAAAGTTTATGTGACCCAGGGGTATATCTGTCGTAATGCGAAAGGAGAAGTAGACAATTTAAAGAGAGGCGGCAGTGATTATTCGGCTTCCCTTATTGCGGCTGCGATCAATGCAAGTGTATGCGAGATATGGACAGATATCGATGGGATGCATAACAACGATCCGCGGGTGGTTTCCAAAACAATACCTATCGAGCAAATGAGTTTTGATGAAGCTGCAGAGTTGGCTTATTTCGGCGCCAAGATCCTGCACCCGGCTTCAATTTGGCCGGCTCAACAATATAATATTCCTGTGAAATTGCTCAACACCATGCAGCCTTCAGCCAAAGGAACGACCATTACAGAAAATGCAGGTTCGGTGGGTGTTAAAGCAGTAGCGGCAAAAGACAACATCATTGCGATCCGTATAAAAAGCAGCCGGATGTTGCTGGCATATGGTTTCCTGCGCAAGATCTTCGAGATCTTTGAAAAGTACCGCACACCAATAGATATGATCACTACCTCCGAGGTGGCCGTATCCCTGACTATTGATAATGATACAAACCTCAAACAGATCCTTAAAGAATTAGAGCCATTCGGGTCTGTTGAAGTGGATAAGGACCAAACCATCATCTCGGTAGTAGGTAACCAGGTATCACAAACCGAAGCAATGGTAAAAAAACTGTTCGGTTCAATGATGAATATCCCTGTACGTATGGTTTCCTATGGGGGCAGTCCTCATAATATTTCACTGCTGGTACCGGCAGGATTTAAGAATCAATTGCTGCAGCAACTGAACAAGGGTATGTTTGGATTAGATTAACGTTCGCCACTAATATTCTTAATTATATCCTAAAGGTTACCAGTATTCTTGTATTGCAGGATAACAATTTGTTAATCCCTTTTTGCTCCTGTGTAAACTGGGGGACTATCGTTAATTTTAAGGATAACTATCAATTATGCGCACACTAACCCTTGCAATAGCTACTTTATTATTTTATTTTTTACCTGCTTCCTGGGAAACGGATTTCTCGGCTGCCAAACAAAAGGCAAGCACCGAACATAAATATATCCTGCTGAATTTTTCTGGATCCGACTGGTGTATTCCCTGTATCCGTTTGCATAAGGAGATTTTTGAATCAAAATCCTTCACCGACTTTGCAGAAAATAATTTGGTATTGGTAAAAGCAGATTTTCCACGCCTCAATAAAAACAAATTGAGCAAGGAGCAAACAAAACGCAATGATGAACTTGCGGATAAATACAATAAACAGGGCAGTTTTCCGCTAACGCTTTTGTTAGACCAGGATGGTAAGGTGATCAGGAAATGGGAGGGTTACCCTGATGTCAACCCTGAACAGTTTGTTGATCAACTTAAATCATCTGTGAATGGCGGTAAATGAGGCGCGTCCCATCACACTGAAAACATATAGCCAGGTCCACAAATTAATGGGCAATCGCTTCGACATCACAGTTGTCGGAGAGGACGAATCCATTTCCTTTAAATTGATCGAAGAAGCTGTAGCCGAAATACGACGTATCGAGGCCTTACTGACAACATTCAATGAAGCAAGCCAGACCAATCTTATCAACCGCAATGCTGGCATACACCCCGTTAATGTAGATAGGGAGGTCTTTGACCTCATCGCGCGCTCCAAAAAGATCTCGGAAATTACCCAGGGCGCCTTTGATATCACCTATGGTTCAGTAGATAAGAAACTCTGGAATTTTGATAAAGAGATGACCGAACTTCCGGATGAAAAAACTGCCCGGCGCATGATCCGCCTTATCAATTACCGCAACGTGATCCTGGATGAAAATAACTGCACTGTCTTTCTTAAAGAGGAAGGAATGCGTATAGGGTTTGGTGGGATCGGGAAGGGCTATGCTGCGGAAAAGGCAAAGCTATTACTAAAAGAAAAAGGGGCAAAAAGCGGGATCGTGAACGCCGCTGGTGACCTGTCAGCATGGGGATTACAGCCCAATGGAAAAGAATGGACGATCGGTATAGCAGATCCTGGCTCTGCGCGTCATCCATTTTCGTATCTTAACATTACGAATATGGCCGTTGCGACCTCGGGTAATTATGAGAAATTTGTAATGATCGGGGGCAAAAGATATTCGCATACCATTGACCCAAAGACCGGCTTGCCCGTTCATGGCATAAAAAGTGTAACGATAATTAGTCCAAATGCTGAAATTGCAGACGCGATGGCTACGCCAGTGATGATAATGGGGATCAGGGTGGGGCTGGATTTGATCAATCAAATGAGAGGCCTGGCTTGTATAATTATTGACGATGACGACAAAGTTCACACATCCAAAAACATAAATCTTAAGTGATATGGTAAAAAATCGAAACCGGCTTATTCTTGCTTTATTCCCTCTTCTTGCGATCGGAGCTTGTACTTCTGTAAAAGAATACCAGAAAAACAAGATCAACGATGCTGAAATGACACTGGGTCTTCGTAAGGTTGAAAAGACCGAAATGAGTTTTCAAACTTACCGGGAAGGTGCATCAGGCGCCAACGGAGGAAAGACCGGCGGAGGCTGCGGTTGCAATTAAACTAACTAACCACTTAAATTTTATTAATGAAAAGGATTTGTCTGTCCGTCGTAGGAATGTTCCTGCTATTCTTCTCCTCATTTGCCCAGGCTCCAAAAGACAGTTCGGAATATAAACCCCGAAAATTATCATTCGAAGAAGCAAACCTCGTTTCAAGCTATTACAGGCAGGATGGAAATAAGTCAGCTGTTGAAGGAGGCAGTGGCACTGAAAAACTTTCAGATATTGCCAATGTTATTGATGTAAAACTTTTTAAGTACGACCAAAAGAATAGGAAACACAATTTTGATATTGAAATAGGAGTTGACCATTATACTTCCGCTTCTTCTGATAAGATAGACCCCCGTACGATCTCTTCTGCATCACATGCAGATACACGCTTCTATCCTTCAGTGAACTGGTCGATGGAAAATGATAAAAAAGGCAGCACAGTAGGTGCAGGTCTTTCTTTTTCCAGGGAATTTGACTACCAGTCAATTGGTGCTAATGCCATGTTCTCAAAAAAGACTTCAAACCGGAATGGAGAATTTTCTGCAACCGCAAAAGTTTTTCTTGACCAGGTAAGTTTGATATACCCGATAGAATTGCAGCCTGGCTATCCTAATAATATCAGGGGAAGGGATGGCGAGCGACATTCTAGTGACTATGACAAAACATCACGTAATTCTTACAGCGGCTCTTTATCCTATTCACAGATAGTGAATACGAAATTGCAACTGATGTTTATTGCAGAATTCGTATCCCAGCAGGGCTTTTTAGGATTGCCGTTTCACCGTGTATATTTCCAGGGCCAGGCGCTGGCCAAATCGGAGCATCTTCC
>Ga0157370_10006330_pt1 | contig 13080 bp, 12 predicted proteins | sample C35metaG_FD_113463 | JGI IMG/M metagenome (GOLD analysis project Ga0157370, IMG submission 113463) | Corn rhizosphere microbial communities from Kellogg Biological Station, Michigan, USA - C3-5 metaG | ecosystem: Host-associated > Plants > Roots > Rhizosphere > Soil | place: USA: Michigan...
AATATTTTTTTTCATTTTTATATAGATTTAGAAACCTAGTTGAAAGCCTGTTGAATATGTTCTCATCATCGGATACGCGTAACCATCAAAACTGTTTGCTTCAGGATCGCCGTATTTTACTGAGGGGCCAAAAGCGAACAAATTCATGCCCGATACAAATAAAGACAGGTTGCGGATCCAATTTTGTTTGTTAAGAATGGCCTGTTTAAAATCATATGATATAGTAACAGATTTTAATCTGACATAGGTAGAATTTCTGGCCCAGAAATCAGATGACGCATAGTTGTTGTTGTCGTTTAAAGATGCATTTCCTGCTCTTGGAAAGGTAGCGTTAGGATTGATGGGGGTCCAAACGTCAGATTGGAATTGAAAATCCAGACGTCTTTCACCTTCGGAGCCCATTGCCGCACTTCCCATATAGGTTTCTCTTGACCCGGTACCTTGAATGGTTGCTGCAATAGATAAGCCTTTATAGTTTGCACCCAAATCTATTCCGTAAACAAACGTTGGAGAAGTGTTATGTCCAAATCTTTTTTGATCTTGTCCGTCTATTTTTCCGTCGCCATTTACATCTTCATATTGTAAATCTCCGGGTTGAAGATCTCTTGAGGTGATGCGTTTTGGATTGTTGAGTATGTCTTGTGCATTGGTATAAAATTTAGCTCCAACATAACCCGTTCCAACATAAAATTTCTCGTTTCCTTGTGCCCGTATGCGTGGGTTGGCAAGTGTAACACTATCTTCGTTGGTTTTAAAAGCAAAAGATCTGTAGTAAGTGAAATTGAAACCAGCATTGAAATTAACGCGGCCAATATTAGTTTTATACCTTAAACTTCCATCAATGCCTTCAATTCTATCTTCAGCCTGCGATACTACAAGTGGTAAAGCATATCCAATAGGATCGGTATAACGGAAAGCAGCAGAAGCCAGGTAACCTTTAGTTTTTTCAAAGAAATAATCGACAGAACCTTCGAGTTTATTTTTAAACATAAAGAAATCTAAACCCGCATCATACTTTGTTCTATCGAACCAGGTGATGTTGACACTCGGGGTAGGGCCAGGACTAACGGTGTTTTGTAACTGACCATCAACTACATAAGCGTTTGTGTTATAGTTGTAGGTTGGTAGGTAAGCATAGGCAGCATGATCTGCACCATTTATACCCACCTGACCATAAGAAGCCCTTAACTTTAAGAAATTAAGCACATTACCATCTTTTATTTTCTTGAAGAAACCTTCTTCAGAAATTGCCCATCCTGCAGATACAGACGGAAAGAATCCCCATCTTTTGCCATTAGGGAAATTGTCAGACCCATCATAACGACCAGCAAATTCAATAAGGTATTTTCTATCGTAATCATAATGGAAACGGCCAACATAACCCATCCACGCTTGTTCGCCCTCTGTGTTCGATGCCGTAATTAATGAGGCATCACCTTTCTGAATTTGTTTGATTTCGGTAACTGTAAAACCCCTTGTTCCGGCACCTAGTGTATTGCTGTAGGTGTGTTGTTGCGTTTGAACTACTGTAGCCTCAATATTGTGTTTTGCAAACAAGGTTTTTTGATAATCTGCTCTAACGTTTACATCGAACCTGCTTGTTAAATACGAAGATCTGTTAACACCAATGTTTGCCGGGATTTCCTTTGTGGCATTACCTGCCTCATCATAGTATGTGGCTGTTTGAATCCAGTCTACCCGGTCTTGTGATTCAATATTGTAATTTCCGTTGAAGCCGAAACTTAAACCACTCACGCCAGGCACTGTCCAGGTTAACTGTGCACCTAATTGGTTGTAAACAGTTCTTAATCTGATATATCCCGGGCTGAGTAGTTGAAGCGCCGGATTATCGAACTGATTGGAAATATTCCCTGCTGCTGTAAACGGTTTTTCAAACGGATTTCTATCTCTTAAACGAGAGAATATGGTACCTGCTCCGGCAGGTGGGTATTTTTCGTCGGTTAGTGTACCATTGATATTAAAATCAAATGTTAAACCAATTTTATCAAATGTCGTACCTACGTTGGATCTATAATTGTAACGATCATAATCTAATGAGTTAAATTTATAAATACCTTGTTGGCCTAGCTTGTTAAGGCTTCCTGAAAATCTAAGCTTTTCTGTACCACCATTTATAGAAATGGAGTGCTCAGCCTGGGGAGCGTAGTTGCGTAGTAAGGCATTTTCCCAATTGGTGTAATCAGATAAATGTTGTTTAATATCTTCTAACTCTGCCTGGGTTTTAAAAGAATAAGTTCCTTGCCCCAGGGCCTGGTTAAGGTTATTAATGGCTACAGCATGTTGGTAAGCATCAAACCGTTTAGTAGCATACGAAAGCATATTGAAAGCAAAGTTTCCCTGATAATCGATCTCCAGCTTACCGGCCTGCCCTTGTTTGGTTGTAATTACAATAACGCCGTTACCTGCATTCATGCCATAAACGGCAGTAGATGCGCCATCCTTAAGTACAGTAAGCGATTTTATATCTGCTTTATTTAAGGTTAAAAAACGTGCCCTGGTAGAAATAAAGCCATCGATAACGTACATCGGCTCACCGTTACCCCTGATTGATATACTCGCACCGTTTTGACCAGGTTCGGCACTTCCTTGCTGAACAATAACACCGGGAATTCTGCCTTGTAAAGCTGTTCCCATGTCTCCCACGGGTAAAGTTTTTACGTTTTCGGGATTTAATGTTGATACTGCCGTAGAATTTTTTCTAACATTAGTGGTTCCGAATCCCACCACTACCACATCATTCAAAGCATTTTTTTCATCTTCGCTTAATGTAATATTAAGTCCTTTTGGATCATTTGCTGCTACTTCGATTGTAGCATAGCCCACAAGGCTAAATCTTAGCCTTGCACCCGTTGGTTTCGGGATTTGAATAGTGAAACGGCCGTCATTATCAGTTGTAACGATAATGTTCTGCCCGATTACCCCCACATTGACGCCTGTGAGCGGTTCTTGTTTCGTATTTCTTACAGTTCCTTTTACAAGCGTTTTATCTTGCGAAAATACCGCGGAGGATAGAAATACAATAAAACAAATTAGGAAAATTTTCTTCATACAGTTTATATTGTTTTTTGGTTAAAAAAAAATTCGATAACTCCAGTACAGTTTATAGCAGAGGATCGAAAGTTTACGAATACTAAAAGTACGGGCGCCGTAATTCCTTTTATAAAACTATAATTGTAAAAACATAAACTTTTTTACCCCGAATGGGTATATTTTGCTGTTTATTATTAATTTAGTTTACTAATAAGGGTTTAATTCGAAAATTTTATGAAATCTGAACTGATTAATGTCAACCATTCCGGAGAGAAATCTATCCATATCAAACACATTGATAATAACAGGCTTATATCATCATTCCATTTTCACGATTTATGCGAACTGGTGTGGATTGAGCGGAGCCAGGGTAAACGGATTGTTGGCGATCATATCGGGAATTTCGAAGATGATGATCTGGTGCTAATGGGGCCAAACCTGCCGCATATCTGGCAGAATGATAAGAGTTACGAAGATATGGACGACAAAACAGTGAAATCTGTTGTAGTTTATTTTAGTATCGATTTTTTTACCAGCTTAACTGATGATCAGGAGGTGTTAAGGGAGGTAGAGGACCTGGCTTCGAGGGCTGCAAGGGGAATGGTTTTTGATCAGGATACTACCAAAAAAGTAAAACCGATTTTACTCAGCCTGGCCAGTAATGATGGTTTTGGGAATATTATTTCGGTGATAGAAATCATAAAAATTCTAGCTAAATCAAAGGACTACAGGTATCTTTCGAGCTCAACCTTTAAAAACCATTACGACGAAAAAGATAATAACCGCATCAATAAGGTTTACCAGTTTTTGATGAAAAACTTTCATAACGATATCCACCTGGAAGAGGTAGCCGAATTGTGCAACATGACGCCCAATTCTTTTTGCCGTTTTTTTAAAATGCGGGCACAAAAATCGCTTACCCAGTTTATCAACGAAATCAGGATAGGGCATGCCTGTAAGCTGTTACAATCTGAAGATAACAGCATAACCGATGTGTGTTATGCCAGCGGCTTTAACAACCCCACCAATTTTAATAAGTTTTTTAAGGCGATAAAAGGAATGAAGCCATCTGAATACAGGAATATGCTGCGGAAATAAAAAATTTAAAATATCTGGGTGCGGCTCTTGAGATTTTCATTCCGGATGTTATCTTTGTGCGTTTTTCAGATCAAATTGATTAACGGGATGTAGCGTAGCCAGGTATCGCGCCAGCATGGGGTGCTGGAGGTCGGAAGTTCGAATCTTCTCATCCCGACATAACAAAGAGCCTTTAAATGTCAGATTTAGAGGCTTTTTTGTTTGGGGCAAATTGTGTTTTCCTTGTTAGGTGGGATATGTAATCCCGACCGTATTTTTTTAGAGATGCTTCGCTTTGCTCAGCATCCGAGACATTTATCCCGCCTTATTTTAATGAGCATATAAATGTGTTTCGAATGAAAAGACGTAATACCCGAAACATTCCAACCATTTAACATGCAATATTAAAACCTTAAGACCTTCTAACATTTCAATCTTCAAACATTCAACAATCCTTTCTTTTAAATTTGAATGTTGCGCAGGGTAGTGGTTTCGCTCTGGTAATTATCTTTGGCTATGCCGGTACCAAATAAGGCCAGGTGCGCGCTTAACATTTTACCGTGCTTATTCAATATTGGATCGGCGCTATAGGCCATGGCCTGCACCTGTAAGGTTATGCCGTTTATCGCATTATCGCGACGGGCATCCAAAGCCTCAATTTCTTCGGTTACCAGGCTACCCTGACTAATTTTAAACAGTTTTTCAACTTCTGTAGTCGCTGTCACCAGGGCATTATATTGCGCGGTTACATTAAGGGCTTCCGGATTGTTTTTCGATACAATGTTCAGCGTATCGGTTAAGAACTGGATATATTCTCCATTCCTAAGTGGTTGTAATACGATTGAGTTAATCATAAGTTTTTGGATATTCTGGTTGATGTTAATTTTTACATTTTTACTTTGATTTGGCGCTGCCCACGGCGGGAAGCTTTCAAAGTAACTTTGATTTGGTGCTGCCTATGGCGGCAAGGTTTCAAAGTAATTTACCTGTTTTAACCTTAAAAAGCTTCTTTTTAAAGGCTCTCGTACTGCCTTTGCAGCTAACCTCGCATACGGAGGATCCCTAATCATAACGTATACCCTCATAACACAATTTGTTTATGGGTTTAAAACCCGTTAATAAAATCTGGGATGATTTTTTTAGCTGCACCATTCTAAAATAAATGGCCGTTCAATAAATGAATATTATACTAATTAACGAAATAGTTAGTTAAATGATTTTTTAGCATTATGTAGTATGGGGGAATAGTGCAAATTGTTATTTTATAATACAATAGGTTTGTCTGTCCTGAGGGTTAATTCGTTGACAAGTTACGGAAGGTGATTGAGGTGAACCTGTTTTACCATCTAAGGCATTAAGTCCAGACTTTTATTTTACCACCTTAGACACCTGAGGGCATTTAAGGGGATGGTATTTAGTCTTTTAGGGATACTTCACTGCGTTAAGCATTGACAGTTTACTAAAGTGTCTTAGTCGTCTAAGGTAGTGAAAAGATTTTTTCAAGCTGTAGATGTAAAACAGCTATATTGATTAGTGCTTTCATATCTTTAGCAGAAAAAACAGCTATGGAAAGTAAAATTCTAAAGTTAGAAGAACAGCTTGTTGCCTCCATCTTAAGTAGCGATGTAGAAGTATTAGATGACTTACTTCACGATCAGCTGGTATTTGTTAATCACCAGGGGATAACGCTTTCCAAAAAAGAAGATTTGGCTCCGCATATTAGCCAGGATTTAAAAATTACCAGTTTAGCGATTTCAGATCAGCAGTTGCAGCTGTTCGGAGATACCGCTGTGGTGGTAGTTACAAAAGAAATCGAGGGTAGCTATCTCAAGCAGCCGTTTGAAAGCAAGCTGAAGTTCACCAGGATTTGGAAATTATATGAACAGGATTGGAAGGTAATTGCAGTAACCAGTGTACCGCTACATGTAGGGTAAGAACGCATAATTTCGGTTTCTGAGCAGATCTGGCCATGCAAATATTTTTGTCTGTTATACGCTCAAAGATCCATCTCAATCCAAAATATTCCTTATTTTTATGTACAACAAAACATGATAAAAAATGATGAAACAAGCATTAATTGGTGAGTTCATGCATGAAGCTGAAAACACCAGAAAGTTATTATCAATAATTCCGGATAGTGCATTGGAATACCGTCCGCAACCACATCTTTGGTCGGTAGGTCAGCTGGCCTCACACATTGCCGAAGTGTACAACTGGTACGAAGCTACATTTGATCTGGATGATTTTGATATGGGTTCTTATAAATATGATAAAGGTGATATCAGTAAGGCGGCTAATATCCTGGCCAAGTTTGAAGAAAATGTTTCCAGGGCAAAGACTGTAATCGAAAACTCGGATGAATCAAAGTATATGAATACCTGGACAATGTCGGCAGGGGGCAACGCATTGATGCCGGCGATGCCAAAGATTCAGGTCATCAGGGGATTTCTTTATAATCATTTGTATCATCATCGTGGTGAACTGATTTCGCACCTCAGGGCAACGGGAAATAAAGTACCGTCGCTGTATGGTCCTAACTACGAAGAATCGCAGGCGTTCTAAAACTGGTCAAACCAGGCTTAAGCATTTGGGGCTGTCTAATTTTTTTAGACAGCCTTTTTTCTTTCCACCGTTGGTCAGGATTTGTAATCCCCACAGTATTGATCTTTTATGGATATCATCTTTTGGAGATACTTCGCTGCGCTCAGCATGACAAGTTATCTAAGGGGGCTGGCGCCTGGATTCAACAAAACATCAAATCACCAGCACAAAGCCTGATGCATAACCTTCCGTCATTTCGGCTACAAATAGCTGCATTTTGGCAACGTATGCCAGCTGCCCAGAAGCGAATTTTGTATTGTTAAAAGAAAAACAATATGAAAACAATTTTTATTACCGGTGCTTCAACCGGATTAGGCCGGGCCACCGCGATATTATTTCAGCAAAATGGATGGAAAGTAATTGCTACCATGCGTAAACCAGAAGCAGAAACAGTACTGGGGCAATTGGAGAACGTAACCCTTTTGCCACTCGATGTAACCAATGCAGAACAGATTAAAAACACAGTAGATTTAGCGATACAGCAAGGCGTAGATGTGGTGTTTAACAATGCGGGTTATGGTTTGGTTGGGCCAATGGAAGCCATTGCTGATGAGCAAATGGTTAGACAATTAAATACCAATCTTTTGGGCGTGATGCGTGTAACACAGGCTTTTATTCCCTATTTCAGAGCAAAAAGGACAGGTACCTTTATTACCACCACCTCAATGGGCGGTTTGTTTGCTTTTCCGCTGGGTTCAGTTTATCATGCTACCAAGTTTGCTTTAGAAGGCTGGAGCGAAAGCCTTTCCTTGGAGCTGGGTTTGTTTAATGTAGGCGTTAAAACCGTAGCACCAGGTGGTATTGCTACTGATTTCATGGGGCGTTCTATCGATGCACCTTCGCATCCGGCTTATGAAGAAGCTAACGAAAAACTCTGGGGGCTATTTAATGCAGATAACTTCTCAACTGCCGAACAAATTGCCGCAGTAGTTTACGAAGCAGCTACCGACGGAAAAGACCAGGTGCGCTATGTAGCCGGCGAAGATGCCAAAGCATTATATGCGCAACGAACTGAAATTGGCTACGAAGCTTTTAGAAAAGAGATGCGTAAAAATATTTTTGGACAGTAAATACTTAAATAGCCTAATGAAAAGAGTTGCTGTCGCACCGCATAAAATAGATGCCATTTCGGATTTACATCGCATGCTGGGCCTGCCTGGTCCGTTGCACCCTTTGGTAAGCTTGATTGATAATACTAAAATTGCGGCGCTGGTAGATCACCTTCCTGAAACTTTTTTATTGAGCTTCTATAAAATTTCGTTCAAAAAACTGCTGAAAGGCCGCATCGGCTACGGGCAGGGCTATTACGATTTTGATGAGGGCGGTCTGGTATTCACGGCTCCTCATCAAATTATATCTATTGATGCTGAAGCTGAGTTTTATGGCGCTACCTTATTAATCCATCCAGATTTTATTCGCAATTATCCTTTAGCGAAAAACATTAAACAATATGGTTTCTTCTCTTACGAAACCAATGAGGCGCTGCATTTGGCAGAAAAGGAGCGGACAACCATTTTAGAGGTGCTGGCGCATATCGACAGGGAACTGAACAACCCGATCGATGACTTCAGCCAGGATGTAATTATAGCCTACATTGAAGTATTGTTAAATTACAGCAACCGTTTTTACAAACGCCAGTTTATTACGCGCAAGGCTGTTAACCACGATTTACTTTCTAAAATGGAGCAATTGCTGAATGATTATTTTGAAACAGAAAATGGTTTGAATAAAGGCCTGCCAACGGTCGAATATCTGGCCGATCAATTGAATCTTTCGCCCCGCTATTTAAGCGATATGCTCCGTTCGCTTACCGGTCAGAATGCCCAGCAGCATATCCATGAAAAGCTAATCGATAAGGCCAAAGAAAAATTGAGCATTACCAGTTTATCGGTGAGCGAAATTGCTTATGCTTTGGGTTTCGAACATCCCCAATCGTTTAGTAAATTATTTAAGAGCAAAACCAGTCAGTCGCCGCTTGAATTCAGGCAATCGTTTAACTGATTACCGGCAAAGCACCGTTCCGTTAAAATGTGTACCCATATTGGGCGAAATAAAGGGGATACCCAACTCAGCCGAACGGAGCAAAAGCAATACCCCCATAAAAAGCATAAACCAGGGGATAAGCCTTTTGGTATTAAAACGAATGTATTTTTTGAGGTAAATACCACCCAGCGAAATCATCATCAATAAAGGCGAAGTGCCTAAACCAAAAAGGAACATAAACTGTAATCCGCTGCTTACTGATGCGCCGTTAACAGCTGTAGCCAAAGCCAGGTAAACCATACCGCAGGGAATAATACCATTGAGAATACCAGCCATAAATTGCCAGAAGGGCAGGCCCATGAGTTTACCTATCAGTTTGGCAATAGGGTGAATGAGTTTAAACTGAACCGCACTGAGCTTTTGGCTGTAAGCTGCCCGCATTTGCAAAAGGGTAAACAAAATTAATAGTAAGCCGATGCTAATGCTGAGTATTTTTTGGTTAGCTACCAGATTAAAGGTGCTACCGAGCCAACCGGCGATGGCTCCCATGATTGAATAGGTAAAAATCCTGCCCGATTGGTACAGCAACAAGCCCAAACCCGATTGCCAGCCGTTTTTCTTTTCAAGGGGCATGGAAAGCATCAGCGGACCGCACATTACGGCGCAGTGCAGGCTTCCGAGCAAACCCATTAAAAATGCAAGTGGCAGGTTATTCATTACAGGGTGATACTTTTTTTATACTGGTATTGTTTATGGTTGCTTTCCCATTTTAAATCGAGGTACCACAGGCCCTTATCTGCAGGTTTCCGTTCCAGTAAAATGAGGTGATCATTACCAATGGTATTGCCCTCCTGTTTTTTATCCGCTTTGGCGTTGGAGGGGCGCATTAATACCAGCGAGTAACTTGCACTGTCTTTTAACCGGATAATTACCTGATTGGGATTTACAGTAATTACCGGCTCGGCATGATCGGAAAAGGTGTTTGCCTTTAACTGGTATTCTTCTTCGTAACGGAGCCCTTTTTCATAATAATTGCTTTCTACCAGCGTATCATTCCCTTGCTGGCTGAGCATGTAAGCCCCCAAAGCCAATATAAAAAGTATAAATGCGGCCATGGTGAGCATAATTTTGTTTCCCCAGTTCATATCGTTTCTGTTTAATTTGGATTGGCAAAAAAGCTGGTGGCTGCGGTACTTATTGTTTGCTTATCGGCCACGACCTCAAATGCCACTTCAGTTTTATAGCTTTTAATTTGTCCCGGTTTTCTGATCAGGAAAAAAGTTAATTGTACAGTTCCTTCTTTGGGCAGCAGGGTTTCGTTTTGGATAAACAAAATACTGTCGGTTTTATTGGCCGATTTAAAACTAAAGCGGATATCGCGATTGGTTTTGTTAATCAGTTCAGCATTGTAAAGGTTGCTGATACTGCCATCGGTACGGGTTTGAAATAATGTACCACTTGCCCTTAATACCGTGGTTTCAATATTTTGCCTCTGGTAAATAAGCGATGAAAACAAGATCACGGCTACAAACAGCACAGCGGCATAGCCATAAGCTTTTAAACCTGCTTTAAAAGGCTTGCGCGTTTTAATGAAATCGTTGTTGTAGAAGCCAATAAGGCGTGTAGGCTTGTTAATCTTGATCATTACCTCATCACAGGCATCAATACAGGCCGTACAGTTGATACATTCGAGTTGCGTGCCCTTGCGGATATCGATACCGGTAGGGCAAACCTGCACACAAAGGCTGCAATCTACACAATCGCCTTTTAAATTATTGTTATCCTTTAACAGCCTGCCTCGTGGTTCGCCACGGGTTTCATCGTAAGCTACAATTAAGCTTTGGTTGTCGAGTAATACACCTTGCAAGCGGCCATACGGACAAATAACGGTACAAACAATTTCGCGCACATAAGCAAAAACGATATAAAAAACGGCAGTAAACAAGCAAATGGAAACGAAACCCGAAATATGTGCCGATACCGGTTCGGTAATGATTTTATACAATACATCGCTTCCGATGAGGTAAGCCAGAAAGGTATTGGCAATGGCAAAAGAAATAAGCAGAAACAACAGGTGTTTGCTCGATTTTTTGAAGATTTTTTTCGCATTCCAGGCTTGTGCATCCAGTTTTTTCTGGCGCACTGCATCACCTTCAATCCAGTATTCGATACGGCGGAAGACCATTTCCATAAATATGGTTTGCGGACAGGCCCAGCCGCACCAAAGCCTGCCTAGTACCACGGTAAAGCAAATGACAAAGAGAATAAAAATCAGCATCGCAAAGGCGAAGAGATAAAAATCCTGTGGGGTGAAAATGAGTCCGAAGAATACAAATTTGCGGGTAATGAAGTTGAGCAGTACCAGCTGTTCGCCTTTAAACTGTAAAAACGGAAAACTGAAGAGACAAAGCAAAAGCGCATAACTTACCCATTTGCGGTAGGCGTATAACTTACCCGAGGGTTTCTTTGGATAAAGAAAGTTACGGCCTTTGCCTTGCTGATCGGTCTTGTTTTTTTGTGGCATTGCTATTACTTCGTTGCTGGTTCATATTTTTCGCCCTGTGGTGCTTTTGCGCCTGCGGGTTTGCTTCCTTCGAGCGATAAAATATAATTGGCTACTTCGCTGATCTGTTTTGGGCTAAGCGTTTTTTCCCAGCTTACCATTCCCTTTGCCGGAACGCCGTATTTGATCGTTTTAAAAATATTGTTGATTCCGCCACCATGTAGCCAGAATTCGTCGGTTAAGTTAGGGCCAATTAAACCACCTCCGGCCGGACCATGACAAACAGCGCAGTTGGCCGAAAAAATGGTTTTACCCGATTCGATTACAGGTGCAGCGTTGTCGGCTTTTACCGAGTTTTCGTCAATTGCATTGGCCGATTTTTGAAGGTAAATGGCTTTTTCTTCAGCAGATCGCGTCATTTCGGCCTGATACAGCTGATCCTGATTTAGACCATAGCCACCAATGTAATAGTAGAAGAGATAGCCAATGCCAAACAAAATGGTGCCGTAAAACAAAAAGTTAAACCAGCCCGGAACAGGGTTGTTAAGTTCATGGATACCATCATAAGCATGTTCTATAATGATATCTTTTTCTTCTTCGATGGGTTTTAAACCCAGAATTTTGCTCCAGATAGAAGGCTTTTGCTTTTTGGTTTTCAGCCAGCTTTCGTAGTCGAGCGCAGCTTCTTTTACTGGGGCATGGTAAGGCGTTGGGTTAAGCTGCTCGCGGTACATCACCTTAAAAGCATTTAATAAGGTAATGGATACAACAAGCAATACCAGTACAAATAAAAGCATGATCAGCAGCAGTGTTTCGGCCTGACTGAGACCTAATAAACTTGGACCCGAACTCACTTCAACCGGCGCCGCCTGCTCATCAGCTGCCAGCGCCATTATTGAGGGTAATATCAATAGGAGGGTGATGTTAAATTTTTTCATCCGTATGTTTTGTATTTATGTTACGAAGGTTACAGGCTTTTGTGGTGTAGCCTCTGGTAATAATGGCTAATAGTAGGGGGCCTAATCTTTTAATGGTAACTGGCTCATATTGCTGATGTGTTTCTTGCTCAGTTTGATGAGGTAAATACTCACGATGATAAAAAAGACCATAAATAATAGCAGCGAACTGATCAGGTAATATTCGCGGCCTGCTAGGTTTTTAAGTTGTTCGAACATGGCTATTGATTTGAAGGTATAGTTTCTTTATTGGCTTTAATATCGGTACCAAGGCGTTGCAGGTAAGCAATAATGGCTACAATTTCGCGGTCGCTTTGTACCCTGATGTTGTTTTGTTTCAGGTCTGCTGTAATTTCCATTGCCTGCTTTTTCAGCTCATCGTTGGCCGTTTTATCAAATCCTTCAGGGTAAGGAACACCTAAAGTTTGCATGGCCCTGATTTTGGCAGGCGTAGTGCTGATATCTAGTTTCTGCTCAATTAACCAGGGGTATGGTGGCATAATACTGCCCGGCGACATGGATGCCGGATCGAGCAGGTGGTTGAAGTGCCAGGCATGCGAGTACTTTCCACCTTCACGGTGTAAATCCGGTCCGGTGCGTTTACTGCCCCATAAAAACGGGTGATCGTACACAAATTCTCCAGCCTTGCTATATTCGCCATAGCGTTCTGTTTCTGAACGGAAAGGCCTTACCATTTGCGAATGGCAGTTTACACAACCCTCGCGGATATACAAATCGCGGCCCTGAAGCTCGAGGGCAGTATATGGTTTTACACTCGAAATGGTTGGTACGTTAGATTGAATGGTGAAGGTTGGCATCATTTCTACCATCCCGCCAATTAAAATGATGATGAGCGAAAACACCATGAATTTCATGGGTTTACGTTCCAGTACGCGGTGCCATTTTTTA
>Ga0157370_10006332_pt1 | contig 13079 bp, 13 predicted proteins | sample C35metaG_FD_113463 | JGI IMG/M metagenome (GOLD analysis project Ga0157370, IMG submission 113463) | Corn rhizosphere microbial communities from Kellogg Biological Station, Michigan, USA - C3-5 metaG | ecosystem: Host-associated > Plants > Roots > Rhizosphere > Soil | place: USA: Michigan...
ATCATGGTCGGCATGGCGAGGAAAAAGGAGAACTCGGCAGCCGTCGGACGATCCACCCGGAAGGCGCGGGCGCCCATGATCGTGGCACCCGACCGCGACACGCCGGGAATCATGGCGAGGCACTGGCAGACGCCGATCCAGAATGCCGTCTTGTAGTCGACGTCGTCGACCGACTTGATGCGCGGCCGCTGCACCAGCCGCTCGATCACCAGGATGACGATGCCGCCGACAAGCAGCGCCACGGCCACCACCATCGGACTGTCGAGAAGCTGCTTGATGTACTTGAACGCGATCACCCCCACCACGGCCGCGGGCAGGAAGGCGATCAGCACGGCGCCGGCGAAGCGCATTGCCCCGGGCTCGCGCTCCATCACGCCGGTCATCGTGCTCCAGATCTTGGTGCGATAGAGGACGCAGACGGCCAGGATCGCGCCGAGCTGGATCACGATGTCGAATACCTTGCCGGGCGGCCCCTGGAAGTCGAGAACGATCTCGGCCAGGATGATATGCCCAGTCGAGGACACCGGCAGGAACTCGGTAAGGCCCTCGATGACGCCGATCAGCAGCGTCTTCCAGATCAACACCAGATCCATTCGGTCAGTTCCTGAAACGCTTGGCGCGCGGCCAGCCCTTCTCCGGCATGCGGCCGGCCTGCGCCCGCTCGCCACGCCAGAACTTGAGCTCCGCCGCCGGAATCAGCCGATTGGCCCAGGGCAGGCCGTCGGCCAGCCTGATGGCCTGCGCGTCCGAGAGCTGGTCGGCCTTCGACTTCTGCAGCAGGACGCCGCGACCACGGCCCATCTCGGGCACCTGCTCGATCGGGAAGATCAGGAGCTTGCGCCCTTCGCTCAACGCGGCGATGGAATCGGCACCGTCGGGCACGACGGAGAAGGCTACCGCCTTCTCCTTGTCGGCGAGATTCAGGACCTGTTTGCCGTTCTTGGTCTGGGCCACGACCTCGTCCTCGGGCACCACGAAGCCGCGGCCGGCATCGGAGGCGACCAGGAATTTGCGGCCGCCCTTCAGCACCTCGAGCTGGACGATGTCCTGCTCGTTGCCGAGCTCGATCATCAGGCGCACCGGCTCGCCATGGCCGCGGGCGCCGGGCAGCCGATCGCACGGCAGCGTGTAGAAGCGTCCGTTGGTGCCGAACACAAGAATCTTGTCGGTCGACTGCGCGTGGACGGCGAACCTGGCCTGGTCGCCTTCCTTGTACTTGAGCTCGGCCGCCGCCCTGTCGTCGAGATGGCCCTTGGCGGCGCGAATCCAGCCTTTGTCGGACAGCAACACGGTGACCGGCTCGCGCTCGACGAAATCCTCGACCGTATGCCCGACCTCGGCCGGCGCATCGGCGAGCTCCGTCCGACGCTTGCCGAGCGCGGTCTTGCCGCCGAACTTGTTCTTGATCTCCTGGACCTCGGCGGAGATCGCCTGCCACTGGAGCTTCTCGTCCTTCAGCAGCGCCTTGATCTCCTTGCGCTCGGCGGTGAGCTTCTTGTGCTCGCCCTTGATCTCGAACTCTTCCAGCCGGCGCAGGGCGCGCAGGCGCATGTTCAGGATCGCCTCGGCCTGCAGGTCGGTGAGCTCGAAAGCCCTGATCATCTTCGGCTTTGGCTCGTCTTCCTCGCGGATGATCTTGATCAACCTGTCGAGGTTGAGATAGGCGATGAGGTAGCCTTCGAGGATCTCCAGCCGCCGCTCGATCTCGGCCAGCCGGAAGCGCGAGCGGCGGATCAGCACCTCGCGACGATGGTCGAGGAAGGCCTGCAGCGCCTGGCGCAGGTCCATCACGCGAGGCGTGTTGTCCTTGTCGAGGACGTTGAGGTTCAGCGGAAAGCGGATCTCGAGATCGGTCAGCTTGAAGAGCTGCTCCATCAGGAGCTCGGCCGGCACGTTGCCGGTGCGCGGCTCGAGCACGATGCGCACGTCGTCCGCCGACTCGTCGCGCACATCCTCGAGGATGGGCAGCTTCTTGGCGGTGATGATCTCGGCGATGCGCTCGATCAGCCTGCCCTTCTGGACCTGGTAGGGGATCTCGGTGACGACGATGCGGTATTGGCCGCGCGGCAGCTCCTCCTTGATCCATCGCGCCCGCAGGCGGAACGCACCACGCCCGGTCTTGTAGGCCTCGACGATCGACTCGCGCGGCTCGACCAGCAAGCCTCCGGTCGGGAAGTCCGGTCCCTTCACCAGATCGACCAGCGTCTCTACGCGCGCACTGGGGGTACGGATCAGATGCAGCAGCGCATCGCAAAGATCGCCCGCATTGTGCGGCGGGATCGAGGTCGCCATGCCGACAGCGATGCCGGCAGCGCCGTTGGCCAGGAGGTTCGGGAAGCCGCCGGGCAGCACGATCGGTTCCTGCGTCGAGCCGTCGTAGTTGGGTCGGAAGTCGACGGCATCGTCGTCGATGCCCGCCAGCAACGCCTCGGCAACCTCGGTCAACCGGGCTTCCGTGTAGCGCATCGCGGCGGGATTATCGCCGGCGATATTGCCGAAGTTCCCCTGCCCCTCGATCAGCGGATAGCGGGCGGAGAATTCCTGGGCGAGCCGCACCAGGGCGTCGTAAATCGACTGGTCGCCGTGCGGATGGTACTGGCCGATCACGTCGCCGACCACGCGCGCGCTTTTCTTGAAGGCGCTGTTCGGATCCAGCCGAAGTTGGCGCATCGCATAGAGCAGACGGCGATGGACCGGCTTCAGGCCGTCGCGCACGTCAGGCAGCGAGCGCGACATGATCGTGGATAGCGCATAGGACAGGTAGCGCTCCTGGAGCGCCTGTCCGAATTGCACCGGCTTCACGGCGGCGAGCGGAACGACGTTGGTGCTGCGTTTGGCCATCGATCGGGACGTAGAGGGGAAGCGGCTGCGATCGGCGCTGCAGCCATCGTTGTTCTAGCGGAGCAGCGCTTCCATAAATCTCGACCGGGCGGGAGGCAAGGGCTTGTTGTGTGGCCAAAACACGTGCCGCTCGAGGAAATAGGCCGCGAGGCCAAGGCCCTGGCACAGCTCGTTGTCATCTTCCGGTAAGCTGCCGGTGGACAGGAACGCGGGCAACGGAAGCAGCTTTTCCTTGTAGGGCTCGGCCGCCACACGCGAGACCGCACGACCGGTCTTGGGCGAGACATAGGCGAGATCGCCGGTCACACCCGAGACTGCGCACTTTTCGAGATCGAGCCCGAAACCCAGCTCCTGCAGCAGGCCGAGCTCGAACTTCACATAAACGACAGGCCAGCCGGCATGACCCAACACGGCGAGGAAGGCGTGAAAGCCGTCGAACACCGCGGGGTGCGGCTCCCGCTCGGGCAGGGCCGCATCGACGACTGCGCAGGCTGCGGCCAATCCTGCAAGCTCGACCGCATCGTCCAGAGCGCGGGCGGCATGCGGTTCGCGCAACTCACCGGTGAAGGTGCCGAGCTGCTCGGCCAGCCGTGCCCGCCATTCGACCTCGACGAGGTTGCCGGACTGCCATACCGGCCGTGCCTTGCGCGATGCGCCGCCATGAACGAAGCCTGCGTGCCGGCCATGATCGCGCGTCAGTAGCGAGACCACACGCCCGGTCTCGCCGTGGGCCCGGCTCGCCAGCACGATCCCGCGGTCCGTCCATTCCATCGAGTGGTCTTTCATCTCCTCCCCAGCGAGAGCTGGGGAGGTGTCGCCGTCATACGGCGACGGAGGGGTCGAGTGCAACGAACCCATGACCCCTCCGCCCGCCACACGGGCACCTCCCCGCGCCTGGCGCGAGGAGGAGACTACGGCTCGTAGTCGAGGCCGATGGCACGGTAGTGGGCAGGGTCCTCGGCCCAGCGTGCGCTGACCTTGACGTGCAAAAAGAGATGGACCGGTCGTTCGAGCATGCGGCCGAGCTCCTGTCGGGCGCGCGCGCCGATCTGCTTGATGCGCGTCCCGCCCTTGCCGAGCACGATGGCGCGCTGGCCCTCGCGCTGGACGTGGATGGTCTGCTCGATGCGCACCGAGCTGTCGGTCCGCTCCTCCCACTTGTCGGTCTCGACTGCCGCTTCGTAGGGCAGTTCCTGATGGAGCTGCAGGAAGACCTGCTCGCGCGTGACCTCCGCCGCCAGCAGGCGCATCGGCAGATCGGCGGCCTGGTCTTCGGGATAAAGGAACGGCCCGGCCGGCAGGCCTTCCGCGAGAGCCGCCAGCACATCGGCGATACCGTCATGCCTGAGTGCGCTCACCATGAAAGTCCGGTCGAACGGCAGCAGCGTGTTGAGCTCGGCCGTCAGCGCCAGGAGCTTCTCGCGCGGCACGAGATCGATCTTGTTCAGCACAAGGTGACGGCGCGCACGCGAGGATCTGAGCTTCTCCATGATCGCCCGCGTCTCCTCACCTGCGCCGCGTTCGGCATCGACGACCAGCGCCACGGCATCGGCATCCTCCGCGCCCTGCCAGGCGGCGGCAACCATGGCCCGCTCCAGCCGACGCCGGGCGACGCGGAAGATGCCGGGCGTGTCCACCAGCACGACCTGGGCGCGCGTGCCGTCGGCGAGGTCGGTCATGGCGATGCCGATTACGCGCATGCGCGTGGTCTGGACCTTCGGTGAGACGATGCTCACCTTGGCGCCCACCAGGGCATTGACGAGGGTCGACTTGCCGGCGTTGGGCGCACCGACAATGGCGACGAAGCCCGCGCGCGTAGCGGCTGCCTTCATGGCCGTGCGTCCAGGGGCCGGTCGAGCTGCTCGAGCAACGCGTGTGCCGCCAGCCGCTCGGCCTCGCGCTTGCTTGCACCGCGTCCACGGCCGGCCTCGTAGCCCTCGATCGCGACGTCGACGACGAAGACCGGCGCATGCGCCGGCCCCTCGCGGCCGACCTCGCGATAGGTCGGCAGCGGCAACCGTCGAGCCTGGGCCCATTCCTGCAGCGTGGTCTTGGGATCGCGCGGCGCCAGCACCTGGCTCTCCAGCCGCTCGCCCCACAGCGCCTCGACGCAGCGCGCGGCGGCTTCGAAGCCCGCATCGACGAAAATGGCGCCCAGCAGCGCCTCCAGCGCATCGGCCAGGATATTGCGCCGCACGCTGCTCTTGTGGGCGCGCTCGGAGTCGCCCAGCCGGATCAGCGCACCGAGCCCGATCGTCTGGGCGATTGCCGCCAGCGCCTCGGCCCGCACCAGTGCCGCGTGGCGCCGCGCCAGGGCGCCTTCCCGCTCGTGCGGAAAGCGGCGCAGCAGCAGGTCGGCCATCGCCAGCGAGAGCACGCGGTCGCCCAGGAATTCGAGGCGCTCGTTGCCGTGGGGAAAGGCAGCTTTGAGTCCCGGCTGCCGATCGAGGGCGCTGCGATGGGTGAGTGCCTCGGCGGCGAGCTCGGGATGGGCGAAGGCATGCCCGATCCCCCTCGAAAGCGCCGCCAGGTCTACGTCGTCAGGCTTCAGTGGATCGCCATGAAGAAGCGGCTGAAGCGGACTGCCTCGGGCCATTTCCACGGTTCCAGCCATCCCGCTTCGGACGGGTCGTGCGAGAAGAAGATGAACTCGGCGCGGCCGACCAGGTTCTCGGCCGGCACGTACCATCCGAGCTGGTCGCGCTCTCGCGGCGCGCCGCTGATGTCGCGCAGCATGAGGCGTGTGCGGCTGTCGAGCGAATCGTCGCGATTGTCGCCCATCATGAAGTAGCTGTTGGCCGGCACCAGGAACTCGGGCGTGTTGTCGGACGGCCCGCTATCCGAATACTGCAGCACCGTGTAGGTCGGGCCGCCGTTCGGCATGGTCTCGCGGTAGAGCGTGCCCTTCTGGAAGCCGCCGCCCTTGGTGTATTCGCCGATGCGCTCGCGCTTGACGGCGGCGCCGTTGATGTGGAGCACGCCGTTGGTCACCTGGATGCGATCGCCCGGCAGGCCGACGACGCGCTTGATGTAGTCGGTGCGGTTCAGCCCCTGTCCCTGGTCGCCGGGATACTTGAACACCACGACGTCGCCGCGCTTGGGCGAATGGAAGAAGATGCGGCCCGGAAAGAGCCCCAGCGAGAATGGAAAGGAGTGCTTGCTGTAGCCGTACGAATACTTGGAGACGAAAAGATAGTCCCCCACAAGGAGCGTCGGGATCATCGACCCCGACGGAATGTTGAACGGCTCGATCACGAAGGTCCGCACAACCAGTGCGATCAGAACGGCATACACGACCGTCCGGACGGTCTCGCCGAAGCCGCCGGTCTTTTCCTGTCCGCGTTTACGTCGTTCAGCCACTTCCGTCATCGCCATTCCAGTCTGGACGAGCCGCGCCTATAGCAGGGCATGAAGGCGCTGTCTCCGCCTCCCGACGCCGCATGGGGACGGTTTGAGCGCCTTCCGGCTTCGCGGCGACGCAGCAATGCGCAACGCGGGCATTGACGATGCCGATGCGGTCATGCGGCAGGGTTGGCGGAGATGATCACGATGGCCTGGGCAAGAGGATATTCGTCCGTCAAGGTCAGGTCGATTTGCGGCAACATTCCGGCAGGCACGATCTCCTGCAGACGCGCCAATGCGCCGCCGGTCAGCGCCATCGTGGGCTTGCCGCCCTTGAGGTTGACGACGCCCATGTCGCGCCAGAAGACACCGCGACGCAATCCGGTTCCGAGCGCTTTCGAACACGCCTCCTTGGCGGCGAAGCGCTTGGCGTAGCTCGCCGCCCGCGTCGCGCGTCCCTCCGAGCGCTTCTGCTCCGTCTCCGTGAAGATGCGCTGCACGAAGCGGTCGCCGAAGCGCTCGAGCGACTTCTCGATCCGCCTGATGTCGACGAGGTCGTTGCCGATGCCGATGATCACGCCGCCCGCCCTGCCGCCCGCGCCTCGTCCATCACGCGGCGCATCTCGCGGATCGCCGCACCGAGACCGACGAAGATCGCCTCGCCGATCAGGAAGTGACCGATATTGAGCTCACGCACCTGCCGGACCGCCGCGACTGGCCCGACGTCGGCGTAGCTCAGTCCATGGCCGGCATGGCATTCGAGGCCGTGCTTGCCGCACAGCGCGGCGGCCTTTTGCAGGCGCGCAAGCTCCGATCGCTGCGCCTCGCCCTCCAGCTCGCAGTAACGGCCGGTATGCAGCTCCACCACCGGCGCGCCCAGCGCCACGGCCGCTTCGAGCTGGCGCGGATCGGCCTCGATGAAAAGCGAGACACGGATGCCGGCATCGCGCAGCCGCGCCACCATCGGCTTCAGGTGGTTGTGCTGGCCGGCCGCGTCGAGCCCGCCTTCGGTCGTCCGCTCCTCGCGCTTCTCCGGCACGATGCAGGCAGCGTGCGGCCGATGCCTGAGCGCGATGCCCACCATCTCGGGCGTCGCCGCCATCTCGAGGTTGAGCGGGATCTCGAGCTCGCGCATCAGGCCCGCGATGTCGGCATCGACGATGTGACGCCGATCCTCCCGCAAATGGGCGGTGATGCCGTCGGCGCCGGCCTCGGCGGCGATGCGGGCGGCGCGCAGCGGATCGGGCAGCTTGCCGCCGCGCGCGTTGCGCACGGTGGCGACGTGGTCGATGTTCACGCCAAGACGAAGACGAGAGGAAGGCATGGCAGTCACCCTTCTCCTCCCCACGATAGTGGGGAGGTGGCGCGCAGCGCCGGAGGGGTCACGGTCCAGAGCAGCATGACCCCTCCGTCCGCTTTGCGGACACCTCCCCGGCACAGCCGGGGAGGAACTATGTCATCGATCACCATCAATTGCGGGCGCGTTCGACGGCGTTGATGGCGGGAGTGGCGCGCAGCGCCGCGGTGATGTCGGCGAGGTGCTTCACGTCCGATACCTCGACATCGATCACCATGTCGAAGAAATCCATCGACCGGTTGACGATGCGCAGGTTGGAGATGTTGCCCTCGTGCCGCGCGATCACCGTCGACAGGCTCGACAGGCTGCCGGGCTGGTTGGCGACCGTGATCTTGAGCCGTCCGGTATAGGCCGCCTCGCCATCGCCCACCGCGTCCCAGCCGACATCGATCCAGCGCTCCGGCGCGTCCGAGAAGCTTTCGAGCGTTGCGCAGTCGATCGTGTGGATCGTGACGCCCTTGCCGGTCGTGATGATGCCGACGATGCGGTCGCCCGGCAGCGGATGACAGCAGCGGGCGAAATGCACGGCCATGCCGGGGATGAGCCCGGTGATGGCGATCCGGCCGGCCTCGCGCTTGCCCTGTGCCTCACGCGCCTTCGCCTTGTTGCGGGCGCGCGAGATCGGCACGACGTCGGCGCCGCCCTTGCGCTGCTGCTTCTGCTTCAGGCCGGGATAGACGGCGGTCAGCACCTCGCGCGCGCCGATCAGTCCGGCGCCGACCGCCGCCACGAGATCGTCGGCGGTGGCGTGCTTGAAGTTCGCCTTCACGTCCGCAAGGCCCTTGTCGGTCGCTTCGTAGCCCTCCTCGTGGAAGACCTTGTCGAGAAGCGAGCGGCCGAGCTGCAGGTACTGCTCGCGCTGCCGCGTGCGGATGAAGCGGCGGATGGCCGCCTTCGCCTTGCCGGTGACGGCGAAGCGCTCCCAGGTCGGCGACGGCGTCTGCGCCTTGGAGGTCACGATCTCGATCTGGTCGCCGTTGGAGAGCTGCGTCCTGAGCGGCGCCATGCGGCCGTTGATCTTGGCGCCGACACAGGTATCGCCCACCTGGCTGTGCACGGCGTAGGCGAAATCGATCGGCGTCGCGCCACGCGGCAGGGCGATCAGCTTGCCCTTGGGCGTGAAGCAGAACACCTGGTCCTGGAACATCTCGAGCTTGGTGTGCTCGAGGAACTCCTCGGCGTTGGGCGCCTTGTCGAGGATCTCGATCAGGCTGCGCAGCCAGGCATATTGCGGGGCGTCGGTCGACGGACCGCCCTGCTTGTAGATCCAGTGCGCCGCCACGCCGCGCTCGGCCTGGTCCTGCATCTCGTCGGTGCGGATCTGGATCTCGATGCGCTGGCCGAACGGACCGATCACGCCGGTATGCAGCGAGCGGTAGCCGTTGGGCTTGGGCACGGAGATGTAGTCCTTGAAGCGTTGCGGCAGCACCTGGTAGCGACCGTGCAGCAGGCCCAGCGCCTGGTAGCACTGCGCCACGTCCGCGACGATGATGCGGAAGGCCATGATGTCGGCGAGCTGCTCGAACGATACGTTCTTCTGCTGCATCTTGCGCCAGATCGAATAGGGCGATTTCTCGCGGCCCGAGACCTGCACCTCGAGGCCGCCTTCCCTGAGGGTGGCCGCCAGCTCGCCCTCGATCTGGGGGATGACCTGTTCGCCCTTCTCGCGGAGGTAGCCCCGCCGCGCCATGACCGAGGCGCGACCGTCGGGATTGAGCTCGGCGAACGCCAGCTCCTCGAGCTCTCGCTTGACGTTCTCCATGCCGATGCGCGAGGCAAGCGGTGCATAGAGATCCATGGTCTCGCGGGCGATGCGGCGGCGGCGAGACGGATCCTTGATGTATTTCAGGGTCCGCATGTTGTGCAGACGATCGGCGAGCTTCACCAGCAGGACCCGGATGTCCGACGACATGGCCAGCACCAGCTTGCGCAGGTTCTCGGCTTCCTTGGTGCTCTCCGACTGCACTTCCAGGCGCGACAGCTTGGTGACCCCGTCGACCAGGCGGGCGATGTCCTCGCCGAACATGCCGGCGATCTCGTCGCGCGTGGCGTCCGTGTCCTCGATGGTGTCGTGCAACAGGCCGGTGACGATCGACGAGGTGTCGAGCTTCATCTCGGCCAGGATGCCGGCCACCTCGACGGGGTGGGAGAAGTACGGGTCGCCGGAGGCGCGAAGCTGGGTGCCGTGCTTCTTGAGGCCGTAAACGTAGGCGCGGTTCAGCATGTCCTCGTCCGCATCCGGATCGTAGGACTGCACGCGTTCAACGAGCTCGAACTGACGAATCATCGCAATCGCACATTATATGGTGCGGATTGCATCCTCTCCACGATGTTTGCGCGAATAGCAGGGCTGAGCCCTGCTAAGGGCGCTACTCGGTGATGTCGTCTTCCTCGGCCATCGGCAGGGCCTTGGGCTGGGCCGCCTCTGCGCCGCCCTGCGCGAGGGCAGCCGCCAACTCCTGCTCGAGCTCGGCCATCTCGTTGACCTCCTCGGGCTTGTCGATGTCGGCATGCTTCTGCATGCTGGAGATCAGCGAATCCTTGAGCTGGTCCTGGTCGAGCTTCGTCTCGGCTATCTCGCGCAGCGCCACGACCGGGTTCTTGTCGCGATCGCGGTCGAGCGTGATCTGGGCGCCGGCCGAGATGTCCCGCGCACGCTGGGCAGCATACATCACGAGCTCGAAACGGTTGGGCACCTGCACGATGCAGTCTTCGACGGTGACGCGCGCCATGGAGACCTCTGATTTCCCGGAAGCGGCGGGTTATACGCGCTTGCAGTCAAAAGGCAAGAGGCCAGCCGGCCGCTCAAAGCCTTTCTATCAGTTGGTCTGAAGGAAGGGCTGCGACAAGGGTGCCGATCGGCACATTCGTCACCGGATGCCGCCAATGGGGCGCAAGATCGGCGAGCGGCCGCAAGACGAAGGCCCGACCTGCAAGCCGCGGGTGCGGCAGGGTTGCCCGGCCCGGGCCGCCGGTCGCGATCTCGCCGTGGAAATCCAGCAAATCCAGGTCGATAAGCCGGGCGGCGTTGGTCACGGATCGGACTCGGCCGAAGGCCTCCTCGACGACATGCATCTGGGCTAGAAGTTGGTCCGCCGATAAATCCGTGGAGACTTCCGCCACTGCGTTCACGAACCAAGGTTGGTCCGACGCCGGCACTGGAGCAGTGCGATACCAGGGCGACAGGCGTTCGAGGACGATTCCTTTGCCGTTCAGCGCGCGCAGGGCGGCCTGCAGGGTCGCCTTGGGCGGTCCAATTTCGGGATGCGGCAGATTGCCCCCCAGGCCAACGTAGATATGTCTGTGCCCCAAATTTGTCACAGCCCTCACCTTTAACCGGTTGTGATCAATGGGATAGTGGCATAAACTTAAACCGATGCAGGAGGGCTGTAGATTATCGGCTTCCCCTTGCTTATAATTTCGTTCGTCCCCTCTGCGTATATTCCACAAAGGATAAATAGCCATGAAAGGCAATTTCTACGAGAACGAGCGCGTGGCGCTCTTCATCGACGGCGCCAACCTCTATTCCGCCGCCCGTGCGCTCGGCTTCGACATCGACTATCGCCGCCTCCTCAAGGTGTTTCGCGAGAAGGGTCGGCTGGTCCGCGCCTACTATTACACCGCTCTCGTCGAGGATCAGGAATATTCGCCCATCCGGCCACTGATCGATTGGCTGGACTACAACGGCTACACCATGGTGACCAAGCCGACCAAGGAATTCACCGACGCGATGGGCCGGCGCAAGATCAAGGGCAACATGGACATCGAGCTGGCCATCGACGTCCTGGAGATGGCCGAGCACCTCGACCATGTCATCCTGTTCTCCGGTGACGGCGATTTCCGCCGCCTCGTCGAGGCCGTGCAGCGCAGGGGCCTGCGGGTCTCGGTGGTGAGCACCATCAAGTCGGCGCCGCCGATGGTGGCCGACGAGCTGCGCCGCCAGGCCGACGATTTCATCGAGCTGTCGGAACTCGCGCCGCTGATCGCCCGCAACCCTTCGGAGCGGGCAGCCCGGCCGGCGGTCTCCAGCAACCCGAACACCGACTCGCTCGACGACGGCTCGCACGACCAGCTGATGCGCACGGCCTAGCCAACGACGCTGTGGCCGCGCCGCGTTTCGACGAGCCGCCGCTCGACTGTCCGCGTTGCCCCCGGCTCGTGGCGTTTCGCCACGAGCTGCAGGGGAAATATCCCGACTGGGGCAACGCGCCCGTCCGTTCGTTCGGCGATCTCGATGCGCGGCTGCTGATCGTGGGTCTCGCGCCCGGCATGAAGGGCGCGAACCGCACCGGCCGGCCCTTCACCGGCGATTATGCCGGCGAGCTCCTCTATGCGACGCTCCTGGAGTTCGGCTTCGCGCAAGGGACCTACCGCGCCGATCCGAACGACGGGCTGCGTCTCGTCGATTGCCGCATCGCCAACGCGGTCCGCTGCCTGCCGCCCGAGAACAAGCCGCTGCCGGTCGAGTTCACGGCCTGCCGGCCGTTCCTGCAGGCCGAGCTGGCGGTGATGCCGAACCTCAAGACCATCCTGGCGCTGGGCAAGGGCGCACACGACCAGATCCTGCGGGCGCTCACCATTCGCCCGGCTGGCGCCTACCCTTTCATCCACGGCCGCCTGCACGCCCTGCCCACCGGCCTGCAGCTCGCCGACAGTTATCACTGCTCGCGCTACAACACGAACACCGGCCGTCTTACGACGGAGATGTTCCGCGACGTGTTTGGAAAGATTCGGGCTTTCCTGGATCGCGAGCCTTCGGCTCGCCCGTGACCATGAGCGAGCCGGAGGCTCGCGGTCCGGAAGACGGCGCTACAGCGCTGCCTCGATTGCGCCGGTGACCTCCTTCGAGGTCGGGCTGACGCGGCTCGGCCAGGACTCGATCAACTGGCCGTCCTTGCCGATCAGGTACTTGTGGAAGTTCCAGCGCGGCGCGACCGCCTCGCCCGCCTGGCCCGAGATCCACTGGTACAGCCCGTGGGCGTCCATGCCCACGACCTTCTGCTTTGACGTCATCGGGAACGTGACGCCGTAGGCCGTCTCGCAGAATTGCGCGATCTCGGGCTCGGTCTTGGGCTCCTGAGCGCCGAAATCGTTGGACGGCACGCCGAGCACCACGAGGCCCCTCGGTCCGTAGGTCTCGTGCAGCTTCTGCAACTCCGCATATTGCGGCGTGAAACCGCAGAACGAGGCCGTGTTCACGACCAGCACGAGCTTGCCGGCGAAGTCCTTCATGTCGAGCGGCTTGTTGTCGATGGTGGTGAAGGTGAAGTCGTGCGCCGATGCCATTCACGCCTCCTCGTCGTAGCGCTGCTCGCGCCAGGGATCGCCATAATTGTGATAGCCGCGCACCTCCCAGAAGCCCGGCTTGTCGAGCACGGAGAACTCGATGCGCTTGATCCACTTGGCGCTCTTCCAGAAATAGAGCTTCGGAATGACGACGCGCAGCGGGCCGCCATGTTCCCGGCCGATCGGTTCGCCGTTCCAGCTCCAGGCAAGCAGCACGTCGGGCGCCGCGAAGTCGGCGAGCGGCACGTTGGTC
>Ga0157370_10006337_pt1 | contig 13074 bp, 7 predicted proteins | sample C35metaG_FD_113463 | JGI IMG/M metagenome (GOLD analysis project Ga0157370, IMG submission 113463) | Corn rhizosphere microbial communities from Kellogg Biological Station, Michigan, USA - C3-5 metaG | ecosystem: Host-associated > Plants > Roots > Rhizosphere > Soil | place: USA: Michigan...
CGGTACTCCGTTTGAATTTGGAAAACTGGAAAATATCGGACAAGGAAGCAAATTAAAAATGCTTGAATTGTGGACAGAAAAAGATTTAAATGATTTCTATATATCGTTATTGCAATCTAAAACTGCTTTAGACGCTACACAAGTAGATAGTTTGAAAATGGCGATGCAATACTTGCCTTTACCAAAAACAGATGTAGCAATGAAGGAAACTTTAATGCTCGTAATTGATCTTTTGATCGAAAACGGTAAAGAAGCCGAAGCGTCTCATTTTTTAAAAACGCCTACCGATATCTTACGATACTTATGGTATAAAAACACAGGAATGCTTCAAATTGTCGAGCCAAAAACGATTATCAAAAGAACATCAAAAAATGCGCAGCATTTCCATAATGTTTTAGATACGAGCATTCAGGCTAGAATTGCATCAACAAATGATTTGAAACTTAAATATTCCCGAAAAGAATGTTTAATGGTCGCAAACTGGTTGAATAATATGGATATGGACGTTGAGGCAATGTGCGAAACCATGCATCCAAAAAGAGGAATGTGGGTTCGTTTTATCCGAGCGTTGCGTTTGGCAGAATACAGCAAAAGAAAAGGGTTTGAGAAATTGAATTTTTTAATGGATGTATTCTACAACCAAGTCTATGATGTTTGGCAAAGCAAAGTAAACACGTCAAGATTAAAATTTGATGCCGATAAAACATTTGCCTTATTAAAACAACGTCCAGGATTGTTTGCCCGTTCGTTATTCTCAAATATGCTATGGTTTGGAGCAGATGAAACAATCACTCATTTTGAAGAAATCATCGAAAAAGTTCCAGCTCGATTGGTGTTTACTTTAAACATGTATGCTCAAAATTATTTTGATAAAAACATGCAGAGAAGTGTGAAACCTTTGGGTGGAACAAACAAACGAATTGCAGCAAATCAGTTATTAGGATTATACGAAGATTTTCAGTTGGAAGCGATGAAAAATCAAATCGAAGAATTGTGTCTTTTGGCCATGAAAAAACGATTTGCTGCAGTGGCTAATACCAACAAAACAATCTATATCGATCCGCAGTTGTTTAATATTCCGGTTTCTATAGGAGATCGAAGCGAAACCGTTCAGGATTTGCCAGTTGCTTTAATGGGAACACGTTTTCCGGTTGAAGGAAACGAAGTGCGATTGTTTATGCAATGGGGTAAAGATTTGCCGGCACAGCATTTAGATATGGATTTGAGCTGTCATATCGCTTATGAAGATAAAGCCGATATTTGTTCTTTCAGCCGATTGACGACTACAGGTTGTCAGCATAGCGGGGATATCCGAAGCATTCCAAATAAAATTGGAACAGCCGAATATATCAACATCAACATCGACGAATTGGCGAAAGCCAACGCAAAATTTGTGACTTTTACTTGTAATGCATACATAAACGGAAGTATTACGCCAAATTTAGTCGTAGGTTGGATGAACAGCAAACACCCGATGAAAATTTCGGAGAAAACGGGTGTAGCGTACGATCCGTCGTGTGTAGATCATCAGGTTCGTGTAACGCAGAGTATCGCCAAAGGCTTGGTTTTTGGAGTGTTGGATGTAGACAAAAGAGAAATCATTTGGTTAGAGATGACCTTCGGCGGACAAGTAGTTGCAGGTTTGGATTTTAAAGGCGTTCAGGCGTTGTTAGCAAAACTAAACAGCAAATTGAATATTGGAAGTTTGTTACAGCTTAAAGCGGAAGCTCAAGGTTTAACAATCACCGAAGATCAAAATGCCGATGAGGTTTATACAGCGCAATGGGCCATGAATCCAGCGGTTGTGACGCAGTTATTGATAGATTAGGTACAAAGGTTCAGAGGTTCATAGGTTCATAGGTTCATAGGTTTTTGTAGAGGCGCACTGCTGTGCGTCTCCGCAAAGATTGGTAGATTAGGTTCAAAGGTTCAGAGAGTCAAAGGTTCAAAGGTTTTTGTAGAGACGCATTGCTGTGCGTCTCCGCAAAGATTAATGTTTCACGCAGATTTAAAATGATTTTGGCAGATTAGCGCAGATTATTTATAAAAAAATCTTTTTAGATCTGCTTAAATCTGCAAAATCTGCGTGAAATAAAACCTACGCAAAATAACTGCGCAGCAGTACAAAACCTTTGCACCTATGAACCTCTGATCCCGATAGCTATCGGGGTTGTCCCTTAAAAAAAGAAAAAAATGAAAACACAAATAAACGGTACAGATATATTAGAATTAGGATTCCCTGAAGGAAAAATAATTGGGATTGCCTTAAAAATAAACAGTAAAAGAAACGGATTCACAAGAGACGAAATGATTACCAATTTCAAAAACGTCTTAGAAACTCCGGAGAATTATATAGACGATAAAATCTTCAGCAAACTGGCTGTGGCTTTAATCGAAAAATCGAATGAAAAACCAGAAGATTTTATCGCTTTAAATCAAAATCCGAATGCATATTCCGCTTACGGATTAGATCATATCGAAGACGGAGCCAGAAAACAAATGGAAGTAGCCATGAAACTGCCTGTTACAGTTGCCGGAGCTTTAATGCCAGACGCGCACCAAGGTTACGGATTACCAATTGGCGGAGTTTTAGCCACAAAAAATGCCATTATTCCGTATGGAGTTGGAGTTGATATTGGGTGTAGAATGGCGTTGTCGGTTTATGATATTCCGGAAGCTTTTTACTTTGAAAACGAAGCCAAATTCAAAAAAGAATTAATTGCCAATTCGATTTTTGGAGCAGGTCACGGATTTCACGGTCAGTACAAATCAGATCATGCGGTTTTGGATAATGAAACTTTCAATATAAATCCGTTTGTGAAGAATTTGAAAGATAAAGCTTGGTCGCAATTAGGATCTTCGGGTGGTGGAAATCACTTTGTGGAATTCGGAATCATGGAATTTGCGCAAGACGATGCGGTTTTGAATATCCCAAAAGGAAAATACGTCGCTTTGTTAACGCATTCCGGTTCACGCGGAATGGGTGCCACCATTGCTGGACATTATACTAAAATTGCCAAAGACGTTTGTAAACTTCCGGAAGCGGCCAAAAACTTAGCCTATCTGGATATGAATTCACAAATGGGACAAGAATATTGGCTGGCGATGAATTTGGCAGGAGATTACGCTTCGGCTTGTCACGAAATTATCCATAACAAAATGGAACGTGCTCTAGGTGCGACTATTTTAGCCAAAGTCGAAAACCACCATAATTTTGCCTGGAAAGAAATCTGGAACGGCGAAGAAGTGATCGTACATAGAAAAGGAGCAACCCCAGCCGGAAAAGGCGTTATGGGAATCATTCCGGGAAGTATGACCGCGCCGGGATTTTTGGTGAGAGGAAAAGGCGAGGAGAACGCCATTAATTCGGCTTCGCATGGAGCAGGAAGACAAATGAGCCGAACCCAAGCTATAAAAAACATCACACAATCCGAAATGAAATCGATACTGAGAGATCATGGCGTTACGCTTATCGGTGCAGGTCTGGACGAAGCCCCAATGGCGTATAAAGATATCAATCAGGTAATGGAAGCGCAACAGGATTTAGTTGATGTTGTAGCGAAGTTTACCCCGAAATTGGTTAGAATGGCAGATGACGGGAGTAAGGAGGACTGAGTTTAGTTTTCAGTCTCAGTCGCGGTTTTCAGTGTTGAGGCGGTTTTTTAGTGATCAGTCTCGGTCTCGGTTTTCAGTGTAGAGGCGGTTTTTTAGTGATCAGTCTCAGTCTCAGTTTTCAGTGTAGAGGCGCACTGCAGTGCGTCTAACACAACGTTTCCTCATTTTATGTCATTTCGACGTGAGGAGAAATCTTCGCGAGTAGCTCCGCAATGTGAGTCTAATCTTTGTAGAGTTTCTCGCGAAGATTTCTCGTTCCTCGAAATGACAAATATTACGCTAAAAAAAATAAATAATAATTAGGTTCTAGAGAAAAAAAACTTAGCCCCTTAGTATCTTAGAACCTTAGCAACTTTAAAAAAAATTAAAGGCTCCAAAGAGAAAAAAACCTTAGCCCCTTAGTCTCTCAGAACCTTAGCAACTTTAAAAACATGAATTACATAGACATAGGAATCAACCTAACCAACAAACAATTCCAAAACGACATAGACGATGTCGTACAAGACGCGATCGACGCCGATGTATCGCAAATGATCCTAACGGGAACAAGCGTACGAAATAGTGAAGAATCTGCTAAGATTGCGAGGCAGTATCCGGGCGTGCTGTATGCAACGGCGGGAATACATCCGCATGATGCGAAGAGTTTTGATGCGCAGAGCATTTCGAAACTCAGGAAATTATTAGAACTGAAACAAGTCGTTTCCGTTGGTGAATGCGGACTCGATTTTGATCGTGATTTTTCGCCTCGAAACAAACAGGAAGAATGTTATAAAGCCCAATTAGAGTTGGCGATCGAAGTTCAGAAACCTTTGTTTTTGCACGAAAGAAGTGCTTTTAATTCTTTTATGAATATCACCAAAGACTATTTACCGCAATTGCCAAAAGCCGTTGTGCATTGTTTTACGGGAACGTTGGAGGAAGCCAAAACCTATCTCGATAACGGATTTTATCTGGGTTTTACGGGAGCGATTTCTGATGTTAAACGTTTCAGCCATTTAAAAGAAGTGATTCAGTACGTACCGCTCGAACGAATGATGATTGAAACCGATGCGCCGTTTATGCTTCCTAAAAATGTCCCTAACAGCCTTTTAAAAAAATACCACGAACGCCGCTGCGAACCTGCTTTTCTGCCGTATGTTGCCGGAACAATTGCACAGTTTAAAGGAATTACTTTAGATAAGATTGCGGAGGAAACAACGAGGAATTCTAAAGGATTTTTTGGGATTTAGAAATGTAAAAAGTTTTATATAGATTTACATTAAAAGTGAAATTATGGAATTAGGAAATATGGATTTCAGGATATTAACAGATTATATATTGTCAATTAATCTATATGATGATTGTGGTTTTTTACTTGATTTTGATTTTTTTGATTTTGATTTAATTGAAGATTGGGCAATTGAACTAATTAATTTAGGATGCGAGAATGAAGCTCTTTATACCTTAGCTACTTTTTATAAACCCATCAATCCTGATGAAATTATGCCTTATTTAAAGCGTACTTTTTTAGAACTGAATTTAAAAGAAAAGTATAATGATGAAGCTGAGATATGTTGTGCACGATATTATTTTAATAAAGTTGTAAAAGGAGAAGATGTGGAAACAAATTTATTTCGTGCTGCAATATTCTGTGATGGAAATGGTAGAAATACACACCCAGACAAAGAATTTAATTTTGGAGTTCTTAGTGAAATTTGGTTTGATATGAAAAATAGTGCAGAGTATTCCTATAACGGAGTTAATATAAATAATATTGAGCAAGAAGTTATAGCGAAGGCTAAATGGTGGTTAAAAAACAATCCTTTAGAGTAAAAAATTTTAGAGTTATAAAGCTTAAAACTTAAAAAGCTTTGTGTCTTTGTGGTAAAAAAATGTTGGCTTTTAAATCAGGTGTTTGTACTTGGTTTGAAGGCTTTTTGTTTATTTATATTTGAAAGAAAACCAAACTTTACGCTTTATGGAAAACCGTAAAGTTATTAGAATAATGAAACTTAGATTTGTTTAATATTAAAGTTTTAAAATTAGATTAATATGAAAATAACTCAATTGAAAATTAAGAATTTTAGATTACTTGATGATATTATTTTGAATATTGAAGATGATATTACTCTTATAGTTGGGAAAAATAATACAGGTAAAACGTCACTATTTGAAGCAATAAACATTTTTATAAAAACTCAAGAAATATCTTTTGAAGATTTTTCACAAAGTAGTTATTTGGTATTCAGTAGAATAAATAACTTTTTAGGAAAATATGATTTTAGTGAAATATCTGAAAAACGAAAAGAATTAATTGAAGAAATTATTCAAAATCTAACTCCTAAAGTTCAATTGTATATTCAAATTGAATATGATATTGTAAAAGATTCACTTATCAATTTGAGCGAGTTTATTACCGATTTGGATGAAAATAGAAATGATGCTACTATTTTAGTAAGTTATGAATCTAACAATTCTCTAGGTATATTTTCTTCTTACGAAAATCGCGAAAAGAAAGAAATTGGTATATTTAGTTGGTTAAAAGAGAATTTGAAAAATTTTTACCAATTGAAATGTTATGCTATTGACAAAGATTCTGATTTCAAGAAAGAAATAGATTTAAGTTTTAGAACAAAAATTGAAAAAATTGTTTCTTTTGAAGATATTAAAGCTTCTAGAACATTAGATGACACTAAATCAGATAAAAATAAAACAATAGCAATCGGATTTTCACATTATTACAGAGAAAGAAATAAAAAGAAAGATGATGTAAGAAAACTTGAAGAAAAACTTTTAGATGTATCGAAAGATTTAAAATTAGAATATGAAAATGTTCTCAAAGATGTTCTCAAAGATTTAAATGATTTTGGAGCGTCAACTTTAGTTACTATTCCTCAAATTGAAATTGATTCAGAATTTAATTCTGAGGCAGTTATAAAGAATAATATAAAATACTATTATAAGCATCAAGAAATTAATCTACCAGAAAGTTATAATGGATTAGGTTATAGTAACTTAATTTTTATGATTTTAGAATTTATAAGTTTTATAGAAAGATTTAAAAATTCAAATGAAGAGAAAAAATCAGAATTTCTAACGATTTTGATTGAAGAACCTGAAGCTCATATGCATCCTCAAATGCAACAAGTATTTATTAAACAAATTACAGAAAAGGTAAAAGACGCAAAAAATAATGGCATCATAATTCAACTTATAATTACGACTCACTCATCTCATATCATTGCTGAAGCAGGAATTGATTTAATTAAGGGTTTTGATAGAATAAGATATTTTAATAAAATAAAAGGAAAAATTGAAGTTAGCGATTTTAATTACTTTAAGCATGAGAAGAATGATGAAGAAACTTTTCGTTTTTTAAAGCAATATTTAAATCTTCATAAGTGTGATATTTTCTTTGCTGATAAAGTAATTATGATAGAAGGAATCACAGAAAAAATGCTTTTACCACTAATGATAAGCAAAGTAGCTCCAAAATTAAATAATGAATATGTTTCTATATTAGAAGTTGGAGGTGCATATACTCACAAATTTAAAGATCTATTAAATTTTATAAAAGTGAAAACTTTAATAATAACAGATATAGATTCAGTAGATCCACAAAATAATAGAAAAGCTTGTGCAACAAAGACTCTTAATTGTGTAAGTTCAAATGCAACTCTGAAAAATTGGATACCAAAAAGAAATTTAATAGCCGATTTAATTTCAACAACCTTAGAAGAGAAGTTCGAAGGTGATTCAATTAGAATTTGTTATCAAATTGCGGAAGATGATGAAAATAATTATGTAGCGCGAAGTTTAGAAGAAGCTATTATAAATAAAAATATTGTTTTTTTTAACGAAAAATTTATGTCTGTACATGAAGGTGAAGAAGTTCGTATTGATGTAAAATCAAAATTTGAGTTATTAAAAAATGTAAATTTTGACAACAATATAGATATTTATAAGTTATCGCCAAAAGCTAAGGAAAAATCACAATTTTCTTTTGATTTAATGACTTTTGATGAGAAAGGTAATAATTTATTTTGGGATGTCCCTTTATATATAAGTGAAGGTTTAGAATGGTTATCTAAAAATAAATAATATGAAAGCATTTGAACAAATAGAAAACCATATTCAAAGTAAAAGAAGTTTTGTGTTAGAGGCTGGAGCTGGTTCAGGAAAAACATATACGCTTATACAGACACTTAATCATTTAATTCAAAATGAAGGGAATATAATAAAATATAATAATCAAAAGATAATTTGTATAACATATACTAATGTAGCAAAAAATGAAATTATTGAGCGTTTGCAAAATAACCCTTTAGTTTTAGTATCAACTATACATGAATTTTTATGGAATTGTATTAAACCTTTTCAAAAACAATTAAAGGTAGAATTGTGTAAACTGAATGAAATTCGATATAATAAAGATTTAGAGGATAGTATTGAATCAGATTATTTAGAAAATTTATCTGAAAGAATTGAAAGTATTGATTCGGTTTTTTATGATGATACTGCGTTCAGAGATTTTGAGAAAGGCCAATTGCATCATGATGATGTGATAATTCTGTCTAAAATGATGTTCTCTACTAATATTGTTCTAACTAATATATTGGCGCAAAAATATCCATATATTTTAGTTGATGAGTATCAAGACACTGCTGAAGAAACTATAATTGCATTAATTGATTTTTTGTTAGAAAGAAATAGAGGCAAATTTATTTTAGGTTTTTTTGGTGATTCTCATCAAAAAATTTATGAATCTGGAATAGGTAATTTGGAGCATTACTTTATAGATGAAAATACAAAAAAAATAGAATTAGTAAAAAAAGAAGAAAATTATCGATCATCTAAGGAAGTTGTTAGATTGCTAAATAACTTTAGAACTAATATCAGGCAAAAAGAACAAACAGAATTAGAGGGAAGTGTAAAATTCGTTTATTGTAAATACAGACCAATAAAAACACGAATTAACAGAAATGGTAGGGAAGTTGATGATGAAAGTAGATCACAGTATAATCAAGAAATAGAATCTCTCAAAAATGAAAATTTTACAAAGGTCGTCTCACATCTAAGTGAAAATAAACAGTGGGTTTTTGATAATTCAGATAATAAATTAAATGATAAAATTTTAGTGCTTGTAAATAGTGCTGTTGCAAAAAGAAATGGCTTCCCTAATTTGTACAGGATTTACAGTCGAAGATTTACTAGAAGAGTTGGAGACGAATTGAATAAGAGAAGAAATTCCTTAATTCAGCATTTTGTTGGATATATTGATAAAAAGACATCTCAAGAAAGAGAAATAGGTATAGAACACTTAATGATTTTTTGGAGTGAATCAAATTATAACGAGGTTATTAGGTTTGTGAAAAAATATGGAAGTTTTTTTGAGGGAAAATATTTAGAACATAAACACAAGAAAATACTAACTGATATTTTGAATGAATTAGTCGAAATAAGAAATACTAAAACCGTAAGTGAAGTTCTGAAATTTGTTGAAGAAAAAAAACTATTAAATAAATCAGTAAATCTTAAGAAATTTATTGAGAAAATTAATGTCAACATAGAAGAATTAGAAGTTGATGTAGATCGAGAGAGAATAATTCGAAACAGAACATTTTTTGATTCATTAATGCTTTTGCCATATTTAGAAATTATTAACTTTTTTAAGCATGCACAAAACAATACAGTTTTTTCTACAAAACATGGAACTAAAGGGGAAGAATATAGAAATGTGTTAACCGTTATTGATGATAAAGATTGGGTAAATGAGGCAGAAGGTTATAATTTTGAGGGATTTTTTGATGGGACTGATGAAAGTGAAAGGAGAAAACTGAGAACAAGAAACCTCTTTTACGTTGAATGTTCTAGAGCAAGGCAAAACTTAGTAGTACTAGCTTTATCTGAGATGAACGAAAATGCTTTAACAAATGTTAAAAGTTGGTTTAGAGATGAAAATGTAATTACAATTGAAAAATTTATTGAAGAATGATAAATTGAAAATTCATTTTTTTTTAATTAAAATACAAAAAAAAAAGCGCAAACCATAAGTTTTGCGCTTTTTTCAATTTTATATAAAAAGAAAAATTCTTATTTCAATTTCATCAATTTTTCTAAATATTCGACTTTTTCTTTTTCAGCCTGAACCAAACGTTCGTAAAGCTCGACAACTTTATCAAGAGGATTGAAAGTGCAAGAATTAAAAGGACCATTTAACTGACCATGATTAGCACTATTATCGTAAAAGTTATTAAAGAAATTAAAAACAGATTCTTCGGTAAAATTTTCGATAGCTTCTACGGTTACTCCAAGTGCTTTTGCAATTTGCACTAATTTATCAAAATCAACAGTTTCGCTGGTTTCAATGCTGGAAATAGTCTGCTGGCTTGTGCCAATAGCATCAGCAAGTGCTCCTTGTTTCATGCCTCGAAGTTCTCTAATTCGGCTGATATTTCGGCCAATATTTCTGGGTCTTTCTAATGTGCTCATAATTCAAAGGTATTTATTTTTTTTGAGAAAAATAGCTTTCCGTAAAATACAAAATCAATTTGATAGAATACAATTTTGGTTGGTTTTGTGTATGTAAATATATGCTTTTTCTTACTTTATTCTATGGAGCGTAATTGTTTTTAACACATAGAAACATAGACATAAGATACTTAAAAAAAGGCGTTTCACTTATTAAAACAAACATAGAGCTATGTGTTAGAAACTTGTTTCTTTTTGTATTCTTTTATAAAGACTATAACCTATGTTTCTATGTGTTAAAATAAAAACAAGCTGCTAAGAAATTATCATTTTAACCGCTAGAATATGTTTGCAAATTCCTCTTTTACCCTGATAAGCCGTAAACCAGTCGCAGGTACATCTTTGCGAAGTATTGTCGATAATTACTTTGTGTAAAACACCCGAACCTTTTACTTTAGCTTCGATATAATCGGCTCTGCGTTCGACGATTTCGATGTCTTCGTTATCGATTAGTTTTTTTGCATTTTTCAACCTCGGATTCAAAGATAAAATACGTTCGGTTTTAAAAGGAAGACGGCGGTAAAAATGTGCTTTTTCGCTTAAATCATAACCCAATAATCCCATTGAGGATAAGTTAGAAGTCAGGTTGTCCATGGTTCCAAAATCGATATCATTTTCGATAGAAAGTATCGTTGGGTCGAACATTTCATTCGATTTCAGCAGACTGTTTAATCCGTAAACCCATTCCATTGGCAGGTTTTCGGTCATGGTTTCCAGTACATTTCCTTCGCCCGAAAAACCTCGATACGAATCTGGAGAAAAAGCCATTAACAGTTGCATTTTTCCAAACTCAGCCACCACGGCACACGTTTGTTTATCTGACGATTCGTAAATGAAAATTTTATCTACAATGGCCAAAATTCCTTCTAATAATCGTAATCGCTGCACGCCGCCAATTCTTACGCTGTCGGCCGTTGCCAAAGTCGAAAACATAAACTTTCCGGCTCTTTTGGTAATAAAAAAATCACCTTTTACATTTCCTTTTGGCAGACTTTGAAACAATTGAATGGTTTGGATTTTGTTTACTTCAAACTTTAAATCCATATCGGCCAGATACAATTGTACGCTCGTTAAACCTTTTATCCAGCGCATTGGCAGAGTTACTTTTTTCTCCGTCACTTTTGCTTTACTGGTAATGACCTGAACATCCTGCTGCCCAACGGCAAGGGTTACTTTTTCGTTTTTCTGAATCGCATTTAAGGCATTCAGCATTGGGTCGTTAAAATCGACATTCGTAGTTCCGTTTGCGATAAATTCTCCGTCTATGGCTTCGGGTTTCATGTCCAGGCGAACATAAACGCCATTGCAGGACGAAAAACCTTCAAAACGCAATCGCTCAGATCCTGCCGAAACAATAGGATCACGAAGACTTGGCGGAACGGGACCAAAACTCGAACGAACGACTTTAGCAATCGTACTCCAGCATTTTGCCGTAACGTAAGGATCAGTCAAACTTCCCCAGAAAAAACACGGAATATTGTTGACTTCTTCAATTTCGGTTTGGTGTGCCAGAACGAGATTGTTAATGTCTTTGGTTTTACTGTAAGTCGAAATTCCTTTATAGTTATATTCTAAATCTGTCATTTTTGTTATTTTAAAATTTGCTTAATCAACGATTTAAGCGCGGTATTGTCTTTCCATTGTTCAAAGAAAACAATTGCTTTTGCGGATGGTTTCTGATTGGTTTTCGTTAAAATATCAACATAATTCTCTACGATTTTCTTGAAATTCGTTGGCAGTTTTTCTTTTAAAACCAAATTTTCAAAAAAGGAATTAAACAATTGAAACAAAGCACTGTTGTGTAAAGGCGAAATATCTTTCAGTGCAGCCAATGCATCAGAAAAACGTAAAAAGACACCGTATTTTTCTGAAGCCAAAAGTGATGCCTTTTGAGCAAAAACAGCAACATCAACAGTTTGTTTTTCGATTAAATGAATTAAAACCTCAGAAGCCAGCAATCGCAAATCTTTTTTCTCCTGAAAGAAACAAGCAGCGAATGTAAGCATCGTAGTTTCAGAAAATCTAAATTCGGGTCTGTTTATAATATCCAGAAAACCTTTTAATTCCGGTTTTGATCCGTCGGCAGTTGTACAATTCTGCAATAAAGTCAAAGCCAGAGCATCAGAATTTTGAGGCATTAAACTGTGCCAGTAATAACTGTTTCCGGCATAACTTAACAAATAATCCCAGCTGTTGCCGCGATTGTAAATATCCTGACTGTACAATAAATAGTTTGGAATTTTGATATAATGAGGAAGATCAAATTTTAATTCATACCAAGACGGCGTTCGCTCTTTTTCCTTCGTTTGATAATTGGTCCACTCGTTCCATTTTTCTTTAAATTTAATCTCGGGTACAAATGGCGAAACCACAAACGGAACTTCTTTTAAATAGGTGTTTTCAAATTGAGAGAATGTATCGTTTGGATAAAAAGTTCTGGCCGCAACTGCCCATAAAGATAAATTTCCGGTTTCTTTGGTTGTTTTTCCCATCGTTGCCAGAAGTTTAGAAAACAAAGAAGTCGAATCTAAATTAAGTTTTTCATCGACACCCAGACAAAACGACAAAAGCTGTTTGAGTTCCCCTTCGACTTTATCTAATAACGGAATCGCTTCGGCGGTAGTTTCTCTTGGCATACGTGCAATGGCAATCGCCAGATCGAGATAATCAATTTCTTCTTTGGTTTTTTGATATTCAATTACTCTTTCCAGCAAAACTTTTGGTGCCACCCAATACGGTTTATGGCTCGGGAAAGAAAGCAAAGGCAAAGCCGAGTTGGACTCGATTTTTTGCTGCACTTTTTCTAATAACGATTTAATTAAAGTTACCGTATTTATTTTTGAATAATGCTTGAAACTGCTGTCGAATTTGCCGTTTATGTTTTGAATTTTCTGCTGTAAAAACGACTTCATGAAATTTTTATGAACGGCTTCAAAATAATGTTTCTGA
>Ga0157370_10006340_pt1 | contig 13068 bp, 10 predicted proteins | sample C35metaG_FD_113463 | JGI IMG/M metagenome (GOLD analysis project Ga0157370, IMG submission 113463) | Corn rhizosphere microbial communities from Kellogg Biological Station, Michigan, USA - C3-5 metaG | ecosystem: Host-associated > Plants > Roots > Rhizosphere > Soil | place: USA: Michigan...
CGCTCGTGCTGGGCTTCGGATGGCTGGTGATGGGCGTGCTCGCCTTGCGCTCGAGGCGGCGTGCGCGCCGGCTCGTGGTCCGCTGGCTGGCGGCATCCGCCATCGCCGTTGGGGTCACCTTTGGTTTCGCTGGGCCACCGTTCTTCTCGACGTGGCACGCTCCATGGGCGGCTGCTCAGGCACGAGCAGCGACCGGGCAGACCCTTGAACAAAACGGCGGCGTTCGCCTCTCGCTGTGGCACCAGGCACTCATCGTCTTCGAACATCACCCCGTTGCAGGCGCAGGCTACGGCGCCATGTCGGACGAAGCGATAAAGCTCACGCCAGCGAACTGGCCGCGCTCGCCGCTCGCCCACAACGACTACCTTCAGGCATTCGCCGAAGGGGGAGTCTTACTCGGCGGGCCTTTCCTCGCGGCATGCGGTGCGATTGCGGTCTTTGTTGCACGACGCACCTGGCTCCTCCTGCGGCGTGGAACCACCGACCCACTGCGAGCGGGAGTGACCGTCGCCGCAACGATGGTAATGGCACACGCCGCTATCGACTTCGACTGGTCGTACCCTGCATTGTTCGCGACGGCGGCCGCCGTGGTCGGTCTGGCGTGTGCGGGCGCCACGACGAGCAGGTCGCGCTGCGGCAATCCCATTGAACGGCGGTCTGCCGCCCTCGCCATCAGCGGTGCGACGCTGCTGATCACTGCTGTGGTGATCGGCTCGGTGGCAGGCAGGCATGGCGGAATCTCGCTGGTCTACCGTGGTACGCCCGCCGCGGCGGATGCGTTGGTGGTCCGGTGAAGCAACTGGGCGACATCCTGCTCGAGGGCGGCCTGGTCACGCACGAGCAGCTGAGTATCGCTTTCGAAGAGCATCAGCGCAACGGCCGCAGCCTCGGACGGGTACTCGTCGACCAGGGAGTGCTTTCTGAGGGCCAGCTTGTTGCTGCGCTTGCGACCCAGATCGGTTTGCGGTTCGTCGACCTCACCGACTTCGCCGTAGACGGTTCTGCCGTTTCGCGGGTGCCACCCAGTGTGTGCCGTCGATACACCGCACTCCCGGTCGGCTACGAGGACGGCAAGCTGCTGGTCGCGATGGCGGATCCTGCCAACGTCTTCGCGATTGACGACATCCGGTCGATCACGGGCATGGATGTGAAGCCGGCGGTCGCCACGCGTGCCGACGTGCTCACCGCCATCAACAGGTACCACCGCAACGACGGCGAGCTCGACGACCTGTCGATGACCCTTACCGGCGAAGATGAGGCTGCGGACGACCTGTCGCGCGTCGCCGAGGTGGTCGAGGACGCTCCGATCGTCAAGTTCGTCAACCTCCTGATTTCCCAGGCCATTCAAGACCGCGCGTCCGACATCCACATCGAGCCGACCGAGCATGATCTGCGGGTGCGGTTCCGTATCGATGGTGTGCTCCACGAGGTGATGCGCTCGCCGCGCAACATCCAATCCGGCGTCATCAGCCGGTTGAAGATCATGGCTGATATCAACATCGCCGAGCGGCGGGTCCCGCAAGATGGACGCCTGTCGGTGAACAGCACCGGCAAGAAGGTCGACCTTCGCGTCGCGACGTTGCCGACCGTGTGGGGCGAGAAGGTCGTCATGCGAATCCTTGACAACTCCACGGCCATGCTGAACCTATCGGACCTGGGCTTCTCCGAGTCGAACTACGAGCGCTACGCCAAGAGCTTCACAAAGCCATACGGCATGTTGCTCGTCACTGGCCCGACGGGCTCCGGAAAGTCGACGACGCTTTACGCCACGCTCAACATCGTCTCGTCGCCGGACAAAAACGTCATCACCGTGGAAGACCCGGTCGAGTATCGGCTCCCGGGCATCAACCAGGTGCAGACCAACGTTAAAGCCGGGCTGACCTTCGCTTCGGCGTTGCGCTCGATCCTTCGATCAGACCCTGACATCGTGCTGATCGGTGAGATCCGAGACCACGAGACCGCACAGATCGCGATCGAGGCCGCGTTGACCGGTCACCTCGTGCTGTCGACGCTTCACACCAATGATGCGCCGAGTGCCGTGAGCCGACTGATCGAGATGGGCATCGAGCCGTTCCTTGTCGGCTCGGCGCTGGACTGCGTCCTAGCGCAACGTCTCGCTCGGCGGCTGTGCTCCAAGTGCAAGGAGCCGTACACACCGACCGCCCAGGCGCTTGAGCAGGCGCGCTATCCATGGCATGACGGAGAGCCCCTTCCTACGTTGTACCGCCCCGCTGGCTGCTCGGCCTGCTCGAAGACCGGTTACAAGGGCAGACTTGCACTGCACGAGGTCATGTCGGTCACCGAACAGATTGAGCGATTGGCCGTAGAGCGTGCCTCGGCCGAGACCATCGCCCGGGTGGCGCGTGACCAAGGCATGGCGATGCTGCGGGAGGACGGGCTCGCCAAGGTGGCGGCCGGCGTCACCTCTTTGGAGGAAATCTTCCGCGTCGTCGTCTGACGTCGTGTTGCGGCGCCGTTGTCGTAGGCGGTGCGGATGGCTCAAGCGGCGTGCGCATTTGGCCGATGCCACGGGAGACGTCGTGCTGCGAGCACGGGTGGAAGGAGCAGGAGTGGACAGCTTCGGATTTTTCTCGGATCCTGACGCGCGCCCGCCTGATGACGGAGGGGCGGAAGCGCTCGGGCCCTTCGACGCAGATCCCTTCGGCTCGGCGATGGCAGAGTTCGAAGCTTTGTCCTACCCCGGTCCGGACGCGCTGGGCGCCGCCTACCGGCAGGCATCCGTGCCGCACGCTGAGGCACAAGACTTCGCTGCCGTGCAGGACTTGGCTGCTCCTGCCCAGGAACCGCCCCCGTTGCCGGCGCTGTCAGCGTTGTCGCCGCTCGGCTCGGCGGCTTTTCCGCTGCCCGACCTTCCGCCGGCTGGAGATGCGCACAGCGCCGCGGCCCCTGCGGCGCTGGTCCCTGGTGCGAGTCTGCGCGACGTTCGCAATCCAGTGAGCGGCCCCGGCGTTGAGGCGGCCGAAGAGTCCGACTCTGCCGCGTTCAGCCGGCTCTCGCTAGAGAAGACGGACCAGCTGGGCTCGGTGTCTCTGACCGATCTGTTGTTGGCAGTACTCGAGCGCGGCGCTTCCGACCTCCACATCACTGCTGGTGCCCGGCCGACAATCCGCATCAACGGAAGTCTCGTCCCTCTCGACGACAGTCCAGAGATGACGCCGCCAGTTATCCAGCAGATGCTGTACCAAATCCTCACCCAGCGGCAGCGAGAGCGGTTCGAGGGCGACCTCGAGCTCGACTTCGCATATGCGTTGCCGGGTCGTGCGCGGTTCCGAGTGAACCTCTACCGCCAGCGTGAGGCGCTCGGGGCGGCATTCCGGCTGATCCCGTACGAACTCAAGAGTCTTGAGAGCCTTGGCATACCACCTGCGGTGGCGAACTTCGCCATGCTGCCCCGCGGATTCGTGCTCGTCACGGGCCCAACCGGTTCGGGCAAATCCACGACACTCGCCGGTCTCGTCGACCTCGCGAACCGAAATCGGCACGACCACATCATGACGGTGGAAGATCCCATCGAGTTTCTGCATCGGCACAAGTCCTGCCTCGTCAACCAACGCGAGGTAGGCGACGACACGCACTCGTTCGCCAACGCGCTGAAACACGTACTCCGCCAAGATCCTGACATCATCCTCGTCGGCGAAATGCGCGACCTCGAGACGATCTCGGTCGCCTTGACGGCGGCCGAGACCGGTCACCTGGTATTTGCGACACTGCATACCCAGGATGCCGCGCAGACCATCGACCGTGTCATCGACGTCTTTCCGCCGCACCAGCAACAGCAGGTGCGTGTTCAGCTCGCCGGTTCCCTCCAGGGCATCGTGGCGCAAACGCTGTGCAAGACGGTCGACGGCCGGGGTCGAGTAGCCGCGACTGAGGTGCTGGTCGCCACGCCGGCGATCCGAAACCTGATCCGGGAAGGCAAGACGCATCAGATCTACTCGGCACTGCAAAGCGGTGCGCGGCACGGGATGCACACGATGGACCAGCATCTCGCCGAACTGCTCCGGGCCGGGCGGATCAGCTACGAGACAAGCCTCGAGAAGTGCCATCACGTCGAAGACTTCAACCGGCTCGCGGGCCGAGGATGACGAGGACTGACGCATGACCACGACGTTCCAGTACTCAGTACGCGACCGCGCCGGCAAAGTCATCACCGGGACTATCGAGGCCGACAGTCAGGCCGCAGTAGCTGCTCGGCTGAAGTCTATGGGGTACGCGCCACTCAGCATCGATTCAGCCCGCGCCGGCTTGAAAAAGGAAATCACGATCCCGGGCTTCGGCAAGCGCGTGAAGCTCAAGGATCTCGCCGTCATGGCTCGGCAGTTCGCGACGATGATCAACTCCGGACTCTCGCTCCTTCGAGCCTTGTCGATTCTCGCCGAACAAACGGAGAACCCTGAGCTGGCACGTGTTCTCGTCGAAGTTCGCAACGACGTGCAGACCGGCCAGTCGTTGTCGTCGGCGTTCGGGCGTCATCCCGAGGTGTTCCCGGCTCTCGTCATCAACATGACGAAGGCCGGTGAGGTGGGCGGCTTCCTCGACCAGGTGATGCTTCAGATCGCCAACAACTACGAGGCCGAGGTGAAGCTGCGGGGGAAGGTCAAGTCGGCGATGACCTACCCGGTCGTCGTGCTGTGCATCGCGCTCCTTGCAGTAGTCGGCATGCTCATCTTCGTCGTGCCGACGTTCGCGGGCATGTTCAAGACGCTCGGTGGCAAGCTTCCGCTGCCAACGCAGGTTCTCGTCGACTTGTCGAACCAGTTGAAGGTGCTAGGTCCAGTGATGCTGGTCCTGGCCATCGTCGGTCTCATGGTGTGGCGCAAGGTGAAGCGAACGCAGCGGGTGCGCGAGTTCGTCGACCCGCTGAAGTTGCGCTTGCCGGTGTTCGGGCAGCTCTTTCAGAAGATCGCGATCAGTCGATTCTCGCGTAACCTCGGTACGATGATGCACTCGGGGGTGCCGATCCTGCAGAGCCTCGACATCGTCGCGGACACGACCGGGAATGTCGTACTTGCGAAAGCAGTGCGCGACGTCCAGGACAGCGTACGAAACGGCGAGGCACTTACCGCCCCGCTGTCAAAGCACCCAGTTTTCCCGCCCATGGTCGCGCAGATGATGGCGGTTGGCGAAGACACAGGCGCGCTCGACGCGATGCTGCACAAGATCTCTGAGTTCTATGACCAAGAGGTCGAGTCGACGACCGAGTCGTTGACTGCGCTGATCGAGCCGCTGATGATCGCGCTATTGGGTGGCATCATCGGTTCGATGATCGTGGCGTTGTACATGCCGATCTTCAAGATCTTCAACCTGATCAGCGGTTGACAGCTGCTCCGCCATTGGGCCCGGAACGCTACGCGTGCCGGGCCCTCGGCATGCAGGCCCTTCAGCCCAGCGCTGGAGCGGCGAATGCCGAGCGATTCTCACCTGATCAGCCGACTCAAGTTCGGCCCCGCCACGGTCGATCACTGCACTGTCATCGAGCCACCGGTCAGTGAAGAGCACACCCGTCGTGAGGCGGGGTCGCAAAGCCAGGGAACTCCGCAAAGAGTCGGCCCGGCTGCCTGAGCGCTCCGAGAAGGAGCCGCCCAGGGAAATCTGGTGCGGCTCAACCACATCTTCGAAGGGACATCGATGCTCGCTCGAATCCGCAAGGCCATGGAGAAGCGTGATGAAGGCTTCACGCTTATCGAACTCCTGGTCGTCATCATCATCATCGGCATCCTGGCCGCGATCGCGATCCCGGTCTTCCTGAACCAGCGGAAGAAGGGCTATGACGCCCAGGCCAAGAGCGACGCGCGCAACCTGGCGACGCTCGAAGAGACCTACATGACCGACTACAACAAGTACGCCGCGGCTGCCGACTCGACTCGGGCCGGCAGCTCCCCGTTCTTCCCGAACGTGCAGGGCGTGCTGACCGACTTCAAGCCGTCGGCGAATGTGTCCGCGGTCAAGATCGAGTATGTCGACGCCACGGGTGCGACGACGGAGGCCACGGGAACTGTGGCGTACTGCATCCAGACGACATCGTCCTCGGGCAACACCTTCGTGTACAACAGCGCCAAGGGTGGTCTCCAGCCCGGCACTAGCTCCACCTGCCCGTAATACCTAGGGCACTGTCGAGGGCCCGCGGCAACATCCCGCCGCGGGCCTCTCGCACCTTTAGAGCAAGTTCGCCAACGAGGAGACACATGGCTGCGGGCGTTCCTCTCAACCGGAAGCGCCAGCAGCAGGATGCCGGATTCACCCTGATCGAACTATTAGTCGTCATCATGATCATCGGCATTCTTGCCGCGATTGCAATTCCGGTCTATCTCAATCAACGGCGCAAGGCGGACGACGCTTCGGCGAAATCAGCGCTGCGCAACATCGCACAATTCGAAGAGGCCTACCTCGTCGGCTACGGAACGTACGCCGACGTGAGCGGCCTCCAAGCGGATAACGGAAGTGGCCTCCACGTCGGTCAGAACGTGACCGTGACCGTCGTGGACTACGACACGGCGATCGGCTACTGCCTTCTTGCGTCAACGCCCTCGGGCGTCAAGTGGTACTACGACTCACAAGCGGGCGGGCTCCAGCCAATCGGAAGCACCGGTTGCCCTGTCACCACGTCAGGTATCGCCGGCGGGTCGCTCACCGGTTGATTCACCACAGGGAAGCGGAGCGGCGCTGCGAGCAAATCGCGGTCCCGCTCCGCTTCGCTCACCCGATCGGCGGCCTCAAGGCGGCGCCATTCGGAGTCGAGAACAAGCGCGAGAAAGAAGTGACCTGCGCCCATTTTGGCGCAACATTTGCGGCGGTAAGGCGGACTGATGTTCTTCAGGGTCGCAAGGATCGGGCGTCGGTGCCGGCGAGGTTGCTCGCCCGCTGACGACGGCTTCACCCTGATCGAGATGATCGCAACCATGGCGGTCGCGGCCATTCTGATGGCCACAGCTGCCTGGGGGCTGCGCGCGTACACGGACGCCCAAGCCGAAAAAGGTACGGCGAACAAGGTCCTTACGTCACTCCGTGATACCGCGCAGCGCGCCCAGTCCGAGGGTCGCGCATACTGCGTGTCGTTCGACTCAACCACATCGTGGTCGGTGTGGCGCTATTCGTGTACGACTTGGACTGGGGTTTCGCTGCAGGGCACCACGATCAACGCGTCCAAGATGAGCACCACGAGCGCTCAGGGCAAGGCCTTACTCGCAACAGCATCCTTCACGACGCCTGCCGTCGCCGGCTTCTCGAACGGCTGTCCCGCTGGATCTCTCGGCTGTGCGTACTTCTTCCCGCGCGGGATTTCGAGCGATGGCTCCGTCGTCGTCACGCGCAGCGGGTCGACCCGCACGTACACCGTCACCCTGAAAGGGCTTACAAGCCGTGCATATCTCGGTTGACCGGCTTCTCACGAGGGTGCGGCAGGCAGAAGAGACAGACGCCGGCTTCACTCTCATCGAGATGGTTGTCGCGCTCATTGTGTTCGCGCTCGTCGCACAGGGCCTGGCCGGTGTGCTGATCGGGAGCGCGCGCGGGCAGCTGTACGCGCGCAACGACAACGGCGCGAAGGGGCTCACCCAGCAGCGCATCGACGCCATGCGAAGCCTCCCGTACCACGTCGACGCTCAGAACGGGCCGTTTGTCGACCTGCTTGACATGTACTTTCCGAACGCACTCGCGACGTCGACCACCATCCCGCTGCCGGATCTAGTCTCGGGCAACGCAACCGGCACCTACTCGGCGAGCCCGGCGGCGACGGCAGACCTACTTCCTGGCCCGTACTACAAGGTCACCATCCCGGGATCCGCCCTCGGCCCCGACGATGCGCGCTACACGCAGGTCATATACACGCAGTTCCTTCATGCCGACAATCCGGCGGCCAGCCCGCTACCGTCCACCTCGATACCGAGTACCTACAACAACGCGACGGTCGGGGCGGATCAGCCCCCGTCGCCCATCATCGGCGTCACGGTTGTCACCAGCTGGTCGAACAGCGGGCAGACTCACAAGTTCACCACGTTCACAGAGATTGCGAGCCAGGGTACCGACGCGACGCTGGTCGTCGCGCAAGCCAAGTCGGCAGCTATGCTGCTCCAGACCCAGGACCGCGCCGGCAACAGCATCATCGCCACCGTCGGTGGTGTGACGGTGAACGGCACGCTGTCGAACGGGAGCCGCGCGGGCGCGGACGCGACCGCAGCCAGCATCGTCGACACCGATCCGACACTTTCGGTCGGTTCCATCACCGGCGCCAAAGGTAGCGCAGCAGCGCCGGTCGACGTGGCGAACGGAACTTTGTCGGACAGCAACAACTACGCCATCGGCAGTGGGTTCGACTGTGGCGGCTGGGGTGCCTTCGGGCACACCACCTACTCGAACCTCGGAGCTTCGGTGAGCGGTGGGCTTCCGGTCGCACCGGTTGGAGCGGATGCGACAACATCGTCGCTTCAGGTCTCCAGTGGTCTCGTCGCAAGCGGTGGTTCCGCATGCGGGGGGCTGTGGTTCACCAATCAGGTCGACAGCACGGTGGTGCCGGACGCGAGCTTGGGCCTGAGTTCGGCGAACCCGATGGTCCGAATCGCCGATGCGAGCGGTAGCGGGCCAACAGTGACCGGCGGTGCCGACGTGTACACGGGTACCGCGACGGGCGCCGCCGGTGCCGTCGCCGCAACGTCTAGTGCCTCGATGAACACGTGGCTCAAAGTGTTCCCAGGCCTGCCTTTCGTGACCGGGACGCCAACGCTGCCATCGGGTTATCCGGCGTTGAGTGGCAGCTTGGGTCTAGTGAACCTCTATTTGACGACCGCCCAGCTGGCGTGTACCTCGGCCGACACCATCGGCACGAGTTCGGCCGCACTGACGTATTCGGGATACGTGGTGTGGTACACGACTGCAGGGTGGCAACACGCAGCATTCAACTGGTCATCGGCGTCGCCAACCACTGACCCGCTCGCCGTAGTCAACCTGAGCGCGCCCGTGACCGTCGACGGTACCGGCGCCCCCGTACCGCTGTCGTCGTACATCACTTCGATTACGGGCGCCACGGCGATTACTGGCGACAACGGCGGATTGAAGAGCATTGAAGGCGCGGTGTCGTTGGGCACGGTGCCGACGCTCACCAGTTCACCGGGCACCACGATCGGCATCGAGTTGGGACAACTGTCATGCGTGGCTCAGGACAATCGGTCATGACGTGGGCGATGTCGATGCGACGTCGGCTCCGTGACGGGGACGAGCGCGGCTTCACGCTTGTCGAGCTGCTGGTCGCGAGCATGATCGGTCTAGTCGTCGGCGGCGTCGTTTTGTCGACCCTCCTCGTTGCACAGCGATCGACTACGGCTACGACTACTTGGGCGAACCTGAACGGCGAGGCCAGGGTGCTCCTCAACCGGCTGTCGGGTGACCTTCGGCAGGCAACGCCGGTGTGGCAGACGACCGCTGGTGTGAGCACCGAGATTCCGGCCGTACGCAACGTGCAGAATCCGCAGCCATACGGGACCGCGGGGCAGCTGACATCGATTACGTTCGATGCTGACTTCAGCGGCGACGGCTGCGTCGATTCCGTCGCGTCTGATGGGTGCGGTGCCGGAACGCTCGACGCGAATAACCCCGAGGTCGAGACCTTCTGCTGGGACCCCGCTGCCGACGTCGTCTATCTCGTCCCTGGCCCAGTTACGGCGGGAACCTGTACGTCGACATCGGGTCTCGGGGGTGAAACCTTGCTCTCTGGGCATGTGCAAAACGTAGAGATCTACTGTTATAGCAGCCGGTACATATACGACGGGGATATCACGGGCGTGCCGGCCGATGGCATCACTGACTGGCGTGAACTTGACCATGCCGGCGCGCCAATCGGCAACGGCGACGACAAGCTCGATCAAAACAGCGAACTTGACCTGGTGAACTCGATCAAAATCGTCGTTACCCTGTCGGACGGTGGACACACCCAGACCACTCAGACGCTCGTGTCATTGAGGAACGTGCCATGATTACCAATCTGTGTCGGCTGCTGCGAGCGCGGAAGCGCGACGACGCCGGGATGGGCATGTTGACAGTCGTCCTCTTTCTCGCTGTCGCGACGGCTCTCACCGTTGCGGTCACGTCCGTCGTCCTCACCAGCCTGCAGACCACGAACCGTGATCGGCAGGCACTCGGCTCATTATCGACCGCCGAAGGCGGTGTAGCGCAGGCGATCCAGGTGATCCGCACTAACCCCCCAGGCTTCTTCTCGTGTCAGGAGCCTTCGACGTGGCCGACCGCGCCGAACCCATGTGCGAGCACCACGAATCCCTGGATCAGCGAGACAAACCCGCAAAAGGTGTCATCCACCGGCACGATCGGTTCATGCGTGACGGGCGCATCATGTTACGCGGTGTGGATTTCGACTCTCCACCCGTACAACCCGTTGCCCACGGCAGATGCTGCCGGCACGCCGAGCCACTCGGTGGTGTACCGAATCCATTCAACCGGCGTGACCGGTGGCGGTCCGGCCGCACGCACGCTGCAGGTCGACATCTCCGCCAAGCTCGCGAGCTTCCCGATCGGCGTCTACGGCGATGAGATCGACACGAGCGGTGACCCCGGGATCCACCACGAGAGCGTGTTCACCAAGAACTGCATCACGGGTCGCAGCCAGGACGGCGCTAGCGGTAGCGGCCTGTCGTTCGATGCCGCACCCGACAACTACGACTGGGGATACGACCTCCCGGAGGCGGCTCATGCCGCGAGCTACATCAGTACGACGAACAACTGCACCAGCTCTGACTCAGTTCACGCAACCGGCCGCGGCCTCGCGAACCCTTACTGTGCGAACTCCACAGCGTCGGGGAACAGATACGACTATTTCCCGTACGATCAGGACGCCGCGGGTGGCGATCTGACGGGCACCCCGTGCTACAACATGTGGACGAGCCCGGTTACCGGCAAGCAGTACGCCACAACGTCGAAGTTCACGATGCAGGATCTCTATGCAGTCGGTTACCATCCACAGGGCCTCACGCCCGCGGAGTATGACGCGCTGAAGCAACAGGCCCAAGCGACCGGCACTTATTTCAGCAGCACGCCGTCGCGCTCCGATATTCAGAGTGCCTTGGCGCCGATAACCTCGACCGGTACGTCGGTCCTGTACATCGACGGCACCGGCGGCACGGTGTCCTTCGGGCCGGGTGACGTGCCGAGCCAGTTCTTCCGTGCAAGTGACCTGACCGCCTCCTGCACGACTTTCACCAGTCTGGTGGTCGTCGTGCGCAATGCCAGCATGAAGTACAACGCCACCGGCCACTCGGGAAGTGACCCGTCGCTCGTCGCATCATTCTTCGTCCCAGAAGGCACGTATAGTGGCCAGGGTTCAGCGCAGATTCTCGGCACGATCTTCGCCAGCAAGGTCGAGATGTCGGGTACGCAGGACTTCCGGATGGACCAGTGTTTCGCCAGCAACCCGCCTTCACTGCTCCTCACCCTGAGCCAAGTTAAGTACCACGAAGTCGACACGCAGAACATTCAGTGAGGCCGAACGCCACCCTGCAAGTACTGTTCAGGCCATGCACGGTTTGACGGTCGTTGCTGCCACGGTGTTCGGGCTGCTCGTCGGCTCGTTCTTGAACGTCGTGATCTGGCGGGTGCCTCGTGGCGAGTCGGTGGTGCGACCCCCCTCGCACTGCCCGAGCTGTGACGCCAGGATTGGCGCTCGCGACAACATCCCTGTTGTCAGCTGGTTCGCCTTGCGCGGCCGATGTCGCGGATGCCACGCGCGGATTCCGGTCCGCTATCCCGTCGTCGAAGCCGCCACCGCAGGCCTGTTCGCGGGCTTCGCGGTGCGCTTCGGGCCGCACCCGACGCTGCCGGCGTATCTCTACTTCGCCGCGGTCGGCATCGCGTTGGCCGTCATCGACCTGGATTTGCGCCGGCTGCCAAACGCGCTCACGCTGCCCTCCTACGCCGTAGGGCTCGCGTCATTAGGTGCCGTCGCCTTGGCGCAAGATCTGCCGTTCAACCTGGTGCGGGCCGTCATCGGCATGGCGGCGATGTATTTCTTCTACTTCGTGCTCGTCGTGGCCAAGCCCGGCGCCATGGGCTGGGGCGACGTCAAGCTGGCCGGCGTGATCGGCTTGTATCTGGGGTTCCTGGGCTGGGATGAGCTGGTCGTTGGGGCCTTTTCGGCATTCCTCCTCGGTGGCATCGTCGGCATCGCGTTGATGGCGATTGGGTCCGCCGGTAGGAAGACGAAGATTCCGTTCGGTCCCTACATGGTCGTGGGTGCCTTCACCGCCATTTTCGTCGGCCATTCGCTAGCTCATTGGTATCTAGGGTTCACGGTCGGCTGACGCCCGGTTGCCGGTCGCGGTTCGGCCGCCTGGACCAATCTCGTTCTGCCGCCAGGCTCAAGGTTGGGGCTAGGAGTTCCGATTCCGTCTCCTGACAGAACTGGCCGGGTCTGCCTCGGACGCGGCCCGGTAACCCTCTTGTGAGGAGAGGACATCGTGGCTGGACGAATGGCCGTCGGTCTGGACATCGGCACCTCCGGTGTACGTGCTGCCGAATTGTCGAGCGGGCGTGCCGGCTTCACTCTCGAACGCTTCGGGCAGGTTGCACTCCCTTCCGGTGCTGTCGTTGCCGGGGAGGTTGTAGACCAAGCCGTAGTCGCCGCCGCCATCAAACGCCTCTGGAAAGAGGTCGGCTTTTCGACGAAGAAGGTGGCACTCGGCGTCGCCAACCAGAAGGTGGTCGTCCGGCAGGTCGATCTCCTCTGGATGGAGCCATCCGAACTGAAGAAGGCGCTCGCATTCCAGGTTCAGGACTACATTCCTATTCCTGTCGAACAGGCGGTCCTCGACTTTCACCCAATCGAGGAACTCGTTAACGACGACGGTGCACGGATGATTAGAGTGCTCCTCGTCGCGGCAGCGCGCGACATGGTCACATCATCGCTTGAGGTGACGCACCGTGCCGGGCTCGACGTGGTGAGCGTCGACCTCACGCCCTTCGCTTTGATCCGCGCTGCGGTCGCTCCCGAGGCGCTGAAGCTGGACGCCCAAGCGATCGCGATGGTCGATGTCGGTGCGCGAGTCACGA
>Ga0157370_10006341_pt1 | contig 13067 bp, 8 predicted proteins | sample C35metaG_FD_113463 | JGI IMG/M metagenome (GOLD analysis project Ga0157370, IMG submission 113463) | Corn rhizosphere microbial communities from Kellogg Biological Station, Michigan, USA - C3-5 metaG | ecosystem: Host-associated > Plants > Roots > Rhizosphere > Soil | place: USA: Michigan...
ACCGATCTTTCCCTGGCGTATGCCTTCCAGCACGCGTATTTTTTTTCCTATCTGCATACGCGGGTTTAAATAGTGATGGTACGGTTGAATTGCCAAAAAATACCTTTCCAGAAAGACTTCAGATGCTCTTTCTGCCCTTTCCAAAGGAAAGTCAGGGTGTTCTTGGGAATAGTAAAACACATGAAATAAGCATAGAATACCAGCAGGCCGGGCCAGGCAATGTTCCTGCGCATGAACCAGATCCTGTTGCGGGTGAGGTAATACGTCTTCAACGGGCTGAATTTACCGGTGGTCATAGACTCTTTATGGTAGATCAGCGAAGCCGGCTGGTAGTATATATTAAACCCTTTTTTCCTTATCCGCTCCGACCAGTCCAGCTCCTCATAGTAAAGGAAAAATGGTTCGTACATGGTTCCGACCTCCTGGATCACCCGCCGGGATACGAGCATGGCGCCTCCGTGCGCATAGTGTGTCGCCCTGATCTGGTCATATTGTCCCTTATCCTCTTCCCCGCCGCCGATCATGCCATTCCTGCCTGTGAATATATTGACGGCATTGTAGCCGGCATACTCGATGGTTCCTTTCTGGAAGAAATAATGGAACTTGGGACAGGCTACCCCCGCATCCGGATACTTTTGGAAAATCCTGAGCAATCCCTCGAGCAAGCCGGGTGTGAATTCGGTGTCGTTGTTCACGATGAAAAGGAAATCGCCTTTGGCAATCTTTATACCGGTGTTATTACCTCCTGCAAATCCGAGGTTCTCATCATTTCGTAATACTTTGACGTCAGGGTAAGCTGCTATAAGTTCGGAGGTGGGATCCTCTTTCGAGGTGTTGTCTACTACGATGACTTCTATAGGGGCGTACGTATTTTCACGAAGAAGTGACCTCAGGAACTCACAAGTGACAGATGTAGAGTTCCAGTTAAGGGTAATGATCGATATTAAAGGGTTCGGGTTCGACATATATTTTCTTTCAGACCTTAGTTCTGGCAGTCAGCGACCGCGGTCAGGCAGCGCTAAACATTTTCCTTTTGCAGCAATGCGGACGGTGTATTCGCAATTATCCAAAGATCCGTGGCGAAACTGCATTTGGTGGCATAGGCAATGTCCATATTGATCCTTTCTTCCACCGACATGTCCTTATTGCCTCTTTTCTTCACCTGCCACAGTCCCGTTATACCGGCAGGCGCCATGAAGCGCGCGGCATAGTTGTCCGTGGTCAGTGTGGCAGCCTCGTACAAAGGCAGAGGACGATTGCCCACCAGGGACATATGTCCTAAAAATACGTTGAACAGCTGCGGCAGCTCGTCCAGGCTGGTGTTGCGCAGGAAGCTGCCTATACGCGTGATCCGGGGGTCGTTATTGATCTTGAAGAAAATGGGACCGCTGGTTTCCGCATTGTACTGGTTCATGTGCGTCAGCTCGGCGATGCGTTTATCGGCATCGGGATGCATGGTCCTGAACTTGTAAAAATTGAATATACGATACCCTCTGCCGGCGCGCTGAGCTATATAGAAGATGGGCCCCTTTGACTCGACAAAGATAGCAATGGCTATCAGCAGGAACAAGGGACTCAGTATCAGCAGCGCAATGGAGGACACCAATATATCAAAGATCCGTTTGGACAGGGGGCCAAGGCTGAACTTATTTACCACCATATTCTCCTCGATGCTGGCAGCGGGCGCGCCAGCCACGGCCGATTTTACCTTACGCAGGAACTTTATCTTTATTCCGAGGCTCTTTTCATCCACGTTTTGGAGAAATATGATCTCATCCGGGCGGGTGTTTGCTTTGTACAGCTCCAGCTCTCTCTCATTCAATCCGGATGCATCCAGAATGAAGGGAATGGAAGAAAGTATGGGATGCTTACGCAGGAATTGAGAAAAGTGCCGGATGGCCGAATAATCAAATTTCGCTTCACAAAGTATTACTTCAGGTAAGAGGTTGCCTTCCTGTTGCAGGCTCCGCAGCAATTCCGTCTTCACATTTTCCAGGCCTTCGGAAGCGTAGCCTCTTTTGTACACGCCTACCAGCTTCTCAATATGCGCTGCATTCTTACCTATGTAGTAGAAACCTCCATATCTGCTCCCCATTGTTTCGGTGTGAACGAAACTACGATAAGTAGTACGAGCGATAAATCCAGGGTGTTTCTCTACAGTCTTGGGTAGAAATAATAAATCCATACAAAAGGTTTACGGTTTCATAAATACGGTGGTTCAGAAATAGCGGTATGCTCTAATAGGAACGTAGTCATACGGATATATCCGTCATTACTTTTCATATGCTGAGCAATACCCATCTATTAACATCTTAGCTTGCCATGGCCGAAAGATCTCTTTCCAGTTGCCGGCTTTTCACCGCTTCGCTGATGGCGTTCATCAGGTCGACGGGATTGAAGGGCTTTACGAAATACTTGACAATTCCATACTCCAGGCACTTCATTTCTGTTTCTTTCTGGTCCAGTCCGGACAATACGACGAGTGGTATATCGCCATACATCCCGCTGGAAGAAAGCTGTTGTATAAGTTCCCAGTTGTCCATATCGGGCAATTGAGGATCTGCTATAATCAGGTCGGGCATCTGCCGGTGAGAAAGATAATACATCGCGGAACATCCATCAGGCACTGTAATCACATTATAATCTCTTCCCAAAACAGTTTGCAATAAAAATCGGATAGCCTTACTATCATCGATCGCCAAAATTTGCTTTTTCATTACCAGTTTCTTTTTAAGGGTTTTAAGTAGACACTTAAGACACAATCTTTCAAGGATCGCAATGGAAACCGGCTAAACAAGAGGTATTGGCGTCATATGTCCAGCAACCTGGAGATGGCTTTACCGAATAGTGATGTGGATTACGTAACTATTAATTAAATCGCAAACGACCAGAGGAATTTCACAAGGATTTGAGGGACTTAATCAAAGAATACACTGAAAGAGTTTTATTCTACATATTCAGAGGACTTGAATATGGCATGCATTAATAGTGTCATAAAAGTACCGGATAGTTTTCTATTTTCAAAATAATTGTTTTGCTATTTTTTGTTTCGAGTGCAAATTGGGAAATTTTCCCGGAATAAAAAATACCCGAAAGATGGTATTTTCCACATCAAGCCATTTTTAATCCGAATGAAATTCTATAAACGCGCTCTTTTTATTCATATATATAAATCCAATAATAATCTCTTCAGTCGGGATGCTTGCGGACAGCGGATGATAGCGTTGAACGAGTTCCGGAAGGTCCCTCTCCGTGAGTAAGAAACAATCTGTTACGACAAATGTTCCTCCCAGCTGGCCCGAGGTTCGGGTTCCGGAAACTACGGTGGATATTGCAGGATTTACTATGCTAAATCGGAGGGCTGCCATGGTCTGTAAATTACCCATTCCCGGATTGGGAAATGGGCCATGACAGCCGTTCGTTGCGGAATTATCCCTAAGCAATCCTTGGGCCAGCCCACTTCCGACCATAATAATATCCTCGCTCATTGACCCGGTGCATCCGTTCGGGCGGCCTTTTCGACAGCTCATCCCAGTCCGCAATGTATCTAACGGCAACGATATGGCCCGTACGCATCGTATTCCACAAAGTCCCATCCACAGCCCGTGTATTTTATTCCCCGGGGTCGTTTTTGACCCCCTCACGCCGAACCTATAAACATAATTAATAATGTCCATGATGTTATCGCACAAAACTGTTATCGATTGGGAAAAATAATTCCCTCAGCTCCTATTCACTGCCATTATTTCTACTATCTTTATCCATACAAGATCCGCACCTCCTTTGGAAAGCTTCCTCCGAACTGTTCACACTTCCTTTGAAACTCCGCATTAACATCAACACCTTTAAATGATTAACTTATGAGAAGAAAGTTTACCTCTCTCACGTGCTCTTTACTCCTACTGCTCGCCTCGGCATCTGCTCAAAATACGGCCCTTAGCTTCGATGGTACCGACAATTCCGTCACCACTTCGGCATATGTCGTGCCTACCTCCGGCGACTTTACCGTAGAATTCTGGGCCAATGTCCCAGTCCTGCTGAATAGCCCGTCGTCGTTGCACGAGTTCGTCTCCCAGGGCAGCTCGGGCAATGGGTTTTACATAGGGTATGATCAGTCATCAGGGAACCTGCGCGCGGGAGACCTTTATCAGGCAACGAACGTGGCCTGCCCGCTGAACCAGTGGTTCCACCTGGCCCTGGTCAACAGCGGCGGAACAGCAACCTTGTACATCAATGGCGTACAACGGGGAACTCCAAAAACGGGCTATTCCATCTCAGCAGCCGGCAGCTTTTTCACCATCGGTCAGCAATTCTCGGGCTTCAACGAACCTATCAATGGGTCCATCGACGAGCTCCGCGTATGGAATGTCGCCCGCACGCCTGCCGAGATCAAACAGAGCATGTTCGCAGGGGTATCGCCCAGCACCACGGGTCTGGTAGCCTATTATAATTTTAATGAGGGCACCGGGACTGCGGTGGGCAACTCCACTTCCACCACGGGTCTGGACGGTGTGGTCCAGGGGACATCTCCTACCTGGCCATCCTCCCCTATACAAACTGGCAATAATGCCATCAGCCTCGACGGCGTCAATGACCACGTACAGGCTCCGGGCAATACGGCCTATGACATCAGTTCCGGCACCGTCGAAGCGTGGATCAATCCCACGACGCTCAATGCCACCAATATGGCAATAGTGGGGGTTCGCAGTGACGGAGCTACTGCCACCCGTTTCAGCTTCCACGTATCTTCCACGGCCATCGGACTGTGGAACGGCACGGCTTTTAAGACCATTGCCGCCACCATTCCCACAGGCACCTGGACGCACCTTGCCTTTGTCTGTGATGGAACCAATACGCTGGTTTATATAAATGGGGTAGCGTCAGGCACGATCACTCAGGCCTTTGGCTCCGCCACCCTGGCTACTCTTGCAATAGGCGTCTCCAAAAACGGAGGCGGCGACAATGAATATTTCAATGGAGGCATCGATGAGGTGCGTCTCTGGAACACGCAGCGGACCAGCGCCGAGATCAACGCCAATATGAATGGTACGCTCAGCGGCGGCCAAACAGGCCTGGTAGCTCAATTCAATTTCGACCAGGGTATTGCTGCAGGTGCCAATACAGGCCTCATTACGGTGCTGGACAACACGGCCAATAACAACCACGCCACTGCCTTGGGCTTAACCATGACAGGATCCTCTTCGAACTTCATCGTATCTCCGCTGTCAACCATCCTGCCGGTGGTCTTCCAGTCCTTCACAGCGACCGACAGGGATGGTCAGGCATACCTGCAATGGCAGACAAGCCTGGAAGAGAATAGCAAGGAGTTCATCATTGAAAGGAGCACGGACGGCATCAACTACAGCGAAATTGGCTCTGTAGCCGCCGCAGGCACATCTCATACGCTGAGGACCTATTCCTTCACAGATGCCACTCCAGCCCCAGGCGCCAACTACTACCGCGTAAAAGAACAGGACCTGGACAGCAAACTCACCTACAGCAACATCCGGGCCCTTCATTTCAGCGCTACTGGAGCTACCAGGGTAGCGTGGACCTCCGCCGCCAGCGGTCAGGCTGAGATCACCCTGCTTCCGGGCACCAATGAGTTCTACCAGGTGATAGACCTCAACGGACGCAAGCTCCAGCAGGGACGGCTAAATGGCGGTGGTAAGCTTTATCTCAGCGGTATGGCCGGCGGCATCTACATCGTCAATATTACCACCCAGTCGGGCGATCAGATCAATACCCGAATAATGGTAAAATAGGCCGAAACACAATAATTTATTGAAGGGCTGTCCTTTTAAGGGCAGCCTTTTTTTATTACATTTACGCCTTCACAATCACCCTTTCATGCGTCTATCCAGCAGAATTACCCTACCCGTCTTTGTATTCCTTACCATGCTTATTGCCCTGCTGATCTACTGGTGGGGATATGATAAACCCACCTACGGCATCGACGACGCCAATATTTATTTCGTATACATGAAACACCTGGCGAACGGCCAGGGCTTCGTATGGAATGTGGGGAGCGAAAGAGTGGAGGGGTTTACTTCTTTGTTATGGACCCTTATCGGGGCAGGCTTCTATAAGCTCAGCGGCGAAAATTTTGTCTGGCTCCTGCTCATCCTCAGCTTTATTCTTACCTATACAGCCATCTGCCGGCTGCTCTTCTTTATAAGACGCTGCAACCACACGGAGCAACGGCTGCTCACGGATACGGACTGCATCATGATGGCCCTGCTGCTCTTCCCCCTGGGCTTCCTGGAATGGAATGTGATGGGTCTCATGGAGACGGGTCTCTGGCTCTTCCTCATCATTAGCCTGACCCTTTCCCTGTGCAATGCGTACCTGTTGGACCGGCAACCGAATGTCTTTTATTTCAGCCTGATGCTGGCTATCATGATCCCCACCCGACCGGAAAGCATAGCCTACGGCATGCTTTTTATTTTCCTGCTTTTTGTCCAGCAGACTTTTGCCAGAGGATGGAAAAAAGCCTTCCAGGGCATCGTCTTCCCCTTGCTGACCTACATTGCCACCCTGGCAGTCATGATCGGATGGAGGCTGTCCTATTTCGGCTACCCCTTCCCCAATACCTATTATGCAAAGGTCTCGGCCAGCAAAATAGACAATATCATCCGGGGCCTGAGCTATCTGCATAAGTTCTGTTATGAATACCCCCAGGCGGCTTTCTGTGTAGCGCTCAGCATCGCCTTTGCCGTGATACTGCTGGTCAAATGGAAAAAAGAAGGCAGGGATCTGCAGCTGTCCTCCAACGACAAAGCGCAGGCGCTCCTGCTGGCGGTGATATTCTGCACCCTCTGCATTCCCGTGCTGACAGGCGGAGACCATTTCAAATACAGCCGGTTCTACCAGTGCATGATCCCGTTGACCTATGCCTCGGCGCTCAACTATACTTTCTGGAATACCCATATAGGTCGTTTCTCGGTTCCGCAGCGGCTTACCCGCAGGCTGTTGACAATAGCAGTATGCTTCACCGCCGTCTTTGTCGCCAAGTCTACATGGTATGACCTCACCACAGAAGAAAAATTTACGGCGACCCGCGTGTCCCCGGAATTCTTTCACGCCCGCAACGGCCGTACCGTTGCGGAGGCAGACAATGAGACCTTCGACAGCTGCACCCATTACCCCAGCGTCGGCCTTATCGCCGCCGGCGGATTCGCTTACGCATATAAAGGCAATACCATCGACCTGATGGGCCTTAACAGCGTGGCCATGGCCCATGCCGACCCTGTCAAGATCGGTTTCCGGAATCACGCCTCCTTCGACATCAATATTTTCTGGAAATTATCCCCGGACATGGTGGGGACCTTTTATGGAGGTGAAGTGGTGAATGACGCGGCCAAATTTATTTTACCGGAGAATATGGAGTCCTTCCGGAGCACACAATTCACCTACCTTGCCTATAAGCATATCTACGATATGCCCCGCTTTATACAGACCTACCTGCCGGCCCTGGTCCGCAATACGAAAAACAACTTTTACATCTTTGCTTACTACCGCCGGGATTTCCTGGACAGCCTGGATAAAAAATGTTTCGAGGTCATCGTGCTGCCGAGGACCTTGAAAGCGCCGGAGTTCACGCAGTAGCCTTCGCCGCCGTCTCGGCCTGTGTCGCCGATGTTTTTTTGCCTCCCTCATGGGGTTTCAGCCGGAGGAAGAAGGATTCCAGCCAACGATAGGACGCCCAGGATACCAGTATCGTCAGCCCGACGCCAAGCGCCGCGTACACCACATACTGGCCCCAGAAATTCTGAAAGAGCACACGGGCTATGACAAACGATACCCCCAGGCAGAACATATGGTACATATAAATGCCATAGGATATCTTCCCTAAAAACACCAACACGCGATTCTCGAGCCTGTAGATGGTCTGCGGGTTCAGCGCGGCATTGAGGACCACGACGGCGAACAGCAGGGAATACCACCGTAGGTCGAAATAGAGCTCGTTATGCTTTACAAAATAGCTGATGGCGCAAAAGGCCAGGATGAGGACAATTATCGCTGCCTGGGTCCATTTGTTGAACAGCCATTTTTTGGTAATGGCCTCCCGTTTGTAATACAGCGCGCTGAATATACATCCTATCGCAATACATCCCAGGTACTCCAATTGATTGCTTACGGCCTCCACCACATTGGAGGATAGATGCCGGTCAAGTCCCAGGACATGCACAAGACCGCTGAATATCTCCGATGAAAAAACGATCAGGCAAAAACAAAATACGAGAACATACCTGTTCCGGAAGGTCCTCAACAGGGCGGGTTGTATAAGATAGAACAGCTCTTCATCGATGATGCTCCAACGCTGATCTGTATATGGGATATAATAATGCGTGAAATTGGGGATAATGAGGATGATATTCAGAATATTCCACCAGGTAATGTCAGTGTACATTCTGTCAGACAGCACGGGTACCTTGAATATCCCGATACGGTTCATAACAAAAAAGCCTAACAGAAGAATGAGATAGTACAAGGGCCAAATCCGGAGCATTCTTCGGATATAAAAGTCCTTCAGCCGGATGGTACGGGTCTTTTCCAGCTCCCTGAACAAAAGGGAAGTGATCAAAAAGCCAGATAGCGAAAAGAACAACGCTACTCCTACCTTACCGGGAATGGGAAACCATTGTATCTCCTGGTAGCCCATCAGCATCCGGAAGAAATAAAAATGGCTGCAAAGCACGATGAATGCACCGATGGCCCTCAAACCATTCAAATTGGGAAAGTAACCTTTTTCACTCATCAGCTCAAATAAGGGGTCTACGGGTTAAAACATCAGTGGATTCCGGGTTCGAAAATAAGCCTTATTCCTTAAACTAGCAATATAAGGCCCCCTTCGAATAACGAAAGGGACCCACCTATCCCTAAGTGTTTCACCGGGCCTCTAAAAAAAAGCCCCGCAAATTTGCGAGGCCTCTTAGCAACGGTCTTACTTCTTCAGTATTTTTCGGATCATGCTCCACCCTACTCCCTGCACCCGGACAATATACATGCCGGGGGCGAATCCGCTGAGCGATATAGGCGCCTGCAGGACAGGCAATCCCTTGTTCAGCTCATAATTTCTTACCACCATTCCGCTGCCATTGATCACCTGAATATCGAGACGTCCTGTGTAGGAGCTGGCAATATCCAGCGTCACCTGGTCCATGGCGGGATTGGGATAGACATTAAAATGGGCTGTTCCATTCGAGGTCTCGCTGTCGTCTGTAGAAATATTACTGGATGAAGGCCCTGTATCCTCGCCGCTGACGACAGCTGACTTAGTTTGCTTAGCGAATTGCATCCAATTGATATTCCAGGGATAATTCTTTGATGATAGGATCACGAGCGTTTGCTGCTCACCGGCGGCAAGGGTCACGGTGGCGGTAACGGTCTTCCATAGCTGCCATCCGCCCGTATTGGGCACGGTGATAGTAGCCAGGGTCTTGCCCTTTCCATCCATCAGCTTGAAAGCAGCGCCGCTATATGGGCTCGCCACCCGGAAGCTTGCAGTGTAGACGCCGGAAGCGTTGACATTGACCCTGTAGTTCAGCTGATCATCTCCATCCAATCCGGCATCCTGACCGCCGCCAGTGTCAAAGGCAGTCTCCAGCGAAGCACCCACTGTATTATCATAGTCCTCAGCCTGGACAGTACCAGGGATATTGCTGACGGTGGCTGGGGTCACGAACGAGAACTGCATCCAGTTGAAATTCCATCCATAAATGGTCTGTGACACCAGTTTCAATGTTTGTTTGCCGGCGGGCAGGTTCACTCGTAAGGTCAGGGTCTTCCATATTTGTCCCCCACCGGTATAAGGCACGTCAGCAGTAGCCAGCACGTATCCTGCCGAATTTTGCAGCGTGAACGATGCACCGGTAAAAGGAGTCGCAACCCGTACGGTCAGGGCATAGGCTCCGCCTGTCGCCGCATTCACATTGTAGCTGACTTCATCTCCCTTTTCCAGCAGGCCGATGTCCTTACCTCCCCCCGCATCAGTGGTGTTCCCCGCGGTGATACCTTTCATCTGCGCATACGCCTCCGCCTGGATGGTCCCGGGAATGGGCAGGTAGGTTGTCGCCGGCGGTGGCGTGGAAGGTGGTGGTGGCGTAGTGGACGGCGGCGTAGACGGCTTGGTATTGCCGCTGCTGGCGGCTTTGACAACGACATTTATCTTGTCGGAAGCCGTAACCCCTTTCTTATCCGTAACGGTGAGTTGGAAGACATAGGTCCCTGCCGCCAGTCCGCCGGCAGAAGTCCGTGCCTGTGCAGGCGTGGCCAGGGTGGCATTCGAAGGGCCGCTGACCTGGCTCCATTTATAGGCGGTGATAGTACCGTTTGTCTCTGAGCCGGAACCTATCAGATTGACAGAATTCACGGGTAAAGTGATGGTCTGATCCGCACCTGCATTCGCGACAGGAGGACCAGCGACGACGGGGGCCGGATTCACCGTAACCTGTACTGTCGCAATAGCCAGGGTCCCAAGAATGGTCGTCACCTGCAGTTGGAATTTATACACTCCCTGAACAAGGCCGGCCACGGTGGTCTGCACCTTTGTAGATGTGCCGATGCTGGCCGTGGAAGGACCGCTGACCTGCGTCCATTTATAGGAGGCGATGGTGCCGTTGGTCTGCGTGGCGCCTGTAAGAGTAGTACTGTTCGCCGGCAGTGTAATGGTTTGGTTTGTACCCGCGCTGGCCTCTATCTGATCGCTGCTTCCGTTGGTGACCTGGACCGTAGTATTGGCGCTCAATGTACCGGTGTTATTGTCGGTGGCTAGTAAGTTGAATACATAGGTGCCTTTCTGCAACCCTGTCACAATAGTGGTCGGGGCATTGGGATTGGCAAAGGTGGCAGTGGAGCCTTTAGGTCCGCTGACCTGTTTCCACTGATAAGACACGATCTTATATCCTACGGTATCGATACCATTGGGGGCGGGTTTTCGCACGGCCACGGTCAGCATTGCCCTCGCCGTCCCTTTCAGCGTCGCGGTGGAGCCGGACACAGTCTGGTTTGCTCCCGCGCTGATGGAGGGTGCTATGAACCCATACTCGGTAAAAATGCTGGTCAGGGGATGTACCATGGTGGGTGTCAATACATTCAGCTGGTCGGGATGCTCCACTCCACCATTCCAGCCATTCCAGAGACCATTCCCCAGGGTCAGCGATTTATTGCGTCCCCACGAGTAAATGTTGTCACTGACATCCATCGCATACTTATAAAAGCTAAACCAGTTGTTGGAATAAAGGTGTTTCCATTTGACGCCTTTCCCTATCTGTACGGGGATGCCGGAAGGATTTTCAAAATCCGTGAAGGACCATCCATACCCCGGGAATCCGGGGTAATTATATTTATTCAGGAATTCCTGGCCGTTACCTACTTCCCCAAAGGAGTTAAAGCCACAGCCATACATATTACCGAGATTGTCGATATAGTGGATGGTATTCCAGTCCATCGAGATCTCCGCAATGGGGGCGGTCATCTTCCACAGGTCCTTCACAGAGGTAGGCTTGTTATAGTTTTGTTTGCCGCCCCACATGCTGCAGACGCTGCCCCATATATAAGGCCAGCCCGCTGTCTGTCCCGCCGCATCCGGGATGATACATCCATAGGCAGCCAGGTGTGACGCAAATATGTCGATGGCGGCCCGGGGCGTCGCTATCAGTTTAGGTGTCCGGCTACCGTTACTGGTCCACTGGTATACCTGTCCGCTGGTGGTAAGACCCAATATGCCGGTGCCTGTAAACAGTACTTTTTTGAATTTCCAGCCGGCCGGAGACAGCTGCGTAGGCGCCATGTTGAGCCCCGTCATGGTAATGAGGCTGCCGCCTTTGGAAAAGAGCGAATAGACGTCCTGTCCGAAATACCATACGCTGCCGTCGCTGCGGATGGTCATCGCTACATTTCCGTAGGCATCGATATATTTATTGCCATTGAATGGCGCACCGGTGGCGTCCTTATCTATTCTTGTGGAATTCACGGTGAGGTCGATCTTCGAGGTCCAGACATATCCCTCCTCATCGATGATCCGGAAATAATTGAATCCGCCGGCGCCGGTATCGGCCTTTAGCCCACCAATAGGCCACTGCACCGGAAGGGCACTTAAATTGTTGTACGCCCAGATCTTGCCGTCCTGCGTAATATACCAGGTCCGGTATTCCGAGATCACTATTTGTTTGATAACTTTTGGATTCTGGGCTTTTCCTACAAAGAATAACAGTAACAAACCTGCGAGGGTAGAAAGCTGCTTCATAAGCGCGACTGATTGGTTTACCTGCTTGTCAATAAAAAAAAGAAATCCCCAGGATTAATAAGGGGCGTAGCTTCTAGTGGATAATAAGAGGATAAATCAAGCGAATGTTTTCAGAAATTGCCAAAGTGGCGAAGGGTAATACGAATCAAAAGGCCCTATTTACCCGCGAGAATCATGCCAAAACGTCAAAAGCTCTCTTAATTCTAAGAGAGCTTTTTTGACCTATTCCTATATTTTATTGTTTCAATACTTTCTTCGTCTGATACCAACCGGTACCGGCCACACGGACAATATACATGCCCGGTGTGAGACCGTTAAGCGATACGGGCGCCTGGACGAGCGTCAGCCCCTTATTCAGCTCATAGCGTCGTACCACCGTTCCTGTCATGCTGATGATCTGGACGTCGAGACGTCCTATATAGCTGTTGGCAATATCCAGCGTCACCTGGCCGATGGCAGGGTTGGGATAGAGATTGAAATGAGCCGGCAGGCCTGCTACCGTACTGTCGGCGGCATCTATGGAAATATCATTGGTGGCGCTGCTGCCCGTGACATTGCCTGTAACGGCGGCGGTAGCCGGGACGGCGAACTGCATCCAGTTGAGATTGAATCCGTTCGTCGATTGGCAAACGACCTTTATGGTCTGGGCTCCGGCAGCCAGGGTCACGCTGGCGCTAACGCTGCCCCACACCTGCCATCCGCCGGTGTTGGGTACAGTGACGGTAGCCAGTGTATTACCCTTCCCATCCATCAATTTGAAGGTGGCGCCGGTGACAGGGCTCGCCACACGGAAGACCGCGGAATAAGTTCCAGCGGA
>Ga0157370_10006343_pt1 | contig 13063 bp, 16 predicted proteins | sample C35metaG_FD_113463 | JGI IMG/M metagenome (GOLD analysis project Ga0157370, IMG submission 113463) | Corn rhizosphere microbial communities from Kellogg Biological Station, Michigan, USA - C3-5 metaG | ecosystem: Host-associated > Plants > Roots > Rhizosphere > Soil | place: USA: Michigan...
ATCTGGATCACGAGGACCAGCATCGCCAGCGAGCCGAAGATGTACCAGAAGTTGAAGTTCTTCGGCGCGTAGTACTTGCCCCACTGGTCGTTCCAGAGCTTGGTCAGCGGGAAGCGGTTGTCGACCCAGTTGAGCAGCTTCGCGCCGGCGGGCGCGTTGGGGGAAATTTCGTGGAATTCAGCCATGTTCTTCTTCTGCCTCAGGCCTTCTTGGAGTCTTCACCGATCAGGAGCTTGGTATCCGACAGGTACATGTGCGGGGGCACAGGCAGGTTGTCGGGTGCGGGCTTGTTCTTGAAGACGCGGCCGGCCAGGTCGAATGTCGAACCGTGGCAAGGGCAGAGGAAGCCGCCTTCCCAGTCGGCTGGCAGCGAAGGCTGGGGGCCGGCCTGCAGGCGGTCCACGGGCGAGCAGCCCAGGTGGGTGCAGATGCCAACCACGACCAGCACTTCCGGCTTGATCGAGCGATGCTCGTTCTGGGCGTACTTGGGAGTGAATTCGTCAGGGTGACGCTTGGAGAGCGGATCGGCCAGCTGGCCGTCCAGCTTGGGGAGCTCCGCGACCTGCTCGGGCGAGCGCTTGAGGATCCAGACCGGCTTGCCGCGCCATTCGACGGTCATTTTCTCGCCGACCTTCAGCGCCGAGATGTCGACTTCGACAGCGGCACCGGCGGCCTTGGCCTTCTCCGACGGCTGGAAGGTGCTCACAAATGGAACTACGGTGGCCACGCCACCCGCTACGCCGGCACAGCTGGATGCGATCAACCACGTCCGCTTGCTTGTGTCGATCCGGGGCGAGCCGGAGGTCATGTCACTCATGGGGATCCTCTTGTCTTCTTCGCTGGAGCAGGGGTCAACCCGCGATTGTAGCGGGGCGCCGAAGGGATATTCAATGGCTGCCATGCGCGTGGCGGGCAACCGACGACGGGCGCGATGCGCCGCGGGATCGCGCGCCATGCGGCGGCGAGGGCTGCGCGAGAGGCGCCGCCCGGGCGGGCTTCAGTTCAGAAGACCGTGCTGCATTGCCTCGTGGACCGCCTGGGTCCGGGACTTGACCGCGAGCTTGCGGTAGATGCTCTTGGCGTGGAATTCGATCGTGTTGACCGACAGGTAGACCGCCTCCGCGATCTGCCGGTTGCTCCATCCCTGCGCAATCAACCGCAGCACCTTGAGCTCGCGCGGCGAGAGCAGCGCCGGTGCCGACGAAGGTTCGGCGCGGAGCTCGGCGCGCGGCGCGGTCCGGATGGGCTCGATCGTCCGCGTCTTCGCCGATGCGGCGATCAGCCCGAGGATGCGCCGTGCGACCCGAGAGTCCATCGGCGCACCGCCGCGCTCGATCGAGCGCAGCAGGAAAGAGAGTTCCGCGTCGTCCGCTTCCGTCAGCAGGTAGCCGACGGCACCCGCGGAGATCGCGGCGTTCACCAGCTCGTGATCGTCTGTGGGCGACATGGCGACGGTCTCGATGTGCCGGTAGGTCTCGCGCACATGCCGGATCAGCGCGACACCGTCGCGGCGCGGCAGGCGCATGCCGACCAGCACGAGGTCGTAGGGCAGCGAGGCCAGCAGGTTGCACGCCTCGGCGCGCGTGGAAGCCACCACCACGCGGCGGCCCGGCGCAAGCTTGCCCAGGATGCAGCGCATGCGATCGGCCACCGAAGGATCGTCTTCGACGATGAGCGCGCCGTGGAAGGTGCTCAGGTAAGACAGTTGCGGCACCGACGACACCGGTGCTGTTCTCAAAGGCTGGCAAGAAAAATTGATGGCCACGCGACGCCCCTATTTGCTACCCCGAGGCAGCTTCCAGATGTTGACTTTCGTTTCAGGTGTCGCAGGAACAATGCCCACGAGAAAGCCCGGCGACCGGAACAGGGACGTCACGGCGGGCAGCACCTTGATTTCATTGGGAAATTCGCCCGGGACACGGCCTTCGGCACCGGCCGGGCGCGGTCGCCCAGGGGCTGTTTTCAAGCCGCTGTTACGTGCTTGTGACTGCGGGTGTTACGTAGCACCGGGCCACCTGGAGCGCATCGAAAACGGCGTCCCGGCCTCGCCTTCCGCATTGGAGGCAATGCCGCCACCGGCCGACAAGCCCGGGGCATCCAGCCCTTGCCGATGCCGGCGCGCGCCGTGGCTACTTCGAAATGCCGCGTTGCGTGCGACTGCTGGACCACGGCTTCAGGCAGATCGCCGCACGCAGTCGTGAAAAGGTTGCCGCCGGAGCACATCGGCGTTGCGCCGCAGCCTCTGGAGAAGCGGGCAACCGCGGGCATACTCGGCACTCCTTCAACAGCAGAGCTCCAGCAGCCTTTTGAATCATGAGCATCCTCAGTGAATTCAAGGAATTTGCCGTCAAGGGCAATGTCATCGACCTCGCGGTCGGCGTGATCATCGGCGCGGCGTTCGGCAAGATCGTCGACTCGCTGGTTGCGGACATCATCATGCCGCTGGTGGGCGTGGTGTTCGGCAAGCTCGATTTCTCGAACCTCTACGTGGTGCTGGGCACGGCACCTGCGGGCGTGGCGAACACGCTGGCCGACCTGAAGAAAGCCGGCGTGCCGGTGCTGGCTTACGGCAGCTTCATCACCGTGGCGGTCAACTTCGTGATCCTGGCGTTCATCATCTTCATGATGGTCAAGCAGATCAACAAGCTGCGAAAGACCGAAGAGGCCGCACCTGCCGCGCCGGCCGCAACACCCGAAGACATCACCTTGCTGCGCGAAATTCGCGACAGCCTGAAGCGCCCTTAAGCACTGCCCAGCGTCCTCGCCATGCGAAGCGCCTCGACGAGGCTCGACGCATCGGCGAGACCGGTGCCCGCGATATCGAACGCGGTGCCGTGATCGGGGCTGGTGCGCACCAGCGGCAGCCCCAGCGTCACATTCACCCCCTTCTCCACGCCGAGGTACTTGACCGGGATCAGGCCCTGGTCGTGGTACATCGCGATCACCACATCGAACTCGCCGCTGTCGGGCACGCCATGTCTGGCGCGGGCCCGCATGAACACGGTGTCGGGCGCATGCGGCCCGTTGGCGTCGATGCCTTCGGCGCGTGCAGCGGCGATGGCCGGCGCAATGGTCTCTCGTTCCTCCGAGCCGAACAGCCCCCCCTCGCCCGCATGCGGATTGAGACCCGCGACACCGATGCGCGGCGCGCGGCCCAGCGCGTGGGACAGCGCACGGTGCGTGATGCGCAGCGTCTGCAGCACGCCCTCGAAATGCACCGCCTCGATGGCATCGCGCAGCGACATGTGGATGCTCACGAGCACGGTGCGCAACTCGTCGTTGGCCAGCATCATGCGCACCGGCATGTCGGCCACGCCGCGCCCCAGGTGCGCCGCCGCCTCGGCCTGCAGCAGCTCGGTGTGGCCGGGGTACGGGAAGCCCGCCGCGGCCAGCGCCTCCTTGTGCAGCGGCGCGGTCACGATGGCGGCGATTTCTCCACGCAGCGCCGCCCGCGCGGCCCAGACCACGCAATCGCCGGCCGCGCGGCCGGCCTCGGCGCTGATCTGGCCGAGAACGATGTTCGCAGGGGGGGCGATGACCTGCAGCACCGGGATGCACCCGGGCGGAACGCTGGCGGCTTCGGCCACGGTCTCGATCTCCGCCACGGGCCATGCCGGTTGGCCCGGTCCGGCCAGCGCCTGCGAAGCGCGCCGCATCGTGGCCACGTCGCCGGCCACGAAGGCGCCGCGGGTTGCATCGGGGGCGGTGCGGAAGGCCTTCGCGATGATCTCGGGGCCGATGCCCGCCGGATCCCCCAACGTGATGGCGATGGCGCCGCTCATTCGGAAACCTCCGCGCTCCGCGCTGCGGTGCGTGCTTGCTGGGGGCGGCCCGGCGCTGCGCTCATGCCGGGTTGTCGATGTCGATGAACTCGTGCTTCAGCCCGAGTTGCGCCGCCACATGCGCGGCCACGGCCTGTGCACCATAGCGCTCGGTCGCGTGATGCCCGCAGGCCAGGAAGGCCACGCCCATCTCGCGTGCGTAGTGGGCCTGGGGTTCCGAGATCTCGCCGGTGATGAAGGCGTCGGCGCCGGCCGCGATGGCAGCCTCGAAGTAGCCCTGGGCGCCACCGGTGCACCAGGCGATGTTCTTAATGGGGCGGTGGGCCGTATCGAGCAGGGTCACGGGGCGCTTGAGCACCTTTTCTGCGTGCGCGGCCAGCGCCTTGGCGCTGGCGAAGTGCTCGCCGTTCTCGCGCGCGCCGAGGAAGCCGAGTTCCTGCTCTCCGAAACGGCCGTTCGACCCCGTATGCGCCACGAGCCCCAGGTGCAGCCCCAACTGTGCGTTGTTGCCCAGCTCCGGGTGCGCATCGAGCGGCAGGTGGTAGGCGAAGAGATTGACATCGTCGCCAAGCAGCAGGCCCAGCCGCTGCTTCATCCAGCCGGTGACGCAGCCGTCCTGGCCGCGCCAGAACAGGCCGTGGTGGACGAAGATGGCATCGGCCTCGGCGTGGATCGCGGCTTCGATCAGCGCGCGGCTGGCGGTCACGCCCGAGACGATCTTGCGGACCACAGTGCGCCCTTCGACCTGCAGGCCGTTGGGTCCGTAGTCCTTGAAGCGCCCGGGGGCCAGCAGCAGGTCGAATGCGTGGAGCAGTTCGTGGCGTGTGGTGCTCATCGCGACATTGTCGCGCTGCCTGGGCCCCCGACGCCATCGCGCATGGCATGGCCGCGCGCGGCCAGTGGCCACAGGGCGAGCAGGAAGCCCAGCGCCGCGAGTGCCGCGACGTAGTGCGCCGGCGCCATCGTGTCGTGCTGCAGCCAGAGCGTGAGGATCACCGGCGTGAGCCCGCCGAAGACCGCGTACGACATGTTGTAGGCGAACGAAAGCCCGGTGAAACGCACCGGTGCCGGGAAGGCGCGCACGCCCGCGATCGGCACGGTAGCGATGGTGCCCACGAAGAGTCCCACCAGTCCGTAGTGCCAGAACAGCGTGGCCGGTGTGCCGGGCAGCCCCGTGTAGAACAGGTAGGCCGTGGCGAAGAGGCCGCCCCAGCCGACGAGCATCACGGCGCGTGTGCCGATGCGATCGCTCAGCCAGCCGACCAGCACGCAGCCGATGGTCAGGGTCAGTGTCGCGAGCGCGTTGGCTTCGAGCGCCACTGCGGCCGGAATGTGGTGCACCTTTTGCAGGTAGGTGGGCGTGTAGAGCACCACCACCACGATGGCGGCCGACAGCACCCAGGTCTGCAACCCGACATACACGCAAGCCAGGCGATGCTCGCGCAGCACGGTGCGCAGCGGCAGCTCGCGGGCGACCGACTTCAGGCCGGCCAGTTCCTTGAAAACCGGCGTCTCGTGCAGGAAGCGGCGCAGGTACACCGACACCAGCCCGAACACGCCACCCATGATGAAGGGAATGCGCCAGGCGAAATCGTTCACCTGCTCGGGCGAGTAATGACGGTTGATGGCCACCGCGACCAGCGAGCCCAGCAGAATGCCGCCGGTAATGCCCGAAGTCAGCGTGCCGATGCCGAAACCGTAGCGCTTCGCCGGCACGTGCTCGCCGACGAACACCCAGGCGCCAGGCATTTCGCCGCCGATGGCCGCACCCTGCAGCACGCGCATCGCCAGCAGCAGGAGAGGCGCCGCCACGCCGATGCTCGCGTAGGTGGGCAGGAGGCCGATCACCAGCGTGGGCGCGGCCATCAGGAAGATCGAGAGCGTGAACATGCGCTTGCGGCCCAGCAGGTCGCCGAAATGCGCGATGACGATGCCGCCCACGGGGCGGGCGAGGTATCCGGCCGCGAAGATGCCGAAGGTCTGCAGTTGCCGCAGCCAGTCGGGCATGTCGGCGGGGAAGAACAGCCCGCCCAGCACCGTCGCGAAGAAGACGTAGATGACGAAGTCGTAGAACTCCAGCGTTCCGCCGAGGGCCGAGAGGGCGAGGGTCTTGTAGTCGCGCGCGTCGAGCGTGCGTGCCGGAGCGGGCTTGGCGCCGTCCGCGAGGGTTGCTTCTGAAGTCATGGCTGGCAGGAAAATCGGGACCGCGCGCGCCGGGGCCGTGGAACCGGGTGGGAAACGGAAAATCGCGCGCCAAGAAAATGCCTGGCCGCATTCGCCGGGTGGGCAGTGCGGAGGCCTGAAAAGGTGGAAGCCGGGTGGGATCGCTTCGCGATGCTAGGGGTTATCCCGTATTTGCGCAGCCGGGGCCTGCCAATCTCGACCGCGCGGCGCGGTCTATCGTCAACCCCATTGAGGGACAATCCCACCCATCGCTGCCTTCCGCGGCGCCTTCGAACGTCTTTTCATCAAGTTTTCATGAAACGCACCTGGCTGCTCTTTGCCCAAGCCGTGACCGTCCTGCTGGCGGCCTATTTCGTCGTCGCGACGCTCAAGCCCGAGTGGATCAACAAGCGCTCGACCTCACTCGGCGGCGTGGTGTCGATCGTCGAGGCGCCGGCCGGCGCCCCGAGCGTGCCTGCTGTCGGCAGCCTGAGCGCGGCGGCCAAGAAGGCCTCGCCGGCGGTGGTGAGCATCAACACCAGCAAGGCGGCGCAACGCCATCCGCGCAGCAACGACCCCTGGTTCCGCTTCTTCTTCGGCGACCAGGCCGACCAGCCCCAGGTGGGCCTGGGCAGCGGCGTGATCGTGAGCACCGACGGCTACATCCTCACCAACAACCATGTGGTCGAGGGCGCCGACGAAATCGAAGTGACCCTGAACGACAGCCGCCACGCACGCGGCAAGGTGATCGGCACCGACCCCGACACCGACCTGGCGGTGCTGAAGATCGAGCTCGACAAGCTCCCGGTGATCGTTCTGGGCAACTCCGACGAGTTGCTGGTGGGCGACCAGGTGCTGGCCATCGGCAATCCCTTCGGCGTGGGCCAGACGGTGACGAGCGGCATCGTCTCGGCGCTCGGCCGCAACCAGCTGGGCATCAACAACTTCGAGAACTTCATCCAGACCGATGCGGCCATCAACCCCGGCAACTCGGGCGGTGCGCTGATCGACGTCAGCGGCAACCTGCAAGGCATCAACACCGCGATCTACTCGCGCTCGGGCGGCAGCATGGGCATCGGCTTCGCCATTCCGGTGTCGATGGCCAAGATCGTGCTCGAGGGCATCGTGAAGGAAGGCCAGGTGCGCCGTGGCTGGATCGGCGTCGAGCCGAACGACCTTTCGCCCGAGTTGGCCGAGACCTTCGGCGTGAAGGCCGATGCGGGCGTGATCATCACCGGCGTGCTGCAGAACGGCCCCGCAGCCAAGGCCGGCATCCGGCCGGGCGACGTGATCACCTCGGTGGGCGAGAAAAAGACCGACAACGTGCAGGCCCTGCTGACTGCGGTGGCGGGCCTCAAGCCCGGCGACACCGCGCGCTTTGCGCTGCAGCGCGGCAGCGACAAGATGGAACTGGATGTGACGCCGGGGCTCAGGCCGAAGAGCCCGGTCCGGCAAGTGCCCAATCAGCAAGAGTAGGACTCCTCCCCAAGAGGCTTCGCGCACTTCGTGTCGCTTTGCCTATCCCCTGCTGGGGACAACACCTGCGGCCCGGCAGAGCCGGTTCCGCGGTTGTTTACTTGAAGAAAAGACTGGGCTTGGCGCAAGCCCTTGAGTTTCAGCTGGAGGCCGAAGAGTCGGCTTTTTCCTCTTCCTCTGGCTTCTTGCCGCCCATCGCGAAATAACGCGCGCCGATGATGCCCACCTCGTACAGCAGGCACATCGGCACCGCCAGCGCGAGCTGCGACACCACGTCGGGCGGCGTCAGCACCGCGGCCACCACGAAGGCCACCACGATGAAATAGCCGCGGAAGGACTTCAGCTTCTCGATGGTCACCATCTCGAAGCGAACCAGCAGCATCACCACGATCGGTACCTGGAAGGCGACGCCGAACGCGATGTAGAGCGAGAGGATCGCCTCCACGTACGACGAGATGTCGGGCGTGGCCGCCACCGCGGCGGGCGTGAACTTCTGGATGAAGCTGAACATCTTGTCCAGCACGAAGAACTGCACGAAGGCGATGCCCGCATAGGCCAGCAGGCTGCCGAAGAAGATCAACGGCAGCGCAAAACGCTTCTCGTGGCTGTAGAGCCCCGGTGCAATGAACATCCAGGCCTGGTACATGAGCCACGGCAGCGCCAGCAGCACGGCCGTCATCATCAGCACCTTGAGCGGCACGAAGAACGGCGAGAACACGCCGATGGCGATGAGCTTGGCATCCGGCGGCATGTGCGCCCGGATCGGCATCGCGATCAGGTCGATGAGCCCGCCCGGTCCGGGCCAGATGGCCAGCAGGATGCCGGCGATCGCCAGGCCGTAGACGCAGTAGAGCAGGCGGTCGCGAAGCTCGACCAGGTGCTGCACGAATGGCTGCTCGGTGCCCGCCAGCTCGTCTTCTTTGTCTTTGTTCTTGTCGTCGGAATCGGCCATGGGGAAAGGAAAGAGCGTGGCTTCGGCCGGCGTGCGGCAAGCGAGAGACGCGGGGGTGTGCGGGGGGTTGGAGCGCTAGTTGATCTTGTGGGGACGGAAGCGGGCAACCCGCGCCGCACCCGACAACGCCTTGGTACGCACGCCGTTGCGCGCCTTGTACCAATTCGGCGTGGCGCCCTGCTTCAGGCGCCAGTTCTTGCGGGGGTGCTTGTACTCGGGCACCGGGACTTCGGGCTCGGCAAGGGCCGAGAGCGTTTCGCCGGAGCCGGAGAACTGCTTTTCGAACTCGCTCGCGCCGGTGTGGATGTTGTGCTCGACGTCGCGCGCCGCCTCCTCCACCGTGGTCTTCATCTTGCGGAGCTCGTCGAGCTCCATCGAGCGGTTGACTTCGGCCTTGACGTCGTTCACGTAGCGCTGCGCCTTGCCGAGCAAGGTGCCGACCGTGCGGGCCACGCGCGGCAGCTTCTCCGGCCCGATGACGATCAGCGCCACGACGCCGATCAGCGCCAGCTTCTCAATGCCGAGGTCCAACACGTGCGGTCCGCGCTCAGGACTTCTGACGCGCTTCGACGTCGATCGTCTTGTCGCTGTTGGCCGGCTGGCCAGTCACTTGCGCCGCGGGAGCCGACGAAGCGGCGGAAGCGTCGCTGGCGGGATTGCCGTTGGCATCCTTCATGCCGTCCTTGAAGCCCTTGACGGCGCCACCAAGGTCCGAACCCATGTTCCGCAGCTTCTTGGTGCCGAAGATCATGACCACGACGAGCAGCACGATCAGCCAGTGCCAGATAGAAAAAGAACCCATGGAAGACTCCTAAGAATGTGTCCGATTTTAGTCGGGGTGAATGTGACAGTTTGGCTTAATGAAGTTCAGCCGCGAAGCCATGGCCGGGGACCGCCCATGACGTGCACATGGAGATGGTGAACCTCCTGCCCGCCCTCGGTGCCGGTGTTGACGACGACGCGAAAGCCGCCGTCCGGATAGGGCCTGCAGCCCTGCTCCAGCGCCAGCTTGGGCGCCAGGGTCATGATCTTGCCCATCAGGGCGGCGTCGTCGGGCGTGAGCTGCGCCATCGAGGCGATGTGCTTCTTGGGCACCAGCATGAAATGCACCGGCGCCCAGGGCGCGATGTCATGGAAACCGAACAGGTCCTCGTCTTCGTAGACCTTGCGCGAAGGGATCTTGCCTTCGACGATCTTGCAGAAAATGCAGTTCGGATCAGATGACATCTTTGGGTTCCATCGGGCGGTTGTCGTTCATGCGGATCATGCCTTTCACGATCCGGTACAGGAACCACAGCGAAATCAGGCTCCAGGCGATCCAGCCCGGAACGAAGAACAGCAGCCAGAGCCACGAGGTGACGATGTACAGCAGGCCCGCCCAGAGCACCGAGCGGATGCGCCAGCTGAAGTGCGAGGCCTGCCAGGTGCCGGCCGCGTCGTCGCGCTTCACGAAATCGATCACCAGGGCCACCAACAGGATGACGATGGAGGCCTGCGCGCCCGGCAGGACCGCGCCGATGGCCACGATCAGGTGCAGGATGTAGCTCACCCAGCCCCAGGTCTTGAGCGATTCGTCGGGTTCCACGTTCACGATGTCGTTGGCCATGGGATGTCCTTTCAATCGTTGGATGCCTCGCGGGCCTGTACCTTGCGCAGGGCCTTTTCCTCGATGCCGCTGGTGCCTTCGCGGCGCTCCAGCTCCGCGACGACTTCGGCCGGCGAGAAACCATAGTGCGCCAGCGCCACCATGGTGTGGAACCACAGGTCGGCCACTTCGTTCACTATTTTCGAGCGGTCGCCGCCGTGGTCGGCGTCCTTGGCGGCCATCACGACCTCGGTGGCTTCCTCGCCGATCTTCTTCAGGAAGGCGTCGGGGCCCTTGTGCAGGAGGCGCGCGACATAGCTCTTCTCGGGGTCGCCGCCGTTCGCCGGCAGGCGGGTCTCGATGACTGCGGCCAGGCGTGCGAGGCCATCGGAAGTGTTGGAGGTGTTGTTCACGGTGCCGGTCATTTGTAGATCGATTCCGGGTCTTTCAAGACCGGCTCGACCACGGTCCACTGGCCTTTTTCGTACTTGCTGAAGAAGCAGCTGTGGCGGCCGGTGTGGCAGGCGATGCCGGGCTCGTGACCCAGCTGGGTGATCTTGAGCAGCACCACGTCGTTGTCGCAATCCAGGCGGATCTCGTGCACGGTCTGCACGTGGCCTGACTCTTCGCCCTTGAACCACAGCTTGTTGCGCGAGCGGCTGAAATACACCGCGCGGCCCAGCTCGGCGGTCTTCTCGAGCGCCTCGCGGTTCATCCAGGCGAACATCAGCACGTCGTTGCTGCCTTGTTCCTGCGCGATCACGGGTACGAGCCCGTTCGCGTCCCACTTCACTTCATCGAGCCAATTCATGGGCGGTATTGTCGGGGATGGGGCAAAGACCCCTTGATCGTCAATTCAGCGGTCGATTCGCACCGGGATGCCCCGTGCGGCCATGCGGGCTTTCGCCTCGCCCACGGTGTGCTCGCCGTAGTGAAAGATGCTGGCGGCCAGCACCGCGTCGGCGCCGCCGGTCTGGATGCCGTCGGCCAGGTCGTCCAGGTTGCCGACGCCGCCCGAGGCGATCACCGGCACACTGACCGCATCGCTCACCGCACGGGTCAGCGCGAGATCGAAGCCGCTCTTGGTGCCGTCGCGGTCCATGCTCGTGAGCAGGATCTCGCCCGCGCCGCGGCGCGCCATCTCGGTGGCCCATTGCACGGTGTCGAGGCCGGTGTTCTTGCGCCCGCCATGGCTGTACACATCCCAGCCCGGGCCACGCGCGGCCGCTTCTTCGGGCGTGCGGCGCTTGGCATCGATGGCCACCACGATGCACTGAGAGCCGTACTTCTGCGAAGCGTCGTTGATCACCTGCGGATCGGCGATGGCCGCCGAGTTGAAGCTGGTCTTGTCCGCGCCCGCATTGAGGAGCCGGCGCACATCGGCCACCGTGCGCACGCCGCCGCCGACGGTGAGCGGAATGAAGACTTGCGAAGCCACCGCCTCGATGATCGGCAGGATCAGGTCGCGCCCGTCGCTGGTGGCGGTGATGTCCAGGAAGGTGAGTTCGTCGGCGCCCTGCGCGTTGTAGCGCGCCGCGATCTCGACCGGATCGCCGGCATCGCGCAGTTCGAGGAAGTTGACGCCCTTGACGACGCGGCCGCCGGTGACGTCGAGGCAGGGAATGATGCGTTTGGCAAGCATGGGAAATTGAACCGGAAGGAAATCAGAGAACGGAGAGCTGTTGCCAGCCCTGCCATTGGGCGCCAGGCGCCAGCGTCACTTGTTCGTCGATGCGGGCTGCCTCGACGCAGAGCATGTGGCGGTAGCCGTCGGCGGGCATGTCGGGCAGCTTGGCGCAGAGTTCGGCGCCCGGGTTCCACACCACGGTTTCGGTGCAGCTCGCGCTTTGCGAAATTTCGAGCGTGCCGCCCGGCTGCACCAGGCGCAGCGGTTGGGCGGGGGCGGCGTAGACGCTGTCGAACTCGGCATCGAACCGCAATGCGGCAGCCGTCTCCACATGGCGGTCGTCGCGCAGCGAATCCCAGCGGTTGGCGCCCGTGAGGCCTTCGAGCCGCACCTGTGCGATGTCCTCGACGTGAAGGTAGGAGTGCAGCGCCGCGGCAAAGGCCCAGGGCGCGGGATCGGTGTTGGTCAGCGTGAGCGCGATGCGCAACTGGCCAGGAGCCAGCGTCACGTCCAGGCGCGCCTCGAAAGCGTGCGGCCAGAGCCCGCGGGTGGCTTCGCTGTCGCGCAGCCGGAATGCCAGGGTGTCGCCCGGTGTGCCGGAGCCCTGCGGCTCCCAAGGCAAATTGCGCATGAAACCATGTTTGGGCAGCATGCCGCGCATGTTGAACTGCGGGCAACATACGGGCACGCCACCGCGGATCGCGGTCTTGCCGTCGAACACGGCGCGGGGGCTGACATAGAACCTTTCCCCTCCGTCGGCCGTGGTCCACGAGAGCACTTGCGCACCATGCAGGGCCACGGTCAACGTGCTGCCATCTGCGCCAAGGGCTCGGATCGCGGGCTGGCCGCGAAACTCGATCGGGGTGATTTCCATGCGAGGAATTGTAGGCAGCGCCCGTGTCATGGCACGGAATTGGCATTGGGAGCCATTGCGTGCCCGGGTCCTCTTTGGATACCCTGTGCCTGCTTGCACGAGGGGACAAGGTGCAGGTCGGTCCCGAGCCCTCGACAAAAACCACTCTCACACGACAAAGGGGTTACGCATGAAGAAAAAATTGCCGATGGCGGCATGGATCCTGATCGCCATGGTGCTCGGCATCATCGTGGGCTACATGATCTTCTCGAGCTTTCCGGACAAGAAGGCTGCCAAGGAAATCGCGGACTACGTCTCCATCGTCTCGGACGTGTTCCTGCGCCTCATCAAGATGCTGATCGGCCCCCTGGTGTTCTCCACGCTGGTGGTGGGCATCGCGCACATGGGCGATGCAAAGTCGGTCGGCCGCGTGTTCGGCAAGGCCATCGGCTGGTTCCTCACCGCGTCGCTCATTTCGCTGGTCATCGGCCTGGTCATGGCTAACCTGCTCAAGCCCGGCGAGAACCTGGGCTTGCCGCTGCCCGACATCGGCGCCTCGGCCAACCTGGCGACCAGCAAGTTCACTTTCAAGGACTTCGTGAGCCACACGGTGCCCAAGTCTTTC
>Ga0157370_10006345_pt1 | contig 13060 bp, 11 predicted proteins | sample C35metaG_FD_113463 | JGI IMG/M metagenome (GOLD analysis project Ga0157370, IMG submission 113463) | Corn rhizosphere microbial communities from Kellogg Biological Station, Michigan, USA - C3-5 metaG | ecosystem: Host-associated > Plants > Roots > Rhizosphere > Soil | place: USA: Michigan...
TCTAAAAAAACGGCCACTTTAAATTTGCTTTTGCCTGCGGATAAAGTAGGATTACAAATTTTTAAAGCAGCTATTACTTCAGGAGCAAAAGAAAAAAACAGTTACAATAATATCAAGAATTTTGCCGTAGAAATAATCGATCAAAAATCGACTATTGCTATTGTTTCTTCAATTAATCATCCGGATATCGCTGCTTTAAAACGTGCAATAGAAGTTAATGCACAGCGTAAAGTAATTTTGGTTAAACCAAATGATATTAGTCAGTTACAAGAAGCTTCGGTTTTGGTTTTATACCAGCCAAATACAGCTTTTAAATCAATTTTTGAAAACAATAAAGCAGCAGGAAGAAACACATTTATCATTACTGGAAACAGCACTGATTTTAATTTTCTAAACCAGCAGCAAAACAACTTGAACTTTAAAATGAGCGGCCAAATCGAAGATTATTTGTCTGAATTTCAACCGCAGTTTAATTTGTTTGCAATAGACAATATTGGTTTTGAAAATTTCCCGCCATTACAAAATCTATTTGGAACAATTACAGTAAACGGAAATGTATCTGTTTTACTTTCGTCAAAAATTAGAAATGTCTCTACAAATGCTCCTTTATTGGCTTTCGCCGAAAATCAAGGAAAACGAACTGCTTTTCTTTTAGGAGAAAATAGCTGGAAATGGCGTTTACAAAGCCATATCGACAATCAGTCATTTGAAAAATACGACGTATTTATAGATAAGATAATTCAGTTTTTGGCAACATCGGCTTCAAAAAAATCATTGGTTGTAACACACGAAAGTTTTTATAATTCGGGAGAAGAAATTGTCATTAATGCACAATACTTCAATAAAAACTACGAGTTCGACGAAAAAGCAAGATTAACCATTACCGTTACAAATGCCGAAACCAAGCAGGCTAAAAACTACGATTTATTAAAAGGAAATAATTCGTTTTCTGTAAACTTAGAAGGATTAACAGCCGGAAAATATAATTTTACAGTAAAAGAATTAAATTCGAACACTTCTTATTCAAGTCATTTTGAAATTTTAGATTTCGATATCGAAAAACAATTTGTGAACCCAGATGTTTTAAAATTGAAACAATTGGCCTTACAAACTAACGGAAAAGCTTTCTTCGAAAATCAAGCTGACGATTTGATAAACACACTTTTAGAAAACAAAGAATACAAATCGATCGAGAAAAACGTCTCAACCAAAACTCCAATAATCGACTGGGTTTGGTTATTGATTTTAATTGCTGCTTTATTGACAACAGAATGGTTTGTTAGAAAGTATAATGGGTTGCTTTAGGTAGTTGCAAAGGTTCATAGGTTTTGCTCAATATAAAACATAATTAAATGAATGATATTCAAAATATTTTAGATGAAATATTCCCATTTGTGGAAAGTTTGCTAAAAGAATATGGAGAATTTTATCCAATATCCGCCGTTGTAAATATTGAACAAAAAGTTAAGCACATAATACTTGAAGAAGATGAGGAAAATGATTTTCCAAAATCAACTTCAGTAATAGCAGAAATAAAAAAAGAATTGCGTTGTAGAAAAAATGAATTCCTGGCTATAGCTATTTTTTATGATGTAAAAGTAAAAGAAGAACAAACCGACGCTATTGCTGTTTTTGTTGAACATAAAAAAGAAATGGAAGCTTATACATTTTATTATCCCTATGAATTGATTGATAATGATTTGGTATTTGGAAAATCGTGGAAAGTAGTTGAAACGATACAAATTTTTGAGAATTAGAAAGACAATTATTTAAAAATATCACGTTAATTATTTATTAGTAATTGTTTTTTGTTCGAAAATATAATGGACTATTATAGTATCTCTTCTAAGTAAGTCTAGTTAAATTAAGTTAAATCTAAAGTTGTTAATATATATGTTTAATTCAGATGATGTTGTTTTTAATACGTTTAAAACACAACTTGAAAGCAAAGGCTTAACTATCAATTCTATTGATAAAGATGGATTTATCCTGCTAAATGTTGAAGAATCTGAGTTAAAAGTAAGTTTAGATAATGTTAGGCGTAATTACGAAAGAGATAATGATAATAGTTATATTACAGATTTAATTAGTGCAATTGTTTCACATTCATCAAAAAAAGAAGATTGGGAGAATATAAAAGACAAAGTATATTTGCAATTTTTTCCTAATGACTTTGAGTTTGAAAACCTGATATATGAAAAGGTAACGAATGAATTTAGTAAAGTTTTTATGGTAAATACTAATAATAACTTTTTATTTATTTCTAATGATGACTTGATAGACTGGAACTTAGACTTAGAAGAACTAAAAAGTCAAGTTAATTTAAATTTGGATATATTTTTAGATAAAGTACAGATAGAGGTTGAAGATGTTGATAATCATAAACTCGGAATGATTAATATTGAAGATGTTTGGCTTAAAAGTGCTTGTCTCTTTTCATCAAAAATTAAGGATTTAGTTAAAGATAATATTGGTTTCCCATTTTATGCTGTTATTCCGGTAAGAGATTTTTGTTATATTTTTGGAGAGCAAGATTTTGGATATTTTTCTGAACGTCTCGGTTCTGTTGTAGTTGATGAATATGAGAAATCGGGATATCCAATTACAACTGAAATTTTAAAATTCTCAGAAAATGGAATTGAAGCAATGGGAAAATATTAAATGACAATGGATTTCAGGCTAAAAGTATTTTACACTGTTGCGCTCCGCCTTAATTTTACTAAAGCGGCAACCGAATTGTATATTACACAGCCTGCGGTTTCTAAACATATTCAGGAGCTTGAGGAAACATATAAAACCAAACTTTTTGAACGAAACGGTTCTAAAATCGCTTTAACTCCAGCCGGGGAAATTCTGCTAAAACATACAAAAGAAATTTTTGAAATTTATCGCGAAATAGATTTTGAAATGAGTTCTTTCATCAGCGAACGCCAAGGATTATTGAGATTAGGCGCAAGTACAACAATTTCGCAATATATCATTTCTCCCGTTTTGGCGCGTTTTCACCAAAAGGAAAAAGATATAAAAGTCAATTTGCTGAACGGAAATACAGAACAAATTGAAAATGCTTTAATCAATAAAGAAATCGAAATTGAATTGTCGAAGGACAGTCCAAAAATCAATCTATAAAGTATATTCCGTTTTTAAAAGACGAATTGGTTTTAGTCTGCAATAGAAAAAATCCATTTGTTCAGCAAAATGAAATTTCGGTAAATGATTTAAAATCAATGAAATTCATAACCAGAGAACGCGGATCAGGAACACTTGAAGTTATAGAATTTGCCCTTAAAAATGCCGGGTTAAAATTCTCCGATTTACAAATCGAAATGCAGTTAGGAAGTACAGAAAGTATAAAATCGTATTTGCTAAACTCAGATTGTTTTGCCTTTATGTCTATTCATGCGGTAAATAAAGAATTGAAAAACAACGAATTAATTGTTTTAGATATCGCAAACCTTTCTGTAGAAAGATACTTTTATATTATAACCTTATTAGGGAAATCAGACCCGCTATCAGAATTGTTTATTAAGAATATGTCTTTTTATTATAACTTAAAGTTATAGTCGATTGTATTTTACGATTGGTGATTTCAATTTAAACGGCAGAACTTTGCAGTATTAAATTATTAGAATATTTTGAAAACAAAACAACAATCATCGTCGCAACTCTTCGAAATTAGTCATTTCTTACAACAAGCTATTTTTATCAGCATAATCTTTCTATGTCTATTTTCTATTATTTCACCGCCGGTTGCTTTATTACTTGGCGTTATAATTGTGAATGTTTTCGGAAATCCGTTTGTTACATTTAATCACAAAGCCATTACTTTTTTATTGCAGTTTTCAGTCGTAGGTTTAGGTTTCGGAATGAACGCTTCAAGTGCCGTTTCAGCAGGAAAAGAAGGATTTCTGTTAACCATTTTATCTATTTTCAGCACACTTGTTTTTGGACTTCTTTTAGGGAAATGGCTTAAAACCGAGAGAAAAACATCTCATTTAATATCATGCGGAACAGCCATTTGCGGCGGAAGCGCTATTGCGGCCATTTCTCCCATAATAAAATCCAATGAAAATCAGACTTCTATAGCATTGGGAGTTATATTTATATTAAACTCAATTGCTTTATTCGCTTTTCCATTTATTGGACATCAGCTGGATTTATCTCAAAAAGATTTTGGTTTATGGTGTGCCATCGCCATTCATGATACAAGTTCGGTAGTTGGAGCCGCAAACAAATACGGAGCCGAAGCTTTGCAGGTTGCCACAACGGTAAAATTAGCCAGAGCATTATGGATTATTCCAATTTCTCTTATCACTGCTGTAGTTTTTAAAAGCGAGTCTAAAAAAATAAAAATTCCTTATTTTATTGGTTTGTTTATTCTTGCTATGCTCTTAAACTCTTATGTACCAAAGGTATCTGATTTTGCTCCTTATGTTGTAAATATTGCCAAAATTGGATTAACCATAACTTTATTCTTAATTGGAGCAACTTTAAACGTAAATACTTTAAAATCAGTAGGAGTGAAGCCTTTATTGCAAGGAATCTTTCTTTGGATATTTATTGCCGCTTTAGGCTTGGTTTCAATACTTTACTTTAATTAAAACAATCTGTTAGTGTAATTTAACACATAGAAACATAGGTTGCATGTTTATAAAAGGATATAAAAAAGAAACAAGTTTCTAACACATAGTTTACTCTATGTTTGTTTTAAATAAGTGAAACGCCCTTTTTTGAAAGTACTAAATCTATATTTCTATGTGTATTAATTACATCCTACGGATAAAACAGTTTATTTTATGTTTGAAAACTTCACGATAGGTTTATCAATCATTTTATAAAATTTTCCTTTAAATGAAAAACGTCTTTCAATTTCAAAATTAAATGATTTTTTAGTTTTCGCCATTGCTGCAATTTCTTCCGGAGGACTTACTTCAAAATCATCTTCAGCTTTTGCAGCTTTATCAAATGATCCTTTCGTTTTAATAATAATATCTCTAAAATGTTTCTTTATTCCATCCTCAACAGCAGTATAAGAGCCTGACCATTTTAAACTTGCAGAATTGGTCAGCTGATAAGCAGGTACCTCCATTATGGGCTGATATTTTCCATCAAAACCGGCAACCAGATATAAGTAACCTTCATAAGCACCGCCGGCACCTCCATTTACATGCAGTAAAGTAAAAGCAAACTGATCTTCTCCAATTTGTAAAAGTTTAGGCTTAGGACATTGTGCAAATGCGCCAAAAGCAGTTACAGCGGGTTGAAAAGACCTCATTTCCCAAGTATTCTCATTTTTAGCAAACTTAGTGATACCTAGTAATCCTCCGGAAAAGCGACCCGTTTGTAAACCATCTTCATCATAAACAGAATGGTTAAATGCCAGTATTTTAAACTGATTTCCTTTAGAATCAGTATAATCAATATTGGCTAGAAGTCTTGTTGCAACGCCTTGTTCATAAGGGAATAACTGATCGCCTTCGACACCATTTACATCTGTAAAAGCGGCAGGTTTACACGATTTACAATTCCAGCTTATAAAAGTATTATGATCTGAAAGATTGTAAAGTTTGCCCGGAAACAATTTTTGCATTGTTTTTACAGCATCAACCGGATCAGCTGTTTTCAGGGTTCTTTTCGGGTTTAAAATAGTATCGCTTACATTTTTCAGCACGACATCTTGTGCATTGCAAACGGATATAAATAGAAATGTAAATAGTAAATATTTAGTAAAGTTCATTTTGAAAATAGCATATTATTAAAGTCAAATTTACATTCTTTTCCTTGAACTTTTTTACTTATTATGTACAAGTTTTTCAAAAAGAGAGTTGCAAGGCGCGATTATTATTACTGAATATTTTTAACAATACTATTGAAGTAATTTTATTTTAAATGGTTCATAATGAATTATTCGTATTATTATTTGATAAAATAGCATCGGTTTTATCTTACTTAAAACTAAATATTTGCAAGGAAGTTTTTTCAAGGCCTTAAAATCTTCATTAACAATAAATAACTATCTTATGAAAAAACCACATTTTATTAAACAGAGTTTAAAAACAGCAAATGTTTTATTTTTGGCTTTAAGTGTTTCATTGTTTTTTAGCTGTGAACAATCTCAGTCAGATCAAAACAATTCTTCGGCAAAAACAGTAATATCAGAAACTACAGCAGTTTCAAAATCGAATTTAACTTCGAAAACGCCTTCCAGTTTTGGAGATATTGGAAATGGCGTAAATCTGCAGCCTTCTTATTATAATGGAGGAAATTGCGATTTGGGCTGGAATTTAATGAAACAAAATACTAAGATTAAAACAGTTAGATTAGAAGTAGAGCCGGGCCAGGAAACAAATGCCAAAAGATGGATTTCTGAAGCAAAAGCAAACGGATTTACCGTAATAGTTTCCTATCATAAATCGACTGTGTTAGGTTCTGACAGCACAGCCGAGCTAAACGCAGCCGCAACTTGGTGGAAAAATAATTACAGTTTTCTAGGAGGTAATTTTATCATTAATCTTACCAACGAGTGGGGAAGTCATAATATTACGCCGTCAGCATTTGCAGCAGCTTACAACGCAGCCATAACCGAAGTTAGAAAAGTGTACAGTGGCACTATAATTATTGATATTCCGGGTTGGGGACAAGAAACGGCAACGGCTGCTTGTGCTGTAAAAGGTTGTTCTACTGGACAGACAAAAATTAACGATACCAAAATCATTCTATCGGCACATATTTATCCGGGCGCTTATAATCAGGCAAAAGGAAGATATGTAAATACTTCTGATATTGATGATCTGGCTTCGTCTGGAAGACCTTGCATGATTGGAGAATTCGGAAACAGCGGCGGTTCAGGTGCTGACTGGTCCGGAATTGTAGATTATGCCAAAAACAAAGGCTGGACCATTTTAGGCTGGGCTTGGAACGGCGATGGCGGTTCAATGAATATGATTACACCACAATTTCAATCGTATGTCAGCGGAAGTCCAAAGACTTATAATACAAGTTCTTATTTTAATGTTGTGTACAATAAATTGTAATTAAATGCTTTTATACCACAGATTTTACTTCTAATCTTAGGAGATATAAAATCTGTGGTTGTAAAATTGATAGAATAACCCCAATTTTTCTACTGTTAATTAAATTAAGATAATCTTGACAGGTATTCTTTTAAATTATCCGTAAATAAGGTAAGTTTGCATTTCAAATACAAAAACAAAATGAAAAATTTCAAAATGAGGCCAAAATTAATCGCTTTCTGCGCATTAATTATTGGTTTTTTTACCTTATCATGGGGAATTGTGGGTCACGAACGAATTAATAAAGCTGCCGTGATGGCTTTGCCAAAATCGCTTCAGGTTTTCTTTTACAATCATATCGATTTTATTACGCAAGAAGCTTCTGTACCGGATATTCGTAAATACGCCTTAAATTATAAAGACGAAAATCCAAGACATTATTTTGATATGGAAAATTTTGGTTCTGCTGACAGTCTGCCAAAAACCATGGAAGAAGCAAAGAAAAAATACGATGATAAATTCCTGAACAATAACGGAATTTTACCTTGGTATATCGAAGACATGATGGTTAAGTTAACCAAAGCGTTTAAAGATAAAAACAGAGCTGAAATTTTATTTCTTGCTGCAGACTTAGGTCATTATATTGGTGATGCACACATGCCTTTGCATACTTCTGCAAATCACGACGGACAATTAAGCGATCAAAAAGGGATTCACTCTCTTTGGGAAAGCAGACTTCCTGAGTTATTTGCTAAAAATTATAAACTAAACGTTCCTGAAGCGCAATATTATCCTGATGTTCATAAAGCAACCTGGGATATGATTAATGATACACACAGTTTAGTAAAACCGTTATTAGATATCGATAAAAAGCTTAGAACTGCGACGCCTGAAAATCAAGTTTTTAAAATGGATACAGACGGTAAAGTATTGAAAAGTAAGTACAATACTCCTGTTTTCTCTGATGAATATGCTAAAAAACTACACCAGGATTTAAACGGAATGGTCGAAAGCCAAATGAGAAAAGCCATTACTGCTACAGCAAGTTTTTGGTATACTGCATGGGTTAACGCCGGAAAACCAGATTTAAGCGATTTAGATTCACCAGCAGTTACACAAAGAAATAACCAAGCTTTAAGAGATGATTTAAAATTATTTCAAAGCGGTGATTTATTCGGAATGAAAAATCAAAATGACTAATTTTTTAGTGTTCAGTCTCAGTTTTTAGTTTTCAGATTTGAAAATTAAATTTTAATCAAAAGCCTCAAATTCATCTGAATTTGAGGCTTTTGATTTTATATTAAATGGAGATTTAGATTGTAGATTTAGATTGTGTAGACGCACTGCGGTGCGTCTCTACGATTAATTGGGGCGAAATATTGCAGGACTATATGAAATAACAATCAAATCAGTTTAATCTGTCCAATCTGCGTGCCATTAACCACGTTTTAAATTTTAAATTTGGAATTTGGTTTTTAAAATTTGGAATTTAAAACCATTATTTCTGATATTTCTTTTCCTTCAATAAAAACGAAGCAGACTGATAATAAGAAATCGTTTCATTAACCAGATTCATTTTTTGCTTCTTTAAAGGCGTTTGGTCGTAATCAATTTGAAAATCAGAAGAAACGCTGTCCTTTGGATCTAATTTTAAAGCAAATTGTCTAACCTCTTGTTTAGGAGATAAAACCGTTAAAACATTATCTTTTATCAAACCTAAATCCTGATACGTTGCAATAAAAGCTCTTGGTTTATAAGAAGGTTTTAAAACATCCTGTCCAAAAAACTTACTGTTATAATCAAAATGCAATAATCCAAAAAGAGTAGGCATAAGATCAATCTGCGACATTAATTTATTGCATTTTTCAGGTTTCTCATTCGGCATATAAATAAAAGCCGGAATTCTGTATTTATCCAGTGGAAGTTCTGTTTTTCCGGCACTTGACGCACAATGATCCGCCACAATTACAAAAACAGTATTGTTAAACCAAGGCTGTTTACGAGCCATATCAAAGAATTTTCTCAGCGCATAATCCGTATATTTTACACCGCCGTCACGTGATTTAATATCACCCGGAATATCAATTTTATTATTCGGATATGTAAACGGCCTGTGATTACTCACCGTCATAATATGATTAAAGAAAGGTTTATTTTCTTTGCCTTCCGCATTCATTATTTTGATAGCCTTGTTGTACATGTCTTCATCGCAGACACCCCAAACGTTAGAAAATGTGATTTCTTCCGGAGAAAAACTCGATTTATCTACAATTTGATAACCATTTCCAGAATAAAAATCCTGCATATTATCAAAGAAAGCATCACCGCCATACATGAATTTTACATTATATCCTTTTTGTTTAAAGATGGATCCGGTCGAAAATTTGTTTTTATTGTCCTCACGTTTTACAACACTTTCACCAGCAGTTGGAGGCAGACATAAAGTAACCGCTTCAAGTCCGCGAACAGTACGATTTCCAGCAGCATATAAATTGGTAAACAATAAACTTTTTTGAGCTAAACTATCCAGAAACGGAGTGATATTACCTTGATTTCCGTATGTTTTCATGAAATCGGCACTAAGGCTTTCAATAGTAATTAAAACAACGTTTTTTCTGGTTTCAAGAGAATCGCTTATTATTTTCTGTGAAGTGCTTTCACCGGAAATATTCGGAAATTGATTTTTCAAAATCGCAAAAGCTTCCTGATTTGGCAGTGTTTTGTAGAACTTAAAGTAGTCTAATTTGTTATTCTGAAAAGCCAGGTAAAATTTATATATTCCGTTTGACTGTAATTCGTTTACAAACAGATTTTTAGAATTTTCGGTTTTAGCTAAAGTTGGAACCGCAAAAAGCGAAACAATAAAAAGCAAACCATAAACAGCCGTAATTTTTATTTTTTCTTTAAAAGACGGAATATCATTAATATAATCTTTTGAGTTTTTAACAATAAAATAAGTTACAATCCCGCTAACTAGAAACAAAGCTGAAAATATAGGAATAACAGGATAAGACTGCATAATATTTCCAATCACTTCATTAGTGTAAATTAAATAGTTAACCGCAATGAAATTGTATTTTACACCAAATTCATTCCAAAAGAAATATTCACTTAACCCGTTTTGAAGGATTAATAAAACATAAAGGAAAATCACAAAGCTAAAAAGCCAGAATCTCAATTTTATTCTCCATTTTGGAAGTAAAAGAAAAAGAGCAAAAAGAGCTGTTTTTAAACCTAAGAAAATTAAAACAATTCGAGGTAAAGCGCCTCCGTATTCGTCAAATATACTTTTTCCGGAAGCAACATAAAGGCATAATGCAATAAAAATACCCAAAATAATGTACCCCGAAGGTTTACTATACTTAGATTCTGATAGAAAAATAAGATACAGCCAAAGAAAAACTCCAGCCAGTACGAAAACAAAAAAATCTGAAATTAATCCTAAGCTGAAAATCTTCAAACTTTCCAGAACTGTAAAAGAACTCTGTGTAATAGGATGAAAAAACAGCACAATTCTCAATATAAAACTTACTAGAAAATAGAAAATTGCCAGGTTATAAAATGGAGAAAGCTTTTTGTAAAAAGTCATGATATCTTTGTTTTAAATAAAATTTAGATCTTTAATGTTTTAGAAATTAAGGATCTGTGTTTTATACTCTGCAAAATTAAATCCGATTCATTAATTCCAGATTAAGTTACGCTTTTTCCTTACTTAACATTAACTTAATGTTCACTTAAGATGGTATATTTTTATTTATTCGGATGGTTTTGAGTAATTTCCAAGTTTGAAAATATTTATCTTTGACAAACTAAAAATAGAAACAGATGCATATTTTAATAGTTGAAGATGAATTAGGTATTGTTCAGTTTTTGCAGCAGGGTTTGCAGGAAGAAGGGTATTTAGTTACTACTGCTAATGATGGTTCAAAAGGTTTTGAATTAACACAGAACCATAAATTCGATTTGATTTTATTAGACTGGATGCTGCCAAAAATTAATGGTTTAGATTTATGTAAAGCCATCAGAATTAAAGATCAAACTACGCCAATTATTTTTTTAACCGCAAAAGATACTGTTCAGGAAACAGTAGAAGGTTTAAAGGCGGGAGCTAATGATTATATTAAAAAGCCTTTCAGTTTTGAAGAACTGGTAGAGCGTATTAAAATTCATTTCAGAAATAAAAATGGAGCTGAAAATCTGTTGCTTGGCACCATTAAAATTGATTTGTCTAAACATATTGTTTATAAAAATGAAGAAGAAGTGGCGCTTACGCAAAGAGAGTTCGAACTTCTGGCTTATTTAATTAAAAACAAAGGAAAAGTTTGTACCCGAAACCAGATTTTAAAAGACGTTTGGGATATTAATTTTGAGTATGATACCGGTGTAATCGATGTGTTTATGAACGCGATAAGAAAAAAACTGAAACTAAAAATCGAAGAAGATTATATAAAAACAATCCGCGGTATTGGTTATATCGCAAACGACTTGTAAATGATGCAGTTATCTTTCAAAAACAAAATTGCTTTAAACTATATTATCACGACTGGATTGTTGATTTTAGTAGTTTTTTCAGTCATTTATTCTATTGTAAAACATACTGTTTATAGTCATATTGATGAAAAAATTAATGTTGAAATTCAGAATCATTTATCCGAAATTAAAGTCGAAAAAGGCAAAGTAATTCTAATAGACGCAGAAGAATGGAATGAGCGCGAGCACAATACAGTAGATGTGAATCCTGTTTTTGTGGAGTTTTTAGATATGAATAAAAAAATCATTGAAAAAGCGCCAAATCTTAAAACAGAAACACTTGAATTTAAAGACTCTGTAGGAGATTATGAATTGTTTGATACCAAAATGGGAGATCATGCCATCAGACAAATTCAGGTGCCTCTTCATGTTCAAAACAAACAAATTGGATATATTATTGTGGCCATGTCACTGGCCGATTCTACATTGGTTTTGAATAATTTATTTGAGATCATGTCTTTGTCATTCTTGGCTATTTTAGTACTGTTGTTTTTTATTGCCCGCTTCTTTGCAGGACGAAGCATAAAGCCAATAAACGCTATTATTAACACCTCAAAAATTATAACCAAAGACAATCTAAAAGCACGAATACCGCTGCCCAGATCTCGGGACGAATTATATACACTTTCTAAAACTATAAACAATTTATTAAACCGAATTGAAGATGCAATAGAACGCGAAAAACAATTTACCTCTGATGCTTCTCATGAACTTAGAACACCGCTTACGGTAATTAAAGGAACACTTGAAGTATTGGTTCGTAAACCTCGTGACAGCAAAGAATATGAACAAAAAATAAATTACTGTATTAACGAAGTAGATCATTTGAATTCACTCGTAGATCAGCTTTTGATAATGGCTCGTTTTGAAAATCAAAAACAAAATATAGCAACTGAATCAGTTTATTTGAATTCTCTTATTTTAGATGTTCTGACGTTAAATTCGGAAAAAATAAGAAATAAAAAAATCAATATTAAGTTTGACACGGGAATAGATTATTATATCGAATCTGATAATTTTCTAGTCATAACAATTTTAAGAAATATTATTTCGAATGCAATTAAGTACACGAATAATGAAGGTACAATTTCGATTTTGCTTTCACAGCAAAATGAAAAAACAATCTGTAAAATTGCTGATAACGGAATAGGAATTGTAAAAGGTGATTTAGAAATGATTCTCAATCCTTTTTTCAGATCAAACTATACAGAACATCCGGAAATTAAAGGAGTTGGTTTAGGCTTGTCGATCGTAAAAAGAATTACAGAATTGCTGGATATTAAATTTAAAATTGAAAGCGAATTAGAAGTAGGAACAACCGTAACCTTGACTTTTAATGATAATATGAAAACGTTTTCGTGAATTTAAGAAAATCAATAAAAACAAGGCTTGATCTTTTTTTTAACAATAAACTATCGTTAAGTTATATTAAAAATTGCTTTTTTATGAAATTAACTAGTATATTTGCAACCGAATCAAAGAATTATAAAACAAACCAAACAATGATTTCAAATCAA
>Ga0157370_10006346_pt1 | contig 13060 bp, 12 predicted proteins | sample C35metaG_FD_113463 | JGI IMG/M metagenome (GOLD analysis project Ga0157370, IMG submission 113463) | Corn rhizosphere microbial communities from Kellogg Biological Station, Michigan, USA - C3-5 metaG | ecosystem: Host-associated > Plants > Roots > Rhizosphere > Soil | place: USA: Michigan...
CCTCGAGCCCGTGCAGGATGAGCAATCGCGGGCGCCCTGCCGGAGCATCGATTCGGTGAAGGTCCAGAAAATCATCATCAGGCGTGGACCATCGCTCCATGCGTGCAGGCAGCGGCATGGACCGGCGCATGAACTTTCCCCACAGCGTTCGCAGATGCGCTCCTGGAATCCACCAGGCAGGCTGGTATGCGCGGGCTCGCATGCGGGGAAAGCTATGATTCGGCGCTTCGAAGCGCTTGGGAATGCGGGGCCGTCGGCGTTTATTTCGGTATGGACGTTCAGGTTTTCGGTGTCAAGAAGAATCCGGACACGAGGAAAGCGCTGCGATTCTTCTCGGAGCGGCGCGTGAAGACGCACTTCGTCGATCTCACGGAGCGCGCCGCATCGCTCGGCGAGCTGCGCCGCTTCGCGCAGAAGTTCGGCGTGCTCGCGCTCATCGATGAGAGCTCGAAGCGCTACATCGAGCGCGGACTGCGCAACGCGCGGATGTCTGATGACCGGTGGCTCGAGCTGTTGGCGGAGGAGCCGTTGATACTCAGGATGCCACTCGTGCGCCAACAGAACCGGTTGAGCGTGGGGCTGGCGGAAGCGGAGTGGAGCGGCTGGATGGCGGCGACATGACGCAGCTTTCGCTGTCCAACGTCGCGGTGGAGTTCGGGGCGACGAAGCTCTTCTCGGACGTCACGTTCACGATTGCCGCACGCGAGCGATGGGGCATCATCGGACGCAACGGCACGGGAAAGACCACGCTCTTCAAGCTGATCACCGGCGACCTGCAGCCGACGCGGGGCGTCATCGCGCGGCAGCCCGCGCTCCGCGTGGCCCTCCTCGAGCAACATCGCGACTTCGGCGATGCGAAGACGGTGTGGGAGGCCGCCGCGGGCCAATTCGCCGAGCTGCTCGCGCTGGAGCAGTCGCTCGCCGATCAGGCGACGAAGATGGGGGAGCTGGGCGCGATGGTGAGCGAGCATGTGCTCGCGCGCTACTCGAATGATCTCGAGCGCTTCGAGCGCGAGGGCGGATACACGATCGCACCGCGAGTGGACGCCGTGCTCCACGGTCTGGGATTCGATCCGGTGGATGCGCGCACGCGCCCGCTCGAGCGGTTGAGCGGCGGCGAGCGCGGACGTGTGGGTCTCGCGCGCCAGCTCGTCGCACCCGCGGACGTACTGCTGCTGGACGAGCCAACGAATCATCTCGACCTGGAGACCACGCGCTGGCTCGAGGAATATCTCAGGTCGACGGATGAGACGGTGGTGCTCATCAGCCACGATCGTGCCTTCCTGGAGAACGTGGCCGATCACATTCTCCACTTCGAGGCGCACAGCGCGACGCCGTACATCGGCGGATACACCGCCTTCATCGAGCAGCGCGCGCACCGCCAGCTCGAGCAGCAGCGCGCGTTCGTGCAGCAGAAGAAAACGATCGACAAGCAGGAGGATTACATCCGGCGGCATCTCGCTGGCCAGAACAGCAGGCAGGCGAAAGGCCGGCGAAAGCTTCTCGCGCGGCTGCCGCGCCTCTCGCCGCCGCCGGGGGAGGAGGACACGATGTCGCTCCGCCTGGAGGTGGGCGAGCGGGGCGGCGATCAGGTGGTCGTGGCCGACAAGCTGCGGCTCGCCGTCGGCGACCGGGTGCTCATCGAGAATTTCAGCGCCGTGGTGCAGCGCGGAGATGTCATCGGCTTCATCGGACCGAATGGCGCGGGGAAATCCACGCTGCTTCGCGCTCTCGTCGGCGACCGCTCCACCGAAGGCGGGGAGATTCGCCTCGGCGGCTCGATCACTCCTGCGTACTATCGTCAGGATCTCGCGCAGGTGCCGACAGATCGATCGTTGTACGATGTGATCAACGATCTCCGGCCGATGTGGGGCCGCGGCGCGATTCAGGGGCACCTCGGCCGCTTCGGGTTCAGTGGCGATTCGGTACAGCGCTCGGCTTCCACGCTGTCGGGCGGGGAGCGCGCACGCGTCGCGCTCGCGATGATCATGCTCTCGCGTGCGAATCTGCTGCTGCTCGACGAGCCGACGAACCATCTCGACGTCGAGTCGATCGAGGCGCTCGAAGATGCGGTCGAGCGCTACGACGGAACGGTGTTTCTCGTGAGCCACGATCGCGCGCTGCTGCGGGCGCTGGCCACGCGCGTCTGGATTCTGCACGACAGGCACATCACGGATTTCGACGGCAGCTTCGCCGAGTGGGAGACGGCGAGCACGGAGCGGGAGCACGCCGCGAGCGTGGCCGCTGCCGAGGAGCAGGAATCGCGGAGGGTGCGCGAGCGCCAGAAGACGCGTAACGGTGCGAAGGACGGGAAGAAGGAAAGTGCGCCACGCCGGCGATCACGCGAGGACATCGCGGATGCGGAGGCCGAGGTCGCTCGGCGCGAGGCGCGCGTGGCGGAGCTGACGACGATGCTGGCGGACCCGGAGCTCTACAACAGCGGGAACGGCGGGAAGAAAGCGGCATCGCTGGGTGCGGAGCTCGAGCGTGAGAAGGAGAAGCTCGAGCGCGCGTTCGCGACGTGGGAGCGCGCGATCGCGGCCGAGTAGCGCCTTCTCCCGCTGATCGCCTCCGGGAGCCGATCGGTCAGAACTCGCCGACGAAGCCGATCTCGGGCTCGAGTCTGTGCCCGAACTTCTCCTGTACGCGCTGCTGCGCGGTGGCGATCAGGTCGCGAACCTCCCGCGCGGTCGCGTGACCGAGATTCACCACGATGTTGGCGTGGATGTGGGAGATCTGCGCGTCACCCATGCGGAATCCCTTCATGCCGCACTGGTCGATGAGCCTGCCGGCGCCCACTCCCTCGATCTTCTTGAAGATGGAGCCCGCGCTGGGATTGATCTCGAGCCATGGATGCCGCGCGCCGCGCCAGCTCAGGTTCTCCTGCATCACGCGAAACATCACATCCGGGTCTCCCGGCGTGAGTGCGAACGTGACCGCGAGCACGATATCGTCGCGATGATGGAAGACCGTATCATCGTAGCCGAAATTTACGTACGCGGCATCGACCGTTTTCCGAATTCCCTCGGAATCGAGGATGTCGCACGAGTCGAACACTTCGGCGATGAAGACGGTGCGCTCGCGCTCCGGCGCGGGCGACAGAAAGTGCAGATTCTGCCAGATCGCGCCTCCGACGGTGCTGGGGATGCCGACGAAGTGCTCGAGCCCCGACCATCCGCGGTGCACGGACTCCGAGATGAGATCGCGCATCACCGCGCCGCTCTCCACCCAGAGCTTCCCGTCCTCGCTCCAGCGCTCGTGGTGCGCGACGTTGCGAATCACGAGGCCGCGAAACCCCTTGTCGCCCACGAGGATGTTCGCGCCAAGGCCGAGCACGAAGCGGGGAACGCCGAGCTCGCGCGCAGCGGAGACCGCGAGCGCAAGGTCATCGGCGGACGCGGGCTCGCAGAAGAGATCAGCGGGTCCGCCGATTCTGAACGTGGTGTACGGCGCGAGCACGACATCGCGGCGCGGATTCAGCGAATGCAGCCGCCGTGCGAGCGCATCGATCTCGGAGGAGTGATCTGTCATCGGCGCGAAAGAAAGCGCGCGTTCGCCGGCGATGTCACCGCTCAATGCCGTTTCCTGGATTTCGGATCGTCCTTCCGAGTTTCCTGACGGTGCGGCATCGCTGGTGTCGCACGCTTCGCGAGCACGCGCTGCACATCGGAGAGCGAGCCCCCAGCCGCGCGCAGGGCGACGAGCGCGTGGTACAGCAGGTCCGCGACCTCCTCCGTGGCGCGCGGCAGATCGCCGTCCGCACACGCGGCGATCAGCTCCGCAGCCTCTTCGCCGAGCTTCTTGAGGCGGAGATTGCGGTCCTCCAGCAGCTGCACCGTGTAGCTCTGCTCCTGATTCTGATCGCCCTTCGCCTTCGGAGGATGCGGCGCGTGCGAGTTGTCCACCTCCGCACCCGCTGCGCGGCCGGCGATCGTCGCATCGAGCGCCGAGAGCGCATCGCCCATCGATTCGGGACCGACGAAGCACGAGATCGATCCGGTGTGACACGCGGGGCCGCTCGGCACCACGCGCGCGAGCAGCACATCTCCGTCGCAATCGGCAGCCAGCGACACCACGCGCTGCGTGTTGCCGCTGGTCGCGCCCTTGTGCCAGGCGCCGCGCGTCCGCGAGAAGTAGTGCATCTCTCCCGATGCGAGCGTGCGCTCGACCGCCAGCCGGTCCGCGTGCGCAACCATGAGCACCATTCCGCTCGCCGCATCCTGCGTCACGACGGTGATGAGGCCGCCGTTCTTGTCGTAGTCCAATCCGGACAGATCAAGCATGTACGTCCCTCGTAGTGCCAGTGCCGAGAAGTAGCCGCGATTCGACGGCGACCCCCTGATTGGTCGCCACGGCGCTTCCTCCGAACGCAGTGCGCGTTCCCTTCCAATCGGTAAATACTCCGCCCGCCTCCTCCACGATGGGCATGAGCGCGGCGGCGTCCCACGGCGAGACGATTCCGTCGACCATCACCTCTGCTCTCCCTGTAGCGACTAGCAGATAGCCGTAGCAGTCACCCCAACTCCTGGAAACCGCAGCGTTGCCGGCGAGATTGCGCCATCCGGCCAGGTGCGCGCCGTCGCCCGCGAACCGTTCATCCGTAGTCAATACGGTAGCTTCACGCACCGACGCAACCGGCGACACCCGGGACCGCGCGCCATTCCACCAGCATCCCCCGCCACGCGCCGCGGAAAGCATCTCTCCGATCGCAGGAAAATATGCCGCGCCCGCGAGAACCTCGTCACCCTCGCACAGCGCCACGAGCGTGCCCCACAGCGGGACGCCGCGAACGAAGGTCTTGGTGCCATCGATGGGGTCGACAATCCATCGGCGCCGCGCATCGGGACGCGTGACGCCCAGCTCCTCGCCCAGAATCCCGTCGTCCGGATGATTCTTCGCGATCCACGCCCGCGCAGCCTGCTCGGCGTTGCGATCGGCAATCGTCACGGGAGAGCCGTCGGCCTTGGCCTCGATCACGAGAGAGGATTTGTACGAGCGCAGCGCGATCTCTCCCGCGATGCGCGCAACGTGTTCGACGGCGTCGGCGAGCGAGGCGGGCGATTCGTTCATGCGACCGCGCGCACTGGAAGACCGGACGTTGCGAGCAGCTGCTTGATGGCGCGCACCGTGGTCTGCTCATCGTGAAGGATTCCCGCGACGAGAGCGGCGTCGGCGCGCCCCTGATCGAGTACCTCCAGCACGTCGGCGGCCGATCCCGCGCCACCCGATGCGACTACGGGAACATCCACGGCGTCGACGACTGCGCGCGTCAGCTCCAGATCATAACCGGCGCGGGTGCCGTCGCGATCGATGCTCGTGAGCAGGATCTCGCCGGCGCCGTGCGCAACGCACGCACGCGCCCACTCCACGGCATCGAGCTCGGTGCGAGTGCGGCCCCCTCTGGTGTAGACGCGCCAGCGCTCCCCCTCCCGCTTGGCGTCGATGCTCGCAACCACACATTGCGAACCGAACCGCGCTGCCGACTCGGCCAGCACCTCCGGGCGACGCACCGCCGCGCTGTTGATGCTCACCTTGTCCGCCCCGAACCGGAGCGCGAGTGCGACGTCATCCGCGGATCGGATGCCGCCACCGAGGGTGAGCGGGATGAACAATCGCTCCGCCGTTCGACGTGCGACGTCGAGCATCGTCTCGCGTTCATCGGCGGTCGCCGAGATGTCGAGAAACACGATCTCGTCTGCGCCTTCACGCTCGTAGCGCGCGGCCAGGTCGACGGGATCGCCAACATCGCGAAGCTGCACGAACTGCTCGCCTTTCACCACGCGCCCACCCTGCACGTCCAGACAGACCACCACGCGCCGAGTGAGCATCACGTGACCTCGAAACCGACCGCGCCCTTGGTACTGAGCACGCCGGATGCGGCGTCGGGCACGAGCGCCTGACGAAGCGAGGCGCCGAGTGCCTTGAATGCCGCCTCGACCACGTGATGCCTGTCGCGGCCGCGGATGACCCGCACGTGCAGTGTGGCCAGCGCATTGTCGCTGAAGGAGCGAAACCAGTGCTCATACAGATCGCTCGGGAGCGAGCCCTCGTAGTATGGGCGTCCGCCCAGATCGATCGCCACGTGCACGAGCGCATCGTCCATCGGGATGAACCGGTCCCCATAGCGCGCCGCACGAGGCGGCACGAGCGCCGCCACCGCCGCGCCGAACGCGATGCCGACATCCTCGATCAGATGATGGTGAAGGTCGCCCCGCGCGGTGAGCGTGAGGTCGAGGGACGAATAGCGCGCGAGGGTCACGAGCATGTGGTCGAGAAACGGAATCGTCGTGTCGACTCGTGCGACGCCCGAGCCCGTCGTGAGCTCCAGGCGGATCTGTGTCTCGCGCGTGTTTCGCTCGACCGTCGTCATGTGCCACGCTCCCGTGTCATGATGCGAATTCCTCGGCCACCGAGCGCGCATCGAGAGCGCCCGTGTACAGCGCCATGCCGATCACCGCCGCCGCGATGCCGCGATCGGCGAGCTCGCGAAGATCGCCGACGCTCGATATCCCGCCCGACGCGATCACCGGATGTGCCGAGAGCTCGGCCACGTCTTCCATGAGAAAGAGATCGGTGCCCGCGAGCTGTCCCTCCCGATGCACGGCGGTGACGAGCACGCCGCCGAGCGGGATGTCGTTGAGCTGCTCGATGACATCGAGCACACTGCGCGACAACGTGCGCGCCCATCCCCGCGTCACGACCTGCCGCTCTCGCACATCCGCGGCGACGATGAGCTGGCCAGGGAAGCTGGATGCGGTGCCGGCGAGCCATTCGGGCTCCTCGAGCGCGCGCGTGCCGAGCACGATCCACGACGCGCCCTCCTGCAGGAGCCGCTCGATCGTGTCGCCGCTACGAATGCCACCGCCAACCTGGACGGACGCGGGAATGTCCTCGAGTATGTCGCGCACGACCGCCGCATTGTCGCCGCGCCCCGTTGCGGCATCGAGATCGACCACGTGCATCCGCTGAAAGCCGGAACGCATCCATCCGCGCGCAACCTCGACCGGATTGTCGAGCCGCACCGCTTCGTGGGCGTAGGAACCGCCGACGAGCTGCACGCACGCACCTTCGCGCAGATCGATCGCGGGGATCGCGATCATCGTGCGGCCTCGCGCAGAAATGCGCGCAGGAGCTCCACGCCGGGCGCGGAGCTCTTCTCGGGATGAAACTGCACGCCTACCGTGCGGCCGGCCCGCACGAGCGCGGGGAACCGCGCGGAGCCGTGCGAGCTCCAGGCGTGTACGCAACTCTCGTCGTCGGGACTGCACACGTAGCTGTTCGCATAGTAGGCGGTGGTCAGCGGTGCGTCACGGAGAAGCGGGTCGCCTCCACTCTCGATCGTATTCCAGCCGATCTGCGGGACGCGTCCGCCCTCCAGGCGGTGCACGCGTCCCGGAAAGATTCCGAGTCCGGCGCCCGCGCCTTCGTCGCTCGCATCGAAAAGAAGCTGCATGCCGAGGCAGATGCCAAGACACGGCAGCCCGTCGCGCAGCGCGCTTCGCAGATCGCTCGCGCCGCTCGCCATGCGCGCCGCTGCGTGGCCGAAGGCTCCGACGCCCGGCAGCACCAGCACATCGGTGCGTGCCGCGCGCGAGGGATCCGTCTCGATCTCCATGAGCACGCCATCGTGCTCGAGGGCCTTGGCCAGCGAGTGAAGATTCCCTGCCCCGTAGTCGAACACCGTGACCTTCATCTCTGCACCGCCGAGCGGAGCGCCCGCAGCGCCGTGTCCATCATCGGCCATGGCCCGACGGTGATTCGCACGGCGTCGCCGATGCCGCGCAGTCGCGGGAATGGACGCACCGCAACACCGGCCGCGCGCATGTGCGCCGCAACCGCCGCCGCGTCGGCCACGGGAACGAGAACGAAATTCGCGTCCGATGGCAGCGACGGAATTCCCGCACCATCGAGCTCGGCCCTGAAACGCGTCCGGCTCTCCTTCGCCGCGCCGATGTGCGTGCGCACCCATGCGAGATCGTCGCACAAGGCGGCGAGCGCAACCCGCTCCGCGACGCCGCCGACCATGTACGGGCCGCGCGCCTTCTCGATCTGCGTGATGGTCGCCGCCGCCGCCGCCGCGTAGCCGATGCGCAGCCCTGCGAGCCCGAAGGCCTTCGACATCGTTCGCGCGACAACGAGATGCGCATGACGAGGCGCCTCGGCGATCCATCCGTCCGGTGCGAACTCCGCGTACGCCTCGTCGAGGATGACGATCCCCGCCGCGCGCTCGACGAGACGTTCGACATCCGAGCGCGAGAGCGCGAGTCCCGTTGGATTATTCGGCGAGCAGACATACGTGACGCGCGCACGGGTGGCGAGCAGCGCATCGATGTCGACGGCGCGCGGATCCGGGGCGGGCACCGGCGCGGCGACGAGCCCGTTCATCTTCGCCCAGAGCGGAAGCATGCCGAACGTCGGATCCGGATATGCGAGCACGTCGCCGGGCTCCGCGAATGCGCGGATCGCCGAGTCGAGCACGTCGTCGGATCCGCAGCCGGCCATGATCTCGTCCGCACGCACGCCCGCGTACTCCGAGAGCGCCCGCTTGAGCTCCGGCGTGTAGACGGACGGGTAGCGCGTGATCCGTTCCGCCTCCACATCCCGGAGCGCGCGCTCGGCCGCCGGCGGCACGCCCCAGCGATTCGTGTTGTCGCTGAGGTCGAGCGCGCAGGGCGCGCGATTCGGCTCGTAGAGCGACAGGGTGCGCAGCGTCGCGCGAGCGCGGGGAGCGAGTCGCGCACGTCGCGCGGGCGGAGTCGCGACGGTCCCCTCCCCCGCACGGCGCGCGGCCGCAGCGTGCGCCGGCAGTCCCTCCGCCTCCGCCAGTATCGCCACATCCGGCGCGAGATCGATCGCCGCGGCGGCCGACACGCGCTGATACGTGGTCCAGCGCACGAAGTCGAGCGTCGACAAGCCCGAGTACGAGCGCGCGAGTCCACCGGTGGGCAGGACGTGATTCGCGCCCGTCATGTAGTCGCCGTAGGCCACCGAGCTGGTGTCGCCGAGGAAGACCGTGCCGGCGTTTCGAATTTGCTCGAGGGCGGCATCGGGATCGCGCAGGGCGAGCAGCAGATGCTCCGGAGCGTAGCCGTTCGAGAACGCGAGTGCGTGCTCGAGCGATTCCGTCCACAGGAGCGCTCCGCGTGTCGCCAGCGATTCCTCGATGATGGCTCGTCGCGGCTCCGTCGCGAGCGTGACTTCGATCGCGCGACCGATCTCGAGCGCCGAGCCGTCGCTGTGCGTAAGGATGACGACCGCGGCGCGCGGATCGTGCTCCGCCTGCGCGAGCACCTCGCGCGCGATCGAATCCGGATTCGCGGAATCATCGGCGATGACCAGCAGCTCGCTGGGTCCCGCGGGTGAATCGATGCCGGTGACGCCCGAGACCTGGAGCTTCGCCTCCGCGACGTACGCGTTGCCCGGTCCGACGATTCGCCGGACGGGCGCAACGGACTGGGTGCCGTACGCCATCGCCGCGATCGCGCCGGCACCTCCGATCGCATGGACCTCGCTCACACCCGCGAGCTCCGCAGCCGCGAGCACGATTCCGGACGGAAGACCGTCGGGTCCCGGTGGCGAGCAAAGAATCACCCGCGAAACGCCCGCGACGCGTGCCGGAATGGCGCCCATGAGCACACTGCTCGGATATGCCGCGCGCCCACCCGGCGCATACACGCCGACGGAATCGAGCGGGTCCGGACGCCGGCCGACGATGATCCCCGGTTCCACCTCGATCTCGGAAGCGCGGGGCAAGAAGGCGCGATGGACGGACTCGATGTTTGCGGCGGCCCGTTCCAGCGAGCGGCGCACCGGCGATTCGAGGCTGGAGAGCGCGCGCTGGCGCAGCTCGCGCGGCACGGAGAGGGTGCGCAGCGCGGCTCCGTCGAGCTCGGCAGCAAGCGCCACGAGTGCGACATCGCCTTCGGTCCGAACACGCTGGATGATCGCGGCTGTCCTCGATGCAACGGCTGGGTCCGCTGAGGTGGAGCGATCGGCCAGCTCTGCCTTTTGCACGTCGGTCGCGTCCTCGAGGCGCCCGTAGAAACTGAAGAGCTCGCTCACGGCATCAACCGTTCGATCCGGGTCACGAGAATGCCCTGGGCGCCCAAAGTCTTGAGGTCGGCGACTGTCCGGTAGATCGCGGACTGCGCAACTACTGCATGGACGGCCACATAGGTGCCCCCATCCAGTATGTCGATGACGGTCGGCCCGTTCACGCCGGGCATGACTCGTCGCGCTCGCTCGAGCGATGCACGCGGGACGTTCGCCATCACGTAGCGCTTGTCACGTGCCCGCAGCACGCTCGAGAGCGCCTCGGCGAGCTCATCGGCTGCGCTCGCTGTTTCCTTCGACGGGTTGGGCGAACAGATCAGCCGCGCACTCGATTCGAGCACCACCGCCACCTCGTGGAGCTGGTGCACCCTGAGCGTGGAGCCCGACGAGGTCAGATCCACGATGATGTCCGCGATTCCGAGATGCGGAGCGATCTCCGTTGCGCCCGACACGGGAACGATCGTCACGCTCTTCCCGGCTTTCTCGAAGAACTGGTGCGCGAGGTGCGGAAACACAGTGGCCACCCGTGGCGATCCGATCACATCATCGATCGTTGCGATGCCGCTGTCGTCGCGCGCAGCCACGACCAGGCGGCAGCCGCCGAACTCGAGGTCGAGAAGCATCCCCAAGTCGCGCTGCGACTCGCACACGAGGTCCCAGCCCGTGACACCCACGTCGGCTGCACCGTCCGCGACGAACTCGGGGATGTCCTTCGCACGCACGAGGATGGCCTCGAACTCACCACCGAGCGATGCAACCAGCGCCCGTTCTCCGCGCGCGCGTACCTCGAGCCCGGCATCTCCGAAGAGGTCGCGCACATCCTCGGCGAGCCGACCCTTGTTCGGCAGCGCGACTCTCAGCATTCCGTCCCTTCTGACGCAAGCATTTCTTTTCTCGTTTCGACTCGGGTTGACACAAAAAAGGCCCGTCCGAGCATGGACGGGCCGAAGACGCCGGGCGAGCCTACAGGTTAGCTGATCACCCTGGCAAGCACGCGACGCCCCGACCCGTTGGGCCGTGGTGATGCGTGTGATGCGGCAGCGTGACGATGTGCATGGAAGGGAAGCTATCTGAGACAGTTCCGCGCGTCAACCATTGCACATCGCCATCGCAGGCCTGTCGTTTGCAATTTCTGCTCGGGGGAAGATAGATTCCCATTCTCCGCAGGTTGCGGAGCTCGGATTGCACACAGGCACGGTACTGGAGGCTATAAGAATGCAGTTTATCGGACGGGCGCTCCTCGCGAGCGTATTTGTCCTCGGCGCGTGCGCCGGCGGCGACAAGAACGCGACCAAGACGGATTCCTCGACGGCGGTATCGTCGACCACCACGACTACCACCACGCCGGCCGCCACCACGGACAGCTCGGCGACAGCCGCTTCGACGTCCGGTGCTGCCGCCGCGCCGGCAGCCGCGCCCGCAGCTGGAGCCGCGACCGCAGCGCCCGCCACGGGAAAGACGATCGACGTCAAGATGGTCGGCGACGAGAAGGGCTATCGCTTCGAGCCCGCGAACATCACCGTGAAGGCGGGCGACGCAATCAAGTTCACGAACGTCAGCGGTGGCCCGCACAACGTCGGCTTCGATCCTGCCAAGGTCCCGGCAGCGGCGCAGGCGCAGCTCAGTGCGAACATGCCCGGCGATCATTCAATGGGTCCGCTCGAAAGCCCGCTGCTGCTGCAGCCGAACGAGACGTACACGATTTCGTTCGCCAAGATTCCTCCGGGCACGTACGACTTTCATTGCACGCCGCACCTGGCGCTCGGAATGAAGGGCGTCATCACGGTTCAGTAGGCGGGGGCAGGGCGGCGGATCATTTATCCGACGTGATATAGATTGGGGGCGGTGATGCTGAGGCATCTCCGCCCCTTCTTTCATCCACCCGCGAGGCCCACTGTCGACAGGCGAGTTCACGGCGACGTGGATGCGACGCCGAGCGAGCAACGTGTATGCGCGTCCGCTCTTCCTGGCGAGGGCGGGCGGAGCGACGTTCGCGCTCACGCTGCTCGCATTCGCACTTCTCGCGCACTCGGCGTCGCGCGCCGAGGGGCGGGGCGCACCGCGCGCGGCGCCCGCCGACACCGCGGTGCTCAGGGTACATGAGCAGCGTGCGGCTGCACGGTTGCGCGACGCCGAAAATGCGCTCGCGACGGCCAGGGCTGGGCACCTCGCGAGCGCGATGCAGCGCGACGCGATCGCCCCCGAGATGCGCGCGCGACGCGATTCGCTCGCTGCAGCGGCTGCGGAGCTCACGCGGCTGCTCGAACGTTCCGACGACGCTCCACTCGTCGCATCCTTCCGCGCGCTCGGCACCGCTGCGCCGATGATGGGCGAGCCGCGCGTCGCGCGACTCGTCGACTCGCTCAACGATCTGGACAAGGCGCGATCGGATTTCGGGTCGTCCGACGGAGTCGATCCGATTTTCGTCGCGCTCACGGCGCGCGTGGGCTCGATCGGGCACGAGCTGGAGGCGCTCGCGAGGGCGAAGCGAGCTGCGATGCATCGCGAGATCGAATCGCTCACGCCTCCGCCAATCGTGGGATCGACCACGGACACCATACCGCTCGAAGCCAGCCGCGACTCGGCGGCGCGCGAGCGTGCGGCGATCGCGGCGCAGCTCGCGGGTGCGCTTCGCGCGGACAGCATCGCGCGCGCGCGCGACGACGACGGGCCCGGCATGTTCGGCGTGGGGATTCCAACGCTCGTGCTCGCGGCGGTAGTGGTGGCGGTCGTCGTCGCGCTCGCGATGGCGCTCGCGCTCGAGCTGCAGTGGCCGACCGTCGCGGATGTATCGGAGGCGGAAACGCTGAGCGGAACGCGCGTGCTGGTGACGATCGGAGAGAAGACGGAAGAGCCGCAGCGACAACGGCGCAGTTCCGATCGGGAGATTCCACCGTCCATCGAGCAGTCCTCCGACGCCTATCGTCTGCTCTATGGGCAGCTTGCGGATGCGACGTTCGATCTCACGGTGATCGCGGTCGCGGGGGACCATCCGTTCGTGACCGCG
>Ga0157370_10006348_pt1 | contig 13059 bp, 10 predicted proteins | sample C35metaG_FD_113463 | JGI IMG/M metagenome (GOLD analysis project Ga0157370, IMG submission 113463) | Corn rhizosphere microbial communities from Kellogg Biological Station, Michigan, USA - C3-5 metaG | ecosystem: Host-associated > Plants > Roots > Rhizosphere > Soil | place: USA: Michigan...
GGCATGCACGTGCACCAGTCGGTGTGGAAGGGCGGGCAGAACCTCTTCGCGGGCGACGGCTATGCGGGGCTCTCGGAGTTCGCGCTCTACTACATCGGCGGCGTGATCAAGCACGCGAAAGCGCTCAACGCGATCACCAACCCCGGCACCAACTCGTACAAGCGCCTGGTGCCGCACTTCGAGGCGCCGATCAACCTCGCGTATTCCGCGCGCAACCGTTCCGCGTCGTGCCGCATCCCGTTCGTCTCGAGCCCCAAGGGGCGCCGCGTCGAGGTGCGCTTCCCGGATCCCACCGCGAACCCGTACCTCTGCTTCGCGGCGCTGCTGATGGCGGGGCTCGACGGCGTGCAGAACAAGATCCATCCCGGCGATCCGCTCGACAAGAACCTCTACGACCTTCCCCCGGAGGAGGCCGAGAAGGTGCCGCATCCCTGCGCGTCCCTCGACGAGGCGCTCGAGCACCTCGACCGCGACCGCGACTTCCTCACGCGCGGCGGCGTCTTCACCAACGACATGCTCGACGCGTACATCGGGCTCAAGTACGACGAGGTGCAGCGCTTCCGGATGACGACGCACCCGGTCGAGTTCGACATGTACTTCTCGGCGTGATGCGTTGCGGCCGAAAGGCAGGCGCCGCGGCGCCTGCCTTCGCCGCCGGGGCCCGGGCGGTTGTGCCCGGGCCCGACGCAAACCACAAGAGATTGTGAAGTTCATGCTGCATGTTGTTGACTTCATTGCTTTTTCGATGAGCGCTGCCTATCCTGTGCGTCCCGTTTCGACAAAGGGAGCGCGGCATGAAGACCGTGTGGTTCGCGGGTTGCGTCCTGGCGTTTTCCGCCGGCGCGTTCGCGCAAACGACGATCTACAAGCTGGTCGACGACAGCGGTCGCGTGACGTACTCGAACAAGCCGATGAAGGGCGCGACCGTCATGGAGCTCGATCCCCTCACGACGCTGCCCACGCCGCCCGCCGTGCTCGCCGCGAAGGCATCTCTCGTCGCGGAGGCGCCGAAGCCGCAAGCCAAGCCCGCTGTCGCGACGGTGCTTCCGATCCGCACGTCGCTCGCATCGATCGACGTGCAGACGCAGAAGCGCCGCGACGACGCGCGCCGGCGCATCCTCGAGGACGAGCTCTCCAGGGAGCAGCAGGCGCTGGACGATTCGCGCGCGGCGCTGGCGACGGAACGGCAGAATCCGGAGCTCCTCGCGGCGGTGCACATGGCGCAGAACGCGGTCGATCCGACGCCGGAGCAGCAGCAGAAATTCCGCGAGAACATCGACAAGGCTTCGGGGCGCATCCGCGGCCTGCAGTCCACCGTCGCCGAGCACGAGAAGAACGTCGAGGCGATCCAGAAGGAGCTCGGCGCGCTGAAGCCCTAGCCTCGAGAAGTCACCCCTTCCGGCATTCCCCTTGCGCCGAAGCGCCCGCCTTCGCGGCGGGCGTTCCCTTCGCCGGCTCGCACCGGCCGCGACGGTGAGCCGCGCCTTCGCGGGCCTCGAGCTCCTCACCACCGCCGTGCTGCTGCTCGACGAGGACCTGCGCGTCACCTACGCCAACCCGGCGGCCGAAACGCTCTTCGCGCAGGGCCTCAGGCACCTCATCGGCGCGACGCTCGACCGCGCGCTTCCCGGCAACGACCAGTTCTTCCAGCGCCTCGCGCAGTCCATCGAATCCGACGCGGGCTTCAACGAGAACGAGCTCACGCTCGAGGTCGCCGGCCAGGCGCTGCACCTGCACTGCGTCATCAGCCCGATCGAAGCCGGCGAGTCGCGACTCCTGCTGGAGCTGCGCGAGCTGGAGCAGCAGCTAAAGATCGCCCGCGAGGCCAAGATCCTCGAGCAGCAGGAGGCGAACCGGGAGCTCATCCGCAACCTCGCGCACGAGATCAAGAACCCGCTGGGCGGCATCCGCGGCGCGGCGCAGCTCCTCGAGCGCGAGCTGGAGAATCCGGAGCTGCGCGAGTTCACGCAGGTGGTGGTGAAGGAGGCCGATCGCCTGCAGTCGCTCATGAACCGCATGCTCACGCCGAGCCGCCTGCCGCGCATCGAGCCGATCAACATCCACGAGGTCACCGAGCGCGTGCGCACGCTCCTCCTCGCCGAGTTTCCCGCGGCCCTTTCGATCCGCCGCGACTACGACACCAGCCTGCCCGACCTGCGCGCCGACAAGGAGCAGCTCATCCAGGCGGTCCTCAACGTCGCGCGCAACGCCGCGCAGGCCACGGGCGGCCGCGGCGAGATCTGCATCACCACGCGCATCGCGCGCCAGGTGACGATCGCGCGCAACCGCTACCGCCATGCGATCGCGGTGACGATCGAGGATAACGGGCCGGGCGTTCCCGCGGAGCTCGCCGAGCGCATCTTCTATCCGCTGGTGAGCGGCCGCGAGGGCGGCACCGGCCTGGGACTTTCCCTCGCGCAGAGCTTCGTGAGCCGGCACCACGGGCTCATCGAGTTCGAGAGCGTTCCCGGGCGCACCCGGTTCACGATCCTGCTGCCGATTCGAGAAGGGAGCGTCAATGAACCCGCTGCCGAATCCTCCCCCAAGGGGGAGGGGCCAAACGTGGGGCGCGCCTTCCATGACTGATCGAGTCTGGATCATCGACGACGACCGCTCGATCCGCTGGGTGTTCGAGAAGGCGCTCGCGCGCGAGGGCATCGCGCACCGCACCTTCGAGAACGCGCGCGAGGCGCTCGAGCGGCTGGACGAGGAGACGCCGCAGGTCGTGCTGAGCGACATCCGCATGCCCGGCACCTCCGGCCTCGAGTTCATGAAGCAGCTGCACGCGCGGCTTCCCTCGACGCCGGTCATCATCATGACCGCATACTCGGACCTGGAGAGCGCGGTGCAGGCCTTCCAGGGCGGCGCGTTCGAATACCTGCCCAAGCCCTTCGACGTGGACCACGCCGTCGAGCTCGTGCGCCGCGCGATCGACGAGAGCCGCCGGCCGGCGGGAGCCGCGGCCGAGGAGCCGGCGGCGCCCGAGATCCTCGGCCAGGCGAGCGCGATGCAGGAGGTGTTCCGCGCGATCGGGCGGCTCGCGCAGTCCCAGGCGACGGTGCTCATCACCGGCGAGTCCGGAACCGGCAAGGAGCTGGTCGCGCGAGCGCTGCATCGGCACAGCCCACGCGCGGGCAAGGCCTTCGTCGCGATCAACACCGCCGCGATCCCCAAGGACCTCCTCGAGAGCGAGCTCTTCGGCCACGAGCGCGGCGCCTTCACCGGCGCGCAGACGATGCGCCGCGGGCGCTTCGAGCAGGCCGAGGGCGGCACGCTTTTCCTCGACGAGATCGGCGACATGCCGCCGGACCTGCAGACGCGGCTGCTGCGGGTGCTCTCCGACGGCCACTTCTATCGCGTGGGCGGCCACACGCCGCTCGCCGCCAACGTGCGCGTGATCGCGGCGACGCACCAGGACCTCGAGGCGCGCGTGCGCGAGCGCCTGTTCCGCGACGACCTCTACCACCGCCTCAACGTGATCCGCCTGCGCCTGCCGGCGCTGCGCGAGCGGCGCGACGACATCGCGATGCTCGCGCGCCACTTCCTCGCGAGGAGCGCGCGCGACCTGGGCGTCGAGGGCAAGCGCCTCACGCAGGCGGCGATGCAGTTCCTCGCCTCGCGCGACTGGCCCGGCAACGTGCGCCAGCTCGAGAACGTGTGCCATTGGGTCACCGTGATGGCGCCCGGCCAGGTGGTCGACGTGAACGACCTTCCGCCGGAGGTTCGCGCCGAAGGCGGCGAGGGGGCGCCCACCCCGGACGACTGGCGCCGGGCGCTCGCGCGCGAGGTCGCCGGACGCCTCGGGCGCGGCGAGTCGGGCATCGCCGATTCGCTCACGCGCGAGTTCGAGACCATCCTCATCGCGAAGGCGCTGCAGCACACCGCCGGTCGCCGCATCGAGGCGGCGGGGCTGCTCGGCATCGGCCGCAACACGCTCACGCGCAAGGTGCAGGAGCTCAAGATCGATACGCCGTCGCAGGACTGACGGCGCGGCTTCAGCGCGCGTAGCGCTTCTCGAAGTCGGCCGCGGAAAGGGCCCGGCTCTCGAGGAAGCCCTGGTACTCGTCGCAGCCGAGCGCGCGCAGCGCCTCGAGCTGCGCCGGCGTCTCCACGCCCTCGGCCACCACGGAAAGCCGCAGCGAGTGCGCCATGGCGAGGATCGCGCGGATGATCGCCTGGTCGTTGGGATCCTCCTGCATGTCGCGCACGAAGGAGCTGTCGATCTTGATCGAATCCACCGGCAGCTTCTTCAGATACGAGAGCGACGAGTAGCCGGTGCCGAAGTCGTCGATGGAGATGCCCACGCCGAGCTCGCCCAGGCGCGTGAGGAGCGAGGCGTTCTCGGGAATGTCCTGCATCAGGTGGCTCTCGGTGAGCTCGAGCTCGAGGCTCGCGGGGTCGATTCCCGAGCGCTTCACGGCGCGCTCGACCGCCTCGTAGAGCCGGTCGCCGTCGCGAACCTGCCCCACCGAGATGTTCACCGCCATGCGCAGCTCCGGCTTCATGCGCCGCTGCCACGCCTTGAGCTGCGCGCACGCCTCGCCGAGCGCCCACTCGCCGATCGGGACGATGAGGCCCGAATCCTCGGCGATGTCGATGAACTCGGACGGGTCGAGGAGCCCGCGGCGCGGATGCTGCCAGCGGATCAGCGCCTCCGCGGCGACGAGCTGCGCACCGGCGATGCGCATGCGCGGCTGGTAGTGCAGCACGAGCTCGCCGCGCTTGAGCGCCAGGCGCAGGAAGTTCTCCATCGAGAGCCGCTCCTGGGCGCGCGCATTCATGCCCGCCGAGAAGAACTGGTAATTGTTGCGGCCCTTCTCCTTGGCGTAGTACATCGCGACGTCCGCGTTCTTCATGAGCGTCGCGCCGTCGCGGCCGTCGGCCGGGTACAGGCTGATGCCGATGGAGCACGAGGTGTTGAGCGGCTGGTTGTCGACGATCATCGGCGAGGCCATGGCCGAGATCATCTTCTCGGCCACCTGCTGGGCGCCCTCGTCGTGCTCATCGCGCAGGTCCTCGAGGATCACCGCGAACTCGTCGCCGCCCAGGCGCGCCACCGTGTCGTTGGCGCGCACGCATGCGGTGAGGCGCGAGGCGACGCCCTTGAGCAGCTCGTCGCCCGCCTGGTGCCCCAGCGAGTCGTTGATGGTCTTGAAGCGGTCGAGGTCGATGAACATGAACGCGAAGCCGGAGCGGTTGCGCGCCGCGTTGAACACCGCCTGCTCGAGGCGGTCGTGCAGGAGCACGCGGTTGGGCAGGCCCGTGAGCGGATCGCGGGTGGAGAGCCACTCGGCGCGCTCCTCGGCGAGCTTCCTCTTGGTGACGTCCGTCGAGGTGCCGGTCATGCGCAGCGCCCGCCCCGACTCGTCGCGCTGCGTGACCTCGCCGCGCGAGTGGATCCAGGTCCACGTCCCCTCCGCGTTCACGACGCGGTACTCGCAATCGAAGCCCTCGCTCACGCCCTTCATCGCGTTGCCGAGGGCCGCGGCGAACACCTCGCGATCCTCGGGATGGTTCCAGGCCGCGACCTCCGATGACGAGCACGTGAGCTCGCGCGGGTTACCGCCCAGCAGCGCCGCCCAGCTCTCGTTGAAGTACACCTTGTCGTGCGCGAGGTCCCAGTCCCACAGCGCGAGGCGCGAGCCGGACAGCGCGAGGTCGAGGCGCTCCTTGGCGCGCGCCATCTGGCGCTCGGTGCGCTTGCGCATCGTGATGTCGGCCGCCACTCCGATCATGTAGCGCTCGGCGCCGAGCACGAGCGGCCGGCCGCTGATCGCATAGGGCCGCACGTTTCCGTCGCGGTCGACGATCTCGGCCTCCAGCGCGATCTCGCGGCCCTCGTCGATCACGGCGCGCATCGCCGCTTCCACCTCGGGTCGGTCGCGCTCGGAGACGAAATCGAGCGGGCGCATGCGGGCGATTTCCGCGTCGGTGTAGCCGATCGCGCCGGCGAGGCTCGAGTTCCAGCGCAGCATCATGCCGTCGGGGGCGACGAGGAAGAAACCGCTCGCAAGGCTGTCGAGGATCGCCTCGAGCAGGCCCCTCTCGCGCTCGAGCTCGTCTTCCGCGGCGCGGCGCCGGCGCAGCTCCGCCTCGAGCCGGTCGGAAAGCCGGTGCGCATCGTTCGCTTCCGCGTGCGCGGGTTCCTGCGAGTCCGGCGCGCGCCGCGCCTCGAGGCGCGCCATGGCGATCGAGGCGAGGTTCGCAAGCGCCGTGCGCTGCGCCGCTCCCAGCACCCGCGGCTTGCGGTCGAGCACCGTGAGCGTGCCGACCGTCAGGCCGTCGGCGGCGGCGAGCGGCACGACGCCGATGAAGCGTGCGTGCGGCTCGCCCACCACGCGCGGGTGGCTGCGCCATTCCGAGAGCAACGCGTCCTCCACGAAGACCGCCTCGCGCATGTCTCCGAGGTCGAGCGCGATCGATTCGCCCGCGGCGAGCTCGGCGGCGTCGAAGCCGTGCGCCGCGTGCAGCCGCTCGCGTGCGCCGTCGATGAAGGAGATCCAGGCGATCGGAAAGCGCGCCACCTCCTGCGCGCGGCGCACCAGCTCGTCGAGCGCGGCGAGCGGCATGGAGGAATCGACGACTCCGTAGGCGCGCAGCCGCTCCGCGCGCTCGGCCGCGGCGCGCTCGGCTGCGCTGGGCCCGTTCACGGAATGGCGAGCTCGCACACCACGGGGGCGTGGTCCGAGGGCCGCTCGAGCCGACGCGGGGCGACGTCGATGGTGCAGGACCGGCACGCCTGCGCGAGCTCCGGGGAGAGCAGGACATGGTCGATGCGCAGCCCCATGTTGCGCCGGAAGGCGCCCATCCGGTAATCCCACCAGCTGAACGATTTTTCCGGCTGGTCGAACAGGCGGAAAGCGTCGGCGAAACCGACCGCCACCACGCGCGCGAGCGCCTCGCGCTCCGGCTCGCTCACGTGGATCTTGCCTTCCCACATCGCCGGATCGTGCACGTCGCGATCCTCGGGCGCCACGTTGAAATCCCCGAGCACGGCGAGGCGCGGATGCGCGGCGAGCTCGGCCGCGAGCCACGATGCGAGCGCCTCGAACCAGCGCAGCTTGTAGGCGAACTTCTCGCAGCCCGGGGCCTGGCCGTTCGGGACGTACACGCTCACGACGCGGATGCCCGCGACGTCCGCGGCGATGACCCGGCTCTGCTCGTCGGCGAACGCGGGAATGCCGCGGCGCGCTTCGGTCGCTTCCATGCGCGAGAGGATCGCCACGCCGTTGTAGCTGCGTTGGCCGTGATGCAGGCTGCGATAGCCGGCCGCGCCGAGCTCGGCCGCGGGGAAGCCTTCATCCTCGCACTTCGTTTCCTGCAGGCACACGACGTCGGGCGAGCGCGCCGCGAGCCAGTCGAGCAGGTGCGGAAGGCGCACCCGGAGCGAGTTGACGTTCCAGGTGGCGAGCTTCACGGCGGCGATTCAGCGCGCCGGGGCGGGAGCCCTGGGCGTTGCCGCAGGCGCGGGCGGCGGCGAGCCGCTCGCGGCGACCGGCTGTCCGGGCAGGCGCGTGCGCGGATATCCGGCGCTGTCGAGCGCCGAGTTCCAGGTGTCCTCGTCGTAGCCCTTCACCTTCTGCTCGCCCACGAGGAGGAACGGCACCTCGCCGCTGCCGCCGGTCATCTTGCGCAGCGCGTCGAGGTCCGTGTTGTTCGCCATCGCGTTCTTCTCGGTGAACGGCACGCCGCGACCCGAAAGGAGGTCGCGGCCGCGCTCGCACGGCGTGCCGCAATCCTTCGCGGTGTAGAGCGTGACCGGATTGCGCTTCTTCGCGACCTGCGTGGCGTATGGAAGGTCGGCCTGCTCGACGGAAGCGCCGCCCATCTCCTTCTGCGTGAGGCTCTTCACTTCCTCGGGCGGGGGCGGCGTGTCGGAGAAGTGGACCTTGCCGTCCTTGTCGACCCAGCGATAGACGTTGGTCGCGGCGTGGACCACGGTGGTCGCTGCGAGCGCCGCCGCGAGGGCGGCGGCCGCGATCAGGCGCGGATGCATGGAGACTCTCCCTTTTCGCTTGGCGCCGTTGCTGGCATGCGGGCGCTTCAAGCCGCCTCTGTCATTCCATTATGACGCAGAAGCGCATCGATCTGCGGGCGCCGGCCGCGGAACGCGACGAACGACTCGATCGCCGGGCGGCTGCCGCCGCACGCGAGCACCTCGCGCCGGAATCGCGCGCCCACCTCGGGGTTCAGCACGCCGGCCTCCTCGAACGCCGCGTACGCGTCCGACGAGAGCACTTCCGCCCATTTGTAGCTGTAGTAGCCGGCCGCGTAGCCGCCGGCGAAGATGTGCGAGAACTGGTTCGGGAAGCGGTTGTATTCGGGAACGGCATACACGGCGACCGCGCGCCGCACCTCCTCGAGCACCTTCATGATGCCGCCGCGCGGATCGTATCCGTGGTGCAGGCGCATGTCGAAGAGCGCGAACTCGAGCTGGCGCACGAACTGCATCCCGCTCTGGAAGTTCTTCGCCGCGCGCATGCGTTCGAAGAGCGCGCGCGGGATGCGCTTTGCGGTCTCGACATGGCTCGTCATCGGCTCTACCACGTCCCATTCCCAGCAGAAGTTCTCCATGAACTGGCTCGGCAGCTCCACCGCATCCCATTCGACGCCGTTGATGCCGGTGACGCCCAGCTCGTCCACCTGCGTGAGCAGCTGGTGGAGGCCATGGCCGAACTCGTGGAAGAGCGTCGTCACCTCGTCGTGCGTGAAGAGCGCCGGCTTGCCGGCGACGGGCCCGGAGAAATTGCAGGTGAGGAACGCGACCGGCGTCTGCACTCGCCCATCCACGCGGCGGCGGTTGATCGCGTCGTCCATCCACGCGCCGCCGCGCTTGCCTTCACGCGCGTAGAGGTCGAGGTAGAACCGGCCCACGCGCTCGCCGGCGGCGTCGACGATCTCGAAGAAGCGCACGTCCGGATGCCACGTCTCGGCCGTCGCGGGGCGGATCGAGAGGCCGTAGAGCGTCTCGACCAGCCGGAACATGCCGGCGAGCACCTCGTCCTGCGGGAAATACCGCTTCACTTCCTGGTCCGAGAACGAGTAGCGCTTCTGGCGCAGCTTCTCGCTCACGTACGCGATGTCGCACGCGCGCAGGTCGGCGAGGTTGAGCTCCTCGCGTGCGAACGCACGCAGCTCCTCCATGTCGCGCTCGGCGAAGGGACGCGCGCGCTTCGCGAGGTCGTCGAGGAAGCGCGTGACCTCGTCGGCGGAGCCCGCCATCTTGGTCGCGAGCGACACCTGCGCGAACGAGGCGTAGCCGAGCAGCCGCGCGAGCTCGGCGCGCAGCTCGAGGATGCGCTCCATGATCGCGGTGTTGTCCCATTCGGACTTGCCGAAGTCGGAGGCGCGCGTCACATACGCGCGATACATGCGCTCGCGCAGGCCATGGTGGTCGGCGTACTTCATCACCGGCAGGTAGCTCGGCATGTGCAGCGTGAGCTTCGCGCCCTCGCGGCCTTCCCTGCGCGCCGCCTCGTGCGCCGCCTCGACGACGTCGGCCGGAATGCCCGAAAGCTGCGCCGGGTCGGTGACGTACAGCGCGAAGGCATTGGTGGCGTCGAGGAGGTTGTCCTGGAAGCGCGAGGCGAGCTGCGCGAGCTCTTCCTTCAGCTCGCGCAGCCGCGCCTTCTCCGGGGGTGCCAGCTCCGCGCCGCCGAGGCGGAAATCGCGCAGCTCGTTGTCGATGTAGCGCTTGCGCGCCGTGGAGAGCGGCTCGTAGTCGCGCGATGCGCGCAGCGCCTTGTAGCCCGCATGCAGCCGCTGGTCCTGGCCCTGCTCGGTGAAGAACTCGGTCACGCGCGGGAGCGCGGCGTTGTACGCCTCGCGCAGGGCGGCGGTGTTCACCACGGCGTTCATGTGGCTCACCTGCGCCCAGGCGCGCGAGAGGCGCTCGTTCACGTCCTCGAGCGGGCGCACGAAGCTCTCCCACGTGGGCTCGCGATCGTTCGCCGCGACGCGTTCGATCGTCTCGCGGCCCTCGGCGATCAGCCGGTCCACGGCGGGGCCGATGTGCTCGGGACGGATCTCCGAGAAGCGCGGCAGGCCGGAAAAATCGAGCAGCGGGTTCGTCATGGGGCCATCAGGCGGCATGGACGGTACGACCTCCGACGAGCGTGCGCACGACGCGGCCGACGAGGCGTTGGCCGAGGTAAGGCGTGTTCTTGCCCTGGCTCGCGAGCGCCTCGGGCTTCACGATCCATTCGCGCGCGGGATCGAACAGGCAGATGTCGGCGGGCGCGCCGACCGCGAGGACGCCGGCCGCGACGCCGAGCACCTCCGCGGGCCGCCAGGTCACCACGGAGAGCGTCTGCGCGAGATCCAGGCGGCACTCGCGTCCCCATTGGAGCGTCAGGGGCAGGAGGAGTTCGAGGCCGGTCGCGCCCGGTTGCGCCTCGGCGAACGGCACCAGCTTCGCATCCTCGTCCACCGGCGTATGGTCCGAGCAGACGGCATCGATGACGCCTTCGGCGAGCGCGCGGCGCAGATGGTCGCGGTCCGACGGATCGCGCAGCGGCGGTGCGAGGTTCGCGCGCGAGTCGAAGCCCGCGATGTCGCGATCGCAGAGGTGCAGGTGGTAGACCGAGACGTCGCAGGTGAGCGGCGCCTTGCGCGCCTTCGCCTGCCGGACGAGCTCGATCGCGGCGCCGGTCGAAAGCCGCGCGAGGTGCACGCGTGCGCCGGTCGCGTCCATCAGCTCGAGGATCGTGCGCAGCGCGACGGTCTCGGCGATGGCGGGGATCGGCGCAAGCCCCAGGCGCGTCGCGACCTCGCCCTCGTGCGCCACGCCGCCGCGCCCGAGCGCGGGGTCCTGGGGCCGCAGCCACACGGTGAAGCCGAACGTCGCCGCATAGCGCATCGCCTCGAGCAGCGTCGCGTTGTCGGGAAGCGGCGCGTTGCCCTGGAAGAAGCCGATGCAGCCGGCTTCCGCGAGCTCCACCATCTCCGCCAGCCGTTCGCCCTTGAGGCCGGTGGTGAGCGCGCCCAGCGGATGCACGCGCGTGCCGTGCACGCCGGAAGCGCGCCGCGTGAGCATCTCGACCAGGCCCGGCTCGTCGAGCGGCGGATCGGTGTCCGGCGGGCAGGCGAGCGTGGTGACGCCTCCGGCCGCCGCGGCGGCCATCTCGGACTCCAACGTCGCCCGGTATTCGAGCCCGGGCTCGCGCAGGCGCGCGGAGAGGTCGACGAGGCCGGGGCACGCGACGAGCCCGTTGGCCTCGATGGTCTCGTCGGCACGGAAGCCCGCGGGCGCGGCGCCGATCGCGACGATGCGCCCGTCGCCGATCCATACCGACGCCGATTCGTCGCGGCGGCTCGCCGGATCGACCACGCGCGCGCCGCGGATCTCGATCCTCATGCGGGCGACCCGAGCATCGACATGACCGCCATGCGCACCGCGATGCCGAACGTCACTTGCGGCAGGATCACGCTCTGCCGGCCGTCGGCGACCGGGGAGTCGATCTCCACGCCGCGGTTCATCGGCCCCGGATGCATCACGATCGCATCGGGTTTCGCCTTCGAGAGCTTCTCCGCGGTGAGCCCGTAGCACTTGAAGAACTCGCCCGCCGAGGGGAGCAGCGCGCCGTTCATGCGCTCGTTCTGCAGGCGCAGCATGATCACCACGTCGCAATCGCGGATGCCTTCCTGCATGTCGTAGCGGACGGCCACCCCCATGCGTTCGGCGGCGGCGGGGATGAGCGTCTTCGGACCCACCACGCGCACGTCCGGGACGCCCAGGGTCTTCAGCGCGTGGATCTGCGAGCGCGCGACGCGCGAGTGCAGGATGTCGCCCACGATCGCCACCGAGAGGCGCGAGAAGTCCTTCTTGTAGTGGCGGATCGTGTACATGTCGAGCAGGCCCTGCGTCGGGTGCGCGTGGCGGCCGTCGCCCGCGTTGATCACGGCCACGCCCGGCTTCACGTGGCGCGCGATGAGGTGCGCGGCGCCCGACTGCGCGTGCCGCACGACGAACATGTCGGCGTCCATCGCCTGCAGGTTGAACACGGTGTCGAGCAGCGTCTCGCCCTTGGAGGTGGAAGAGACGCCCACGTTGAGGTTGATCACGTCCGCCGAGAGGCGCTTGGCCGCGATCTCGAACGTCGTGCGGGTGCGCGTCGAGCTCTCGAAGAACACGTTGAAGACGGAGCGCCCGCGCAGCAGCGGCACCTTCTTCACCTCGCGCTCGCTCACCGAGACGAACTGGTCGGCGGTGTCGAGGATGCGACGGATCATCTCGGCGGGCAGGCCCTCGGTCGTGAGGAGGTGGCGAAGCCTGCCTTCGCCGTCGACCTGGAGGGAATCGCCGCGCGCCGTCATCGCGAGGGTCTCTTCACCGTGGCAAGCCTGAGCTTCCCGGCCTCGTTGGAGAGCACGAGCTCCTCGTCGCCGCCGACCTCCACGCGCGCCCCCACGAAATCGGCGGCGACCGGAAGCTCGCGCCCGCCGCGGTCGGCGAGCACGGCGAGGCGCACCGCGCGCGGGCGACCGAAGTCGAAGAGCTCGTTCAACGCGGCGCGCACGGTGCGCCCCGTGTGGAGCACGTCGTCGACGAGCACCACCTCGCGGCCGTCGACCGGAAAGGGAATCAGGCTGCCCCTCGCCTCGCGGTGCAGCCCGATGCGGTTGAAGTCGTCGCGATGCAGCGTGACGGCGAGCGTGCCGAGCGCCGGGGCGAGACCGAGCGCGCGGTGCAGCCTCTCGGCCACCCACACGCCGCCGGTGTAGATGCCCACCAACGCCGCATCCTGCGCGAGCCGGCCGCGCATCTGCGCCGCGAGCTCGCCCACGAGCTGCTCGGGATCAGGAAGAGAGGCGCTCATGGGCGGCGGGATCGTCGAGATAAGCCTGCAGGATCACCGCGGCGGCGAGCGCGTCGACGTCGCCGCCGCGCGCGGCGCGCGTACGTGTGCCGCGCAGGCGCGATTAGGCTTCGGCCGAGGAAAGCGTCTCGTCCACGAACGACACCGGAAGCGCGTGCCGCGCCGCGAGGCGCCGCGCGAATTTCTCCGCGAGCTTCGCCACCGCGTGCGGGCTTCCGTCGGACTGGAGCGGACGGCCTAC
>Ga0157370_10006349_pt1 | contig 13056 bp, 5 predicted proteins | sample C35metaG_FD_113463 | JGI IMG/M metagenome (GOLD analysis project Ga0157370, IMG submission 113463) | Corn rhizosphere microbial communities from Kellogg Biological Station, Michigan, USA - C3-5 metaG | ecosystem: Host-associated > Plants > Roots > Rhizosphere > Soil | place: USA: Michigan...
ATGCATTTCAGCAGTTATCTTAAAGCACCGGATATCAATAAAGAAAAACTTATTCGTGAGGATCTGGCTAAGATCATGTCTTTGAATATGAAAGGCATAGAACGGAAAAGTGATATTGCGATTATTACAGCAGAAAATGCCACTTTTTGGATCGTAAGTTTAGGAACCGTATGCTTTCTGATCGCTTTTATATTGCTTTTCAATTTACCCCAAACCATTGCGGAACCCATCAATCAGCTTACTTTCAGTATCAAACAGATTGCTGATAAAAACTATAATGAAAGAGTTCATTTCAAAGGAAGTGAAGAGTTCAGCAGTCTGGCAGATTCATTCAATACCATGGCGGAGAAACTTCAGGAGTACGAAAGCAGTACGCTTTCTAAGCAGCTGATGGATAAAAAACGGATTGAAACACTGGTCAACAATATGCATGATGCAGTTATCGGTCTGGACGAAAATCATTTTATCTACATGATTAATGATGAAGCTCTGAAAATCACGAATCTTCATAAAGAAGATATTATTGGAAAAACGGCTCATGAAGTAGCAATCAACAACGATCTGATACGTGAACTGCTAAAAAATGTTGACCACCCGGTAAAAGATCCGATTAAGATTGTCCGTGATAATAAAGAGAATTATTTTGAACAGGATATTGTTCCCATTAATATTGTAAAAACAGGCGAAAAGGAGAAAAAATATATCGGAAAGGTAATTTTGCTGAGAAATATTACCCCTTTTAAAGAATTGGATTTTGCAAAAACGAACTTTATTGCAACCATTTCCCACGAACTGAAAACCCCGATTTCTGCTATCAAAATGGGCGTTCAGCTTCTTGGAAACCAAAAGTTTGGAGAACTGAACGAGCAGCAGCAGGAATTATTGAAAAGCATCAATGAAGACGGACAGCGTTTATTGGATATCACTGGAGAATTGCTTAATCTTTCTCAGGTAGAATCCGGGAATATCAGACTGACGGTTGAAAAATGTTCTCCGAAAGAAATTGTACAGACCGCTGTAAAGAATGTAGAAAAGTTGGCCGAGCAGAAAAATATTTCCATTAGCACAGAATACCTTCTGGAAGAAACTGATGGTGTAACTGCAGATTTTGATAAAACAGTCTGGGTAATGAATAATTTCCTGACCAATGCCGTAAAGCACTCTTTTCAGGATGAAAATATCAAGATTGTAGTAGAGAAGCTTGATTCATTTATTCAGTTTAGTATTATCGATACCGGAAGCGGAATTGATGAGAAATACCACCGTCAAATTTTTGACCGCTATTTCCAGGTTCCCGGAGAACATCAGAATGGAACAGGCTTAGGCCTGGCTATTTCAAAAAACTTCATTGAAAAACAACACGGAGAAATTGGAGTGAAAAGTTCCCTGAATAATGGAAGCACGTTTTATTTCAGACTGCCGGTTTCATAAGGGTTATTTTATATTTGCGATAAAAATAGAAATGAGAAAAACTTTAGGATTCTTATTATTTTCAGTTTTGCTAAGTATTCAGATTTCTGCACAGACTTTGACATTAGAACAGCTTAAAGGATTCAATAAACTTACCATGGATGAGTTTAAAAAAGAAATGAAACAGCTTCAGTTCAAATTTTATGACAGAACAGAAGGTTTAGGATTTCTTTTAAACGAATATGATTCCCCAGATTACACCTCGAAAATCGGAAAGTTTGAATATGCAGAAGAAAAATCAGAAGACAGAATTGAATTTGAGTTTAAAGATAAAAAAGAGTATGACCAATATTTTAAGCTGATATTAGCTGCCGGATATAAAGAAACTGAAAAAGGGAAGATTATCACCAAAGAACCCTATGCAGATTACTACAAGAATAAAGAGCATATCAGGTTGATTTTACCTAAAGCAGGACAGAAAAATCCGTATACGATTATTGTTTTCAAGTAAAGTATTGAGTATGTTCAAAAGATATAAAAAAACCATTGAAAGAAATCAATGGTTTTTTTGTGAAAATATTGTTAAAGCTTATTGTTTTTCAACCAGATCCAGAAACTGTTGCTCATCCAGGATTTCAATCGTTCCGATATCCTGAGCTTTTTTCAGTTTGCTTCCTGCTTTTTCACCTACTACTAGATAATTAAGGTTTTTCGAAACCGCAGAAATATTTTTCCCGCCATGCTTTTCTACCATTTCCTCGGCAGATTCTCTCGTGAATAAAGACAATTTTCCGGTGAAAAGGAATGTTTTTCCTTCCAGAACATTGGATAAAACCTCATTCGTGCTTTCTCCTTTTTCAAGCTGTACTCCGTAAGATTTCAATCGCTCAATCATCAATAGGTTTTCAGAATTCTGGAAAAACTCTACAATACTTACTGCAATCTTAGCCCCGATATCTTCTACCTGACAAAGCTCCTCAACCGTAGCACTTTTTAGTTCTTCAATCGTTGGAAAGTTTTTCACCAGTTTTTTGGCAACCGTTTCTCCTACGTGTTTGATCCCGATTCCGTATAAAACTTTCTCAAAAGGAATTTCTTTAGACTTTTCGATTCCTGTAATGATGTTTTGAGCAGATTTCTCAGCCATTCTTTCCAATGGAAGAAGCTGTTCTTTCGTTAAAACATAGAAATCAGCAGGATTTTCAATCAGTTTTTCTCTGTAGAGTTGTTCAATAGTTTCACTTCCAAGGTTGTCAATATTTAAAGCTTTTCTGGAAACATAGTGAATCATTCTTCCTACTACCTGTGGTGGGCAGTGAAGTTCGTTCGGACAGAAATGAATGGCCTGATCTTCAATTTTTACCAGTTCAGTACCACATTCAGGGCAATGTTTGATATATTCTATTTCTTTGCTCTCTTCCGTTCTTTTATCCGTGTTTACCCCTACAATTTTCGGAATAATTTCACCTCCTTTTTCTACATACACAAAATCATTCTCATGAAGATCCAGTTTCTTGATGATATCCTCATTATGAAGAGAAGCTCTTTTTACAATTGTTCCAGCCAGCAAAACAGGTTTAAGGTTGGCAACAGGAGTGATAGCACCCGTTCTTCCCACCTGATAAGACACACTTTGAAGTTCTGTTTCTACCTTTTCTGCTTTAAATTTATAAGCCATGGCCCAGCGTGGAGATTTGGCCGTATAACCAAGCTGTCTCTGCTGCTGTAATGAATTCACTTTTAAAACGATACCATCAATTTCAAAAGGAAGGTTATGACGTTCTGTATCCCAGAACGTGATAAATTCCTGTACTTCAGCCATCGTTTTACATAATTTGGCTTGCTGTGATGTTTTGAAGCCCCAGCCCTGGGCTTTTTGAAGTAATTCCCAATGCGTTTCTGCTGGAATATCCTCAGAGATAAACTGATACAGTACAGAAGAAAGTCCGCGTTTTCTTACCTCAGCGCTGTCCTGCATTTTCAAACTTCCACTGGCTGTATTTCTTGGATTCATGAAGGGATCAAGACCTTCTTCCTCACGCAGTACATTAAGTTTATCAAAGTTTTTTCTGGTCAGATAAATTTCTCCGCGCATGAAAAAATGAGTAGGGAAATCACCCTTTAAAGTCAAAGGAATATCTGAAATGGTTCTTACGTTCGGGGTAATCTCATCTCCCTGAAAACCGTCACCGCGGGTAACTGCCTGTGACAGCTTTCCGTTTTCATAAAGAATAGAAATAGAAGCACCGTCATATTTCAATTCAGCAACAAATTCTACCGGATCTTCAATCGTTTTGATGATTCTTTTTTCCCAGTCTTCCAGATCATCAAAATCATAGGAATTATCCAGAGAATACATTCTGAATTTATGCTGAATCGTAGGGAAAACTTTGGTAACACCGCCACCTACACGTACTGAAGGAGAGTTTTCATCATAAAATTCAGGATATTGGGCTTCCAGATTCTGTAGTTCCTCCAGAAGCATATCGAATTCAAAATCCGAAATGGTGGGAGTATCCAGTAGGTAATAGTTTTCGTTATGCTGGTGAAGCTCTTTGCGGAGCTGTTCTATCTTTTGTTGAATGTTTTCAGACATTGGCTTTCTATCTTTTGAGCAAAAATAACTAAAGTAATCGCATTTAAAAAATAACGGAATTAAATATTACAGGAAAATTAAGAATACGTAATATGCCTTAACCAACTGGTTTTGCAGGAAATAAAACATGTGTTTAAAGTAATTTAACATATCGTTCTGATTTAATTAAAAAAATGTTAAAACTTTCTTAAACAGCCTGCCTTTAAAGTCAAGATACCTTTGCACATCTAATTGAAAGAAACCTCTAATGATCTATTGATATGAAAATCAAAGAGGTTCTTGGACGATCACAAAAAAATTAATCATAAAGATCTTCGGAAGAAATGAAAAAAGTAAAGATTGTACTGGGATTATTGTTTTTAGGGCTTGGGACAATGGCTTATGCACAGACCACGCAGGCTTCTATTGTTGGGAAAGTTACCGGGCCTGGAAGTACGGCTCAGGAAAAAGTGAAAGTAACGATCGTGAATGAGTCTACAGGATTCAGAACGGAAACGGAAACGAACTCAAAAGGGGAGTATATTTTTAAAGAAATTCCTCTTGGTGGACCTTACACAGTCATTGTAAACGATGATAAAAAAGAAGGTTACAGTGTCAACTTCGGTGATCAGGTGACTGTGAATATGGATCTTGGTAATGAAAAGAACATTGAAGAAGTAAAGATTACCGGAAACCTTAAAAACAAGATTGGAAATCTTGGAGCCGCTACAGCCATTTCTGCTAAAAACATCAGCATGCTTCCGGTAAACGGACGAAACTTTGCTAACCTTGCTGAACTTTCTCCATTAAGCGGAAAAGGAGGTAACCTTTCCGGACAGCTAGGATCTTCTACCAATTTTACGATTGATGGAATGACGGCGAAAAACCCAACTTCCGCAGGAGCTACTACCAGCCGAAGCGGCGCCCCTTTTTCCATTTCTATTGAAGCAGTACGTGAATTCAAAATTACCACCAACCAATATGATGTGACATTGGGAAGAAGCGGTGGTGGAACGGTAAGTGCTGTTACCAAATCAGGAACCAATAAGTTTTCCGGAAGTGCCTGGGAATATTTAAGAACCAATTGGCTTTCCAGCCCATACGATATCAGAGGAAACAAAAGAGATAATGATTTCTCTACTTCCCAGTTCGGATTTTCATTGGGGGGACCGATTATTAAAAATAAATTACATTTCTTCGTAGCATGGGATCACCAGTTGGATTCGAGACCGTTGGCTATTGCTGATATCAAATCTCCGGATGATGAGAAGAGATTCAGTACTACCACGCAGACTCTTAATCAGTTTCTGGATATTGCAAGAGCAAAATATGGGGTAGGAAGCAGCCCGCAATTCGGAACGTTTGATAAAGTAAGAAACTCTGATGCTGCATTTTTGCGTTTAGACTGGCAGATCAACGAAAAAAACTTATTGACTCTAAGAAATAACTTCACCTACGATCTTAATAAAAACGGATTGGGTGATAATACCAATATCAATTTCTTTGAATCTTATGGAAACGATAAAAACCTTGACAACAGTTTATTATTAACCTTAAGATCCAACCTGCAGCCTAATTTAACCAATGAATTAAAGGCTCAGTATCTTTATACTTTCCAGGACAGTTACCAGAACAATCAGTTAGGAAAACCTGTTCCTAGAGCCATTGTGGAAGGAGTGGCTTCAAGTGCGGGATCTACCAATATCCAGATCGGAGGGCACCGTTTCGGGCAGGAAAGCTTTAGAAATAATGTATTCCAGGTTGTAGATAACTTATACTACAATACCGATAAGGTAAAATATACTTTCGGAGCTGACCTGATGTATACAACAGCAAAATCTGTGTACGGAAGCGAAGTGAACGGAAGATTCCATTTCCAGGGAATGAGTAATTTCGATGCGATGACACCTTACAGATTCTACAGAGAAGTTCCATTAATGGAAGATCCGTCTGTAAGATCAAATATCTGGAATATCGGAGTATATGGACAATTCCAGACAAAAATAGCAAAAGGTCTTGATTTAATGGCAGGTTTAAGATTAGACTACGGAGGCTATCCAAAAGCAGAGCTCAACCAGAAATTGTTTGATGAAATGGGAATCAGAACGGATAATAAAATCAAATCATTTGTGATTCAGCCAAGATTCCAGTTTGACTGGAACATCAATGAAGGAAATAAAGACTTCCTTAAGTTCGGTGCCGGAATTTTCTCTTCCGATATCAACAATTATATGATCATCAACAACCTTGTATTCGACGGAAAACATTTGGCTACTGTGGATGTGAATCCTACAGCTATTGGTCTTACTCCTGATTTTAACAGCTATAGAAATGATTATGGATCGGTTCCTTCACTTGCTCAATACCAGATTCCAACCATCAACTATACAGGGAAAGACGCAAAAATTCCAATCGTTTATAAAGCGAATATCTCTTACACCCATTTCTTCAATGAAAGGTTCAGAGCAGGAATTGCAGGATATATGGCTTTGGGTAGAAATAATTACTATTACTATGACAGAAACATGGTGGCCAATCCTTTTTTCACCTTAGCTAATGAAGGTGGAAGAGGAGTGTTCATCCCTACAAGTGCTATTACCAATAACGCGAATAACAGTGTAAGCTTTGACTGGAAAGCAGGAAGAATCAATAAAAATTTTGGTAGAGTACTGGAATTGGTAAGTGATGGTAAAGTAAACCAGTTCTCATTCGTAATAGATACAAGTTACCGCTACTGGAAAGACGGAGAAATCACGGCAAGTTATACATGGTCCGACATCAAAGACAATACTTCTTATAACGGAAACGTAGCGAACTCAGCAACGTTGTCTACGATGATTCAGAGTGATCCGAGAGACTTAAGAATGACCTATTCGGATAATCAGTTCCGTAATAAAGTAGTGATCTACGGTAACTCACCTACCATTGCCGGATTTACTTTAGGAATCAGATATTCAGGAATCGGAGGTACCCGCTTCTCTGCAACCACAGGAGGAAATATCAATGGTGACTTCGTAGATTCAAATGACCTTGCTTTTATCTTTCCGAACCTTACCAAAGCTATTCTAGATGATCCGCAGGTAGGACAAGCTCTGAAAGATTATATCAACGAATACAACGGTAAAATTGCAGAACGTAATGGAGGTAAAAACGGATTCTATGGCGTTTGGGATGTACGTGTAGCGAAGAAAATAAAATTTGACAAAGTAGGTGCTTTTGAACTTTCTGTAGATATTTTCAATGTAGCCAATCTTCTTAACAAAGAATGGGGGGTAAACAAATCATACGGAAACACCTCTCTGTATAAAGTAACCAAGTTTAACAAGGATACGATGCAGTATGAATACACCAAAAACGTAAGTGGAGGTGGCTTGGTTCCGCTATCCGGAAATCCATACCAGATCCAGATCGGAGCGAAGTATTCCTTCTAATTTCTGTTTATGAACCACTGAAGACATAGAAGAATTTGAAACGGCTGATTGGTTTGACATAACCTTAGTTTTAGCCCGAAAATCTTATATGTCTTTGTGGTTTCCATTTTTTAATAACTACCTTTATCAGAAGTTTCATGACTTCTTTTATAAATTATCTAAATTATATTATGAAAAATTTTATCTTAGGGTTAGCAGTTTTAAGTACAGTTATGATGAAAGCACAAACCCAGATCATTGCCCATAGAGGATATTTCCAGGCTCAGCCTCCTACAACGGAGAATTCACTTCAATCGTTGGAGAATGCCCAGAAGTTAAAAGTATATGGATCCGAATTTGATGTGAGAATGACCAAAGATGGAATATTGGTGATCAATCACGATGAACATCATGGTAATATGGAAATTTCAGAAGCTGCTTTCAAAGAATTGGAAGCTGTGAAATTATCCAATGGAGAAAACTTTCCAATTTTAAAAGATTATTTAAAACAAGGAAAAAAAGATAAGGCTCTGAAGCTTATCGTTGAAATCAAACCTGCCAAGACCCCGGAAATTGAAAATGAGATCACTCAAAAAACGATCAAAATGATCAAAGACATGAAGCTGGAATCTCAGAGTGAGTTTATTTCTTTCAGTCTTAATATCTGTAAAGAGATCAAAAAACTGGCTCCTGCCTTTAAAGTTCAGTATCTGAACGGTGAACTGTCTCCTGAGCAGATCAAAAAAGAAGGATTGGACGGGATGGATTACCACTACAGTGTTTTCCAGAAAAACCCTACCTGGATTGGTGAAGCAAAAGCTTTAGGATTAATCACCAATGCCTGGACAGTAAATGACGTTGCCGTATACGACGAATTGAAAAAACAAGGAATCGGGTTCGTAACCACCAATATTCCTGATCAGCTAAAGAATAAATAACAATTGAATATCCTTCACCAATAGTACAACTGAAGGACAAAATATTCCCACCCCTCCAAGGGATGGCAAAAATTCAAAAGAATTTTTGGCGGGTGGTTTAAAAAGACATCTCGGTTAAACCAATAACAATCATAATTTACACAGTCTGCCTTATTTTAAAAGGGCAGACTGTTTCTTTTTAGACACTAAACACATCTTCTTAATAATAGCGAAAGAAAGAGTATAATTGAATTTATAATATGTTACTGAAAATCAATTGTTTGCGCGTGTTATGTAGTATTATCTCAAGGCAAGACAATAAAGATACACAAATACAACTGCGAAACGGTATTAATAATACTTAATTACTTAAGTATTTGTTAATTAATTATTTATCCAATGTTATTAAGGGTGAATTAATATATTGTTTAATAAATTTTTAAGAAACGTTAAAATTGTGTTAAGGTGATCCTTGTTATGTCGTTCTAATTTTGCGCAAACAAAAAGGAAATGCGTAAAGAGACACAGAAACTGTTGGTTTTGTCGCTGTTAGGATTAGTCAGCGTCAATCTGGCAGCTCAGCAGAAAGCTAAAAAAGATACGATCAAAGGACTTGACGAAGTGGTGGTCACTGCTTTGGGAATCAAGAGGCACGACAGAGCTTTGGGGTATGTTGCAGAAAAAGTAGAAGCCAAAACATTTGAAGAAACCCAAAACAACAACTGGGCACAGTCCATGGAAGGGAAAGTGGCAGGTCTTAAAGTTCAGACAGCCGGTGCAGGGCCTCTTGGGACTTCCAGAATTACCTTGAGAGGAGAAAAATCTATCATGATGGATCATAACTATGCCCTGATCGTAGTAGATGGAGTACCATTGGGAAATTCTACCACAGGTTCCGGTACCGCAGCATACGGAGCTGGTTCCGGAGGTGATGTTCCGATTGATCTTGGAAATGGACTGAACAGCATCAATCCGGATGACATCGAATCTGTAACTGTATTGAAAGGGGCTTCTGCAGCTGCATTATACGGATCCCGTGCCGCCAACGGAGCCTTAATGATTACAACAAAATCCGGTAAAACAAAAAATGGAAAACTGAGGGTAACTTTTAATTCTTCTTCAAGCTTTGATTCCGTATTGAAATGGCCGGACTGGCAATATGAATACGGACAGGGAACTCTGGCAACCAATACAGCAGGAAACTTTTACTACTCTTATGGTCTTTCCGCAGATGGACCGAGCACTGGTGGTACAAGTAGTGCGTTCGGGCCTAAATTTGCCGGGCAGTATTACTTCCAGTATGATCCTAACTTACAGGGACAAAGTAAAGACAGACAGCTGTGGAGACCTTACGAAAATAACATCAAAGGTTTCTGGAGAACAGGTTCTACCTATTCCAACAGCATTTCCGTAGAAAGTTCCAACGAGAAAACAAGTTTCCGATCTTCACTTACTTACCTTAATAACGAGTGGATGATGCCGAATACAGGCTTTGACAGGTTCAATTTCGCCTTATCATTTGCTCATCAGCTTACTAAAAAATTAAAAATCTCAACCAAATTTGCTTATAACACGACTACCAGTGACAATCTTCCTGCAACGGGATACAACAACCAGTCGATCTCTTATTTCATGATTTTTCAAAATCCGAATGTGGATCTTGAATGGTACAGACCCATCTGGAAACCCGGACAGGAGCAGGTAGATCAGATACACCCTTTCAGTTCTTATATCGACAACCCTTATATGATTGCCTACGAAATGCTGAATGGGGTAAGAAAAAAGACCATTACAGGAAATATCACGGCAGAGTATCAGTTTAATAAAAATTTCAGTTTAATGCTGAGGTCAGGACTTGAAATTCTGAACGAAAAAAGAACGACCAAAAGACCGTGGAGTTCTGCCAATTACCTGAAAGGTTTCTACAGAGAACAATTTATCAAGAATCAGGAATATAATAATGATCTTTTATTCTCCTACAAAGCAGATTGGAATAAATTCAGTATTTCCGCATCAGCAGGAGGAAGTATCCGTTATAATGAATACTTGATGACCGATTATCAGGCAATCGGGTTGAAAACTGCCGGTGAGTACAGCCTTACCAATGCGCTTTCTATTCCTGTTAAATATCCCGCGCCTAGAGATAAGCATGTAGACAGTGTTTACGGATTGCTTACGCTGGGATATGACAATAAAATATTTGTAGATGTTACCGGAAGAAATGACTGGAGTTCTACACTTCCGAAGCAGAACAGATCCTTCTTTTATCCTTCGGTGAGTACCAGTTTTATTCTTTCAGACCTATTTAACCTGAAAAGTAATAATCTTAATCTGTGGAAACTGAGAGCTTCATGGGCAAAAGTAGGGATAGACAGTGATCCTTATCTTCTGGATAATTATTATACCGCAAGTAATATTACCGGAAGCGTAGTGGCACCAAGCACTTTTAACAATCCTTCTCTTAAACCAGAGAAGAACACCAATATTGAAGCAGGTATGGATTTCAGTCTTTTCAAAAACAGATTGAACCTTAATCTTACTGCTTATCAGAACGTCAGCGAAAATCAGATTATTCCGGTGTCTCTTCCTTATGAAAGCGGATATTCCAAAAGGGTAATCAATGCAGGAAAAATCCGAAACAGAGGTCTTGAACTATCAGCAGATATCTTAGCCGTTAAAGGTAAAAACTTCTCCTGGAAAGTAGGTGGAAACTGGTCTACCAATGAAAACAGGGTAATGACCTTACCTGAAGGATTTGACGGAATTGTTTCTAACGTAGGAGATGTGGTCTTCTATAAAATGGAAGTAGGAGGTTCTCTGGGAGATATGTATGGATTTAAATTATTGAGAACACCAGATGGAAAAGTAATTTACGGAGACAACGGACTTCCTGGAAGACCTGCAGACATCGAAAAAGTAGGAAATGCCTTCCCGAAATGGAGAGCCGGTCTTCAGAATGATTTCAAGATTAAAAATTTTACCATAAGCTTCTCATTTGACGGTCAGTATGGAGGTGTTGCTTACTCTCAATCGCATCATAAAATGTCTGAACAGGGGAAACTGAAATCTACCCTTCCGGGAAGAGATAATCCGGGCGGAATGATTGTAGGAGAAGGAGTGGTTCAGAACCCTGACGGATCTTACAGCCCTAACACAAAAGGAGTAACAGTATCTTCTTATTATGCAGATTATTATAGAAGAGCCAATGTGGAAACCAACAGCTTCAGTACCGATTTTATTAAGCTTAGAGATGCCAGAATTGCCTATTCTTTCCCGAAAGAAACGATTCAGTCTTTAGGGCTGGATGATCTTACGCTTGCTATTTTCGGAAAGAATCTGTGGATGTGGACCAAGTTTCCAATGTTTGATCCCGAAGTAGCTACATTGGATAATGCGACTATCACTCCGGGAGTGGAAATGGGACAGCTTCCTACTGCAAGGACAGTCGGGTTTCAATTAAATCTTAAATTCTAAAATCTTTAAAAATGAAAAAAATAATCATATATCTTGCCTTGACTGTTTCTGTTTTTATGCTTCAGTCCTGCGACAGAACATTCGAGGAAATCAATACAGATACCAGCAAGATCAAAGATCCGTCAGTAGGAAGCCTTCTTGCACCTATCCAATATGAAATGGGAAGTTATGGATATAACAGAGCCGATGATTTTACCTTTGATATCATGCAGATCGCTTTAGACTTTCCGAGTGAAGGTAATACCTACAGCAGATATTATATGGACGAAAAAAGTGGTAACGGCTATTGGAATACTTCTTATAAATGGCTGAAACAGGTAAGTGATCTTCGGAAATATGCCACAAAAGAGCAGAATAATAATTATCTGGCCATATCGATGGTTTTAAATGCCTGGATTGCCTCAAACCTTACCGATGCATTCGGAGACGTTCCTTTATCAGAAGCGGTGAAGATTGAAGAAAATATTTTGAGACCGAAATATGATAAACAGAAAGATATTTACATCCAGCTTTTGAATGACCTGAAAACAGCCAATTCACTATTCAACACCAATCAGGCATTAACGGAAACAGATTTGTTTTACAATGCCAATACCAACAGCCAGACAGGAATTTTAGGATGGAAGAAATTCTGTAATTCACTTTCATTAAGATTACTGACCAGAATTCTAAGCAGAAACGGAGAAGTAAATGTATATGAAAGAATTCAGGAAATTGTCAACAATCCGGCTCAATATCCCATTTTCCAGAATAATACTGACAGTGCTGTATTACCACTTTCTGGAGTATCTCCATACTTACCCCCAATTGCCCGTCCACAGGATTTCACGGCATACAGATCAGCAGGTGAGTTCTTTGTGAATGCGATGAAAGACAATAACGATCCAAGGATGAGTATGTTTTTTACGAAAGCTAAAGCTACCACAGGAGAAGATCTTGGTTATAAAGGAGCTCCTTCAGGATATGCATTGGGAACAGCTTTCAACTATCAGCCTTCTAACCTTAACCAAAATTTAGCAAAAGCACCTTTAAAGATCTTAATCATGACCTATTCTGAAGTTCAGTTTATCCTGGCAGAGTTGGTCAATAGAGGAATTGTTGCAGGAAATCAGCAGGTTTATTACGAAACAGGGGTGAAATCTATTATTGAACAATGGGGAGCAACAGTTCCGGCTAATTATTTCAGCAATACAAAAGTGGCTTATGATGGTTCTCTGGGAAAACTTATGCTTCAGAAATATATTTCGTTGTTTTTTGTAGACCATCAGCA
>Ga0157370_10006353_pt1 | contig 13051 bp, 8 predicted proteins | sample C35metaG_FD_113463 | JGI IMG/M metagenome (GOLD analysis project Ga0157370, IMG submission 113463) | Corn rhizosphere microbial communities from Kellogg Biological Station, Michigan, USA - C3-5 metaG | ecosystem: Host-associated > Plants > Roots > Rhizosphere > Soil | place: USA: Michigan...
CGTGTCTGAAGTGTATATAATCCTGCTATTGAAGTAACGAAATTTACAGGCAGGATTTTTTTGGGGACCGTAGCAAAAACCAAAACATCATAATCGTAAGTGTTGTCTTTAAAATCTGTAACCTTTTTTTGTACGCTGTCAATTTTTGTAACAGAGATTTCCGGATGGATTTTTAGGTTCCAAATTTTCGCCGCTTCTTCATTTTTTAATTTAACCAACTTCTGCCAGGGCGCGTCACCGCTGATATAACCGGGTATCATCAAATGATCATAGAATATTTCGCTTTCTTCGCATAGTATATGGATTTCATCTGAATCATTCAGCTTTCTGTATTTACTTAGAAAATAATAAGCTGCCATACCTTCCCCAATAATCAGGATCTTCTGAATTGGCTTAATATACTTTTTGACTTCTATGACAGAAAATTTAAAATCAGGTTCTTTAGAAATTGGATCAACCAGCGATGAAGTGAGGTTATTGCTGCGGGCAAAATTTTCATTCAAGATTTTACCCCAGTGCATTGGTAGAAAAACCACTCCTTTTTTTATTTCATTTGATAATTTAGCGGATACAGTTACTTCACCTCTGCTATTTTCTATTGTCACAGGATCTCCATCCTTAATATTTCGTTTTTCTGCGTCTGCCGGATTTATTTCGAGGAAAGGATGAGAAATATGCTGCATCAATTTATTAACCTTTCCCGTTTTGGTCATGGTATGCCATTGATCTCTTATTCGTCCGGTGGTGAGTATTAGTGGAAATTCTTTGCTTATTGGCTCAGAATTATTCTTGTCAGAAACAGCATGTAATTTTGCTTTTTTATCTGGTGTATAAAACTCGTGATCGGAAAATAAACGGGATGTTCCGAATGAATCTGTATCCGCGACTGGCCATTGAAGCGTTCCTTCTTTTTTCAATCGCTCATGATTCAGTCCACTGATATCAATATTCGTATTTTTCGTAAGTCGGCAATGTTCCTCATAAATCTTCGCACTATTTTGATAATTGAAATTCTCTTTCCATCCCATTTTTTCGGCGAAGCGCCATAATATTTCAATATCGGGCAGAGCCTCACCCGGTGGGTCTGTTACTTTGGATAAATAGGAAATTCTTCTTTCCGAATTAGTCATTGTTCCATCTTTTTCAAGCCAGCCAGCTGCGGGCAACACTACATCGGCATATTTAACCGTATCTGACCGGGATGAAATATCCTGGACAACTACCATTTCCGCATTCTTCAAAGCTTCTTCCACCCTGTTAGAATCAGGAATACTAACCAGCGGATTGGTACAAATAATCCAAATGGCTCTCATCTTGCCGGCATGCAAGGCTTCAAACATTTCTGTAGCGGTTAATCCCGGACGTGACGGAACAGATGATACACCCCAATAATCTGCAACCTCTTTTCGATGCAGTTCATTATTCATGTCACGGTGGGCCGGTAATAAATTAGATAAACCACCAACCTCACGGCCACCCATCGCATTGGGCTGTCCGGTAAGTGAAAAAGGTCCCGACCCCGGTTTCCCTATTTTCCCGGTTATAAGAGAAAGATTGATAAGAGAAAGATTTTTATTTACACCTACAACGCTTTGATTCAAACCCATTGCCCACATAGGAATAAAACCTCCGGATGAGCCTATATACTTTATAGCTCTATAAATATCCGTGAATTTTACACCGCATATTGTTGCCGCTTCCCTTAAAGACCGCTTCATTACCATTTTTTTCAGCCCTTCAAAACCATTTGTATGTTGTTGAATAAAATCATCATTGATAAAATTATTTTCTATAAGCCCACGTGCAATAGCATTATACAACACTACATCTGTACCGGGATTGATTTGCAAATGAAGATCAGCCATGACAGCGGTTTGCGTTTTGCGCGGATCTACCACGATAATTTTTACATCCGGGCTTTTGGATTTATGGGCTTCAAGTCTGCGAAAGAGTATCGGATGGCACCAAGCCGGATTGGCACCCGCTATCAAAAAACAATCCGCAAGTTCAATATCTTCATAACTTATTGGCACGGCATCCTCGCCTAATGACATTTTATAAGCAGCTACAGCAGAGCTCATGCAAAGGCGGGAATTGGTATCAATATTATTAGTGCCTAAAAAGCCTTTCACTAATTTATTAACTATATAATATTCCTCTGTTAAACACTGACCGGAAACGTAAAACCCCACTGCATCAGGGCCATGTTCATTGATTATGGATTTGAATGTTGACGCTACCCGATCAAGCGAAGTATCCCAGCTAACTCTCTGCCTGGGCTCATTGCGTTTCAAACGGATTTCCGGATATAGTAATCTGTCGGATTGGTCCATTACTGTGTAATGCAAGTTCATGCCTTTGGAACAAAGCATTCCCTTATTGACAGGATGATCAGCATCGCCTTCAACTTTAATGTTGCCTCTTTTATCTTTACTTATCATCATGCCGCAGCCAACTCCACAATAACAACAAGTAGTTTTATATTTTTCTTTTAGTGATTGCATTATATTTTTTAAAATCGTTTACCGGCGCCGGAATAAGGGATTTTAGCACTCTCCATAACCCATGTTTTTATTTCATTTTTTTCTTTATACGATTCATGCAGGAGCCAGAGAGAAACAATAAATGATACCAGCATCACAGTAATACCTATAAAGAATAAAGCCTGACGGTAAGAAACGCCTTCAGCTTTAAAAGCAAACCCAGCCAGCACCGCTCCTACATTTCCTCCTGCACCCACAATCCCTGCAACGGTTCCTAATAATTTTTTATTAATAAACGGAACCACAGAATAGACAGCTCCATTAGACATTTTTAAAAACAATGCAAAAAATAACATGCCACCTATTGCAATTGGCAAAACGGTCATTTTCGAAAAAAACATAATTCCAATTCCTTCCAACAGAAGACATATACTTAACGCACCTATGCGGCCTTTAATTCCAAACCTTGTTCCAGCTTTGTCTGCAAATATTCCACCCAGCGCCCGTGCAAAAATATTCATGCAACCGAAAGTGCCGGCAATGAGACCCGCTTCTTTCAGGCCAAGCTTAAAATTATCTGTAAAATAAATGGCTGCAATATTATCAATGGTGATCTCTATACCAAAGCTGGCGCCATAAGCCAGGAATAAAATCCAAACGCGATAATCTTTACAAGCTTCCAGGATACTGAACTTTATTTTTCCCTCACCTGCATTTAATTTACGCTGCCTTTTAAAGCCTGCGGTAAAATTTCCTTCAGGCATATCCTGAGTATAGAAATAATAAATAAAAGCGGTAATTAATAAGGCAATGCCGGGCACTACCATGCTGTAGCGCCATGCGTGAGCACTGGTATAGCCCAATCCGACAAAGCCCGCAAATATCAGCGGCATTACCATCTGCGTAACTCCTCCTCCAAGGTTTCCCCAGCCTGCAGTGATCGCATTGGCTGTTCCCACTACTTCCGGTGCAAACATCACAGAGGTATGATATTGAGTTATCACAAACGATGCACCTAAAATTCCAATGGCTAACCGGAACAATAAGAATGATTCATAACTGTGACTCAACCCGATTGTTATCAGAGGAATGGCACCTGTTAATAATACCATACTATAAGTTATTCGAGGTCCGATTTTGTCGCATAACCAGCCTGCTGCAAGCCTGGCAAAAATGGTAATTGCCACTGAAGCTATCACAATATTACCAACCTGTGATTTGGTAAGTCCCAGTTCGTTCCTGATTACCGGCATCAGCGGAGCAATACCAAACCAGCCAAAGAAACATAAAAAGAAAGTGAACCATGTAATGTGAAATGCCCTCATATATGGAGGCTTAAAACTGAACAGATTTATTGACTCAGCTTTTGCATGTTGTCGTTGTATAGTTGTATTGCTCACTTTGATTAAGAATTAGGAATTTCTACATTTTAGCTTACAAGGGTTATATGGTTTCAATTTTTTCCCTTCCTAAAAATGCCGATTTTCTACTTTTTGGTTTAATTGGTTTTTAATAATTAATTCCATAGTAAAAATGGTATTGAGGATTGTTCATTAATTGTTTCTTCATCAGAAAGATGCAACCCAATACCATCAGAATGAATGGAAGCGGTAATATCACCGCTTCCATTAAAATCAATTGGAAGCAATCCGGTTGAATTATTTTCTGAAATTAACCGGCAAGGAAAATATTCATCAAACTTTGTCTTTTTATTTTTCAGACCCAGCAAAGGAAAATACAATGATGCCATTGGTTCTAAAGCAAAACATTTTCTCAAATAAGGCTCGATAAAAACTTTAAAGGCAACCTGTACAGAAAAAGGATTTCCCGGAAGTGCAAACACTGCCTTTCCTGCAGATGTAATTCCAAACCAAAATGGATTTCCCGGTTTGATTTGTACCCGGTGAAAAATTTCTTTTACTCCCAGGAAAGCTAATACTTCAGGAATAAAATCTGCATCCCCTTTGGAAACGCCGCCGCTCAAAATCAAAATATCTTTATCTAATAATTTGCCAATTCCGCTTTTTAATTCTTCCTTTTTATCAGCTAATAATAAGGTTTCTATATTTCCAATGTCGTACTGTTTGAAAAAACCTTTTAAAGTGTGCGAATTGGAATCCCTTATCTGATAAGGCTTTACGGGATTCTTAATACTAATAATTTCGTTTCCTGTGGATACGATAGCAACCGCAGGAAGTTTATGAACTTTTATTTTATATTTTCCCGCAACAGCTAATGCACCTAAAATAGCTGGGTTTATAACCTGATTTTTTCTTACCAGCATTTCACTTTTATTTATGTCTTCTCCTTTCAGTGAAATATTTTGCCAGGGTTTAATTGTATTCAATTTTGTATGCATCGTGCCGGGTTGATTAACTGTATCTTCTACCCGAATGACTGCATTTGCCGAGGAAGGGACAGGAGCTCCTGTCATTATCCTGATACATTGTCCGCTTTGCATTTCTTTGGCAGCAATATCACCCGCAAATAAATCTTCAATTACCTCAAACTCATTTATTTGTTTATCATTAATATCAGCAGATTTAATGGCGAAACCATCCATTGCAGAACGATTGAATGGAGGATAATCACGGTCGGTGTATATATCTTCTGCCAAAATTCTATTGAAGGCATGATCAATATCCACTTCTTCAGTGCCCAAAAAGAATGAATATGAATTGATGATTGATTGTGCTTCTTTTACCGTTAGCATAAAATAAATTTAATGGCCTCCTCCTTTCAACATTTTGCGTGCATGAAATACAGCAGGTAATATAGCTTCCAACGATTGCCTGGCTCCATCGGAACTTCCGGGTAAAGTAATAATCATTGTGTGCCCGATAGAGCCTGCTACGGCTCTTGACATCATCGCCATTGGTGTGCGCATCTGCCCATGGATCCGCATAGCTTCTGTGATTCCATCGGCATCCCGTTCAATAATTTCTTTAACCGCTGCAACAGTATTATCTCTTGGCCCCAATCCCGTACCACCCGTTGTGAAAATGAATTGCACATCTTGCTTTACCCACTCTTTAATTTTTTGCTGAATAATTTTTTTATTATCCGGAACAATTTGATAGCCGGTTATTCTGGCTTTCATTTCGTCCAGCATTTCCTTGATGATTTTTCCTGACTGGTCTTCTCTTTTTCCTTCGGCGGTGGAATCGGAGCAAACCAACACTGCGCAAGAGGGAGGTAAGTTAAAATACCGTTTCTGATCACTCTTTCCTCCTGTTTTTTGATGCAGTTTTATTCCAGCTATTTCCAAATCTTTATCTACCGGTTTTAATAAATCATAAATAGTGAGTGCTGTGACAGAAATACCAGTGAGCAATTCCATTTCAATGCCGGTTCTTCCGATGGACTTTGCTTCGGCATTAATGCGGATACCATATTGCGTGGATACATCTTTATTTTTATCTGCAGAAATTTCTTCCAAATACTCAAAATCTATTTTCATTCCATCTATGCTAACCGGGTGGCAATGCGGAATAAGATGCGCTGTATTTTTTGCCGCCAGCAAACCAGCGGCCTTTGCGATTTCAAAAATATTCCCTTTTGGAATTGCATTATTTTTGATGAGCACCAATGTTTCCTGTGAGCAAAGCACAAAGCCGGTTCCCTTTGCCGTTCGAAGTGTTACTTGTTTAGATGTTATATCGTTCATTCATTAATATTTTTTGTGCTCATTTAAAAATTTTATACAAATAATAATTTTGCACTTGCAATAGATAATACCACAGCAAGAATATATTTCAAAACAGAAAGATTGAATTTCTTACTTCCGAAATAGCCGCCTAGGATTGCACCGATAAAAACAATTACCAGCCAGAGATAGATTTCATTGTTAACGTGAAAACCCCGGATAGCAATTCCAGAAATTCCCGCCAGCGAATTCGCAAAAATGAATAGCGCAGAGACTGCCGCCGTTTCTTTCATGTTTCCCCAGTGAAAAAGTAATATTACCGGACTAAGCAGAACACCACCGCCGATTCCAATCATCCCAGACAATAATCCAATAATGCCACCTACTATTATTCCCTGTAGCAATTCGGGTTTCCCGATATCTTTTGATGCTTTCTTTTTCCCAAATCCTGTTAAACGAAAAACGGAGAATACGAGGCAGATCCCCAACAATTGTTTATAGATATTTTCATGCAATGGTATCATTGAGCCAAGAAATGCGGCAGGTATAGATGAAATAGAAAATACCCAAAATAATCTCCATTTAAAATACCCTTTATGCCAATAATTGATGAAGCTGACAAGCGATACCAAAAGATTTAATATCAATATGGACGATCTCATACTTTCAGGGCTGATATTAAACAAAGCCATTATTGCGAGGTATCCGCTTGCGCCTCCATGCCCGATGGATGCGTATAAAAATGCCACTAACATCAATGCCACCGGGAAAAGTAAACGGTAATCTTTTATTATCATATTATATATCATATCGCAATGCCATATTTAAAATTCAATTCCGATAAATATTGCTCCCTCTTCAGCTTTCACGGGATATGTTTTAATTACGTATTGTTCATCATCCATACATTTGCCGGTTTCAAGTGAGAAGGTTTTTTTGTGAAACGGGCATGCTACTTTTGGTTCACCTTTTTTTTCTCCAATCATTCCAAACGAGAGCGCCATCTGAAATCTGTGCGGACAAAGATTTTGCGTGGCAAACCATTTGTCCCGGCGCGTAAAATTGAATATCGCAATTTGCCGGTCTTTGTATTTCACGCAGGCTCCCCCATTTTCAGGAATATCTCCGATATTGCAAGCTTTAAACCAGGTTATATTTTTTTGTTCAACAGTAAGACTTTCCATTTTTGTTTAGCATTAAATTGGTGAGTAAATTTTTTTAATCTTTTCAGGTTTAACCATTTTTCATTTTAGCTGGCTACTGCAATGTTCCAATCTTCCGGAAATTTTTGGCCTCTTTCTTCTTTGAATTGAATGGTGGGGTCCGGTTCATCAGAATTAATAAAATGAGTGAAGCGTTTTCTTAATTCCGGGCTATTGACTACTTCTTTCCATTCACATTGATAAGTATCAATTAATAATTGCATCTCCTGCTCTAATTTTTCACCAATACCTAAGCTGTCATTCACGATTACATCTTTAAGATAATCCATTCCGCCTTCCAGTTTATTGAGCCAGGTTGCAGTCCTCATCAGCGGTTCGGCTGTTTTGATGTAAAACATAAGAAAGCGGTCAATCATTTTCAAACATTCTTTTTCATCAACGTCACTGGCCAGCAATTGTGCATGTTGGGGTTTAGTGCCACCATTTCCACAGACAAACAGATTCCAGCCTTTTTCGGTAGCAATTAATCCAAAATCTTTCGATTGTGCTTCTGCACATTCCCTTACACAACCGGATACAGCACTTTTGAGTTTATGAGGGGAGCGCAATCCTTTATAACGGTTTTCAATCTCAATGGCAAATCCTACAGAATCATGAAGACCATAGCGGCACCAGGAAGAACCTACACAACTTTTTACTGTGCGGATTGATTTGCCATACGCATGGCCACTTTCAAAACCGGCTTCTATTAACTCTTCCCAGATGTAAGGAAGCTGATGCAGATGCGCACCAAACATATCAATACGCTGGCCACCCGTAATTTTACAATACAAATTGTATTTCTTTGCTACCTGACCGATCACAATTAATTTATCCGGAGTAATTTCTCCGCCTGCTACTCTAGGTACCACTGAATATGAACCTCCTTTTTGAATATTGGCGAGGAAACGGTCATTAGTATCCTGAATAGTAGGTTGTTTTAATATTGAGTCATTCCAGGCGCTGGCTAAAATAGATGCCATAGCAGGCTTGCAGACTTCACACCCCGCCCCTTTTCCGAATGTATCCAATACTTCATCAAAGGTTTTGATGCCATGTACTTTAATCAAATCAAATAATTCCTGGCGGTTGTATTCAAAATGCTCACAAATAACTGTTTTGACTTTTTTACCCAGTTCCCTTAAGGTTTCATTTATAATATCTTTCACCATCGGAACACAGCCACCGCAGCCGGTTCCAGCCTTTGTAATTTTTTTTACTCCCTCCAGATCAGCTATTCCGTACTCTTTTACCGTACTGCATATAGCCCCTTTGGATACGCCTTCACACGAACAAATCATTGCGGCATCAGGCAAAGCTGATATACCACATCCTTCATTGGTCTTTCCGCCTGAAGTTCCGGATTTCATAAGTATATCTTCCGGGTTTTTAGGAAGAAGTATCCCGTTTTTATAGGTCTGCAACAATGTATTATATGATGACGCATCTCCAACCAGGATACCCCCCAGCAGGTATTTCCCATCTGTAGAAACATTCAGCCTTTTATATATTCCCCAAACCCTATCTTCAAACACAACTGTTTTGCATTCATTTTCCATGGCTAATGCGTCTCCAAAACTTGCTACATCTACTCCCAACAATTTTAATTTGGTGGACATATCAAAATCCGAAAACTCTTTATCAGTTCCGGTTAACTGCGAGGCAACAACATCTGCCATCTCATAACCAGGCGCCACCAGGCCATATACCTTACCTTCAAATAAAGCACATTCTCCAATTGCATAAATGCATGGATCAGCAGTTTGCAACCTATTATTTACGATAATTCCTCCCCGGGGGCCAAGTCTTAAGCCACATTCTTTTGCCAGTTCATCTCTTGGCTTGATTCCTGTGGAAATCACTACCATATCCACTTCCAATCGGCTGTTATCCTTAAATTCCAACTCTTCTACTTTTTCTTTTCCGGATATGGCAGAAGTATTTTTATTAAGATGAACATGGATGCCCAGGTGCTCCAGCTTGAATTTCAAAAATTCAGAACCACTTTCATCTAGTTGGCGAGGCATTAAACGGGGAGCAAATTCAACCACATGGGTTTCAAGATCAAGATCAATCATTGCTTTGGCTGCCTCCAGTCCCAATAAGCCGCCTCCGATCACCGCAGCTTTTTTTGCTTTATAAGCATAGGAAGTGATTAATTCCAGATCATCAATCGTGCGATATACAAACACTCCATATTTATCAGTACCGGGAACCGTTGGAACGAAGGGAGCCGAACCTGTGGCTAAAACCAAATAGTCGTAGGTAAATTCTTTTCCTTTAGCCGACTTTATTTTTCTTTTAAACTTATCTATTTCTATTACAGCATCTTCCAGATACAAGTTTATATTATTGGATTCATACCAGTTATGAGCAGCCAATGATAAATCTTCGGCTGATTTTCCGGAAAAATATTCAGTAAGGTGTACACGGTCATAAGCGCGACGGCTCTCCTCTCCAAACACGGTGATTTGAAATTCTTGTCTAGAGTCTTTGGCCAATAATTTCTCACAAAATTTATGTCCCACCATACCATTTCCTATAACAATGACCTTTTTTCTTTGATTTTTTGACATAGAGCGTATTTAAAAAAATCTGTTATATGATGTATATATTAATATTATAAAAACAAACATTTAAATTTTAAGTGCAATTTATTTAATAATTTTGAAATCAAAAATAAAAAAAGTATTTATTTTTACACAACGTATCATTTTTTTTATCTGAAACAAATAAATAAATAAATATAGAAATAATACTTATATTATGGTAACACCAAAAATTCCAAGATTAAGTCTTGTAGGAGCAGGCCCGGGTGATATAGGTTTGGTAACTCTTAATTGTCTTAAAGCTCTTAGAGCGGCAGATGTTATTTTATACGATAAATTAGTAACCCCCGAACTGCTGGATTTTGCTCCTCCTGAATCTGAAAAAATTTATGTAGGTAAATCGCCCGGTAATCATTGCATGAAACAGGAGGTTATTAATGAACTGATTATAGAAAAGGCTTTCTCGAAGGGCCATGTAGTGAGATTAAAAGGCGGAGATCCTTTTATATTTGGAAGAGGCTATGAAGAAATGTCGGCGGCAAAAGTGGCCGGCATTCCGGTTGTGGTGATTCCCGGCATATCAAGCAGCATTGGCCTGGCAGGATTAAAACAAATCCCACTGACTGTGAGAGGCTGCAATGAAAGTATCTGGATAACCACAGGAACCACCCAACATGGTTTCTTATCAGACGATGTAAAGCTGGCGGCAAAATCCAGCGCTACGATTGTAATCCTAATGGGCATGCACCGGCTGGAAGAAATAATTGGTATTTTTTTAGATGAAAATAAACAAAATACCGCCATTGTGATTATTCAGAATGGCAGCCTGCCATATGAAAAAATGATTGCGGGAACTATTTCAGATATTTTACCAAAAGTGAAAGAAAATAAGATCAAAAGCCCTGCTGTAATTATTATTGGTGAGGTGGTAGGATTAAATTATCCCGGACACTTTGCATCTTCCACGCCCGAAGGCCTCCCTTCAGGCTATATAAATTTTCATAATGATATTTCCCTTGTAAAAACCTGACAGAGGCTGTGCTTCTGCCACCTTGTTCACAATATAAGATCACCGGTTTGTGCCTTTCAATCAGGTGAAGATTTTCTTCCAGAACACCCATCGGTATAAAGGTGCTTTTTAAATGAAATGACGCATATTCTTCTGGCGTTCTTATATCAATAAGCTGAATATCCTCTTTTTCGTTTATTTTTTGTTGTAATTCTGATACTGAGATCTCTTTGATATCTATATCACAGTTAAAATCGTAATTTTCCGCTAATGCAGAAATGTGTAAATTCTCTTCTTTTAAATTTATTTTCAGCAAGTGTGATTGCGCTGTCAAGCCGTTAAACATAAGAAGTTTTCCGGAAAGTATTTCTCCAAATCCCACCACTATTTTCAACACTTCATTGGCCTGAAGGCTTCCTGCTATTCCTGTCAAAGTACCCAGGATCCCCGATTCAGAACAATTTTTTACTTCTTCCACCAAAGGTGGCGATGGAAATAAACACCGGTAGGTTGGTCCATTTATTCCATTTTTATCAGTATAGTTAAATACACTTATTGAGGCATCAAACATATATACAGATGCATGCACTAATGGCTTACCACAAATAATACAAGCGTCATTCAATAAATATCTTGCTGAAAAATTATCAGTGCAATCCACCACCACATCATATTGACCGATTATCTCCATGGCATTCTCTGTATTGATAGCTGGATAAGTATGAATAACTAATCCAGAATTCAAAGCAGATAGCTTCTCTTTACAAACTGAAGTTTTATCTTTTCCTATATCGTTCTCATCATATATTACCTGTCTGTTCAGATTCATTTCGCTAACAGTATCGCCATCAGCAATACCCAAAGTACCAATACCGGCTGCTGAAAGGTATTGCAACACAGGGCAGCCCAAGCCACCTGCGCCTGCTATCAATACCTTAGCCACCTGCAGTTTTTGCTGTCCTTCAATCCCGATTTGGGGTAAAATAACTTGTCTGCTATATCTAAACTGTAACATGATTTTCAAAGCGAAAGTACTAAGTAAGTTTCCATTTTTGAAGGTAATAAATCTAAAAGATATCACCTGAATGAAATAATATGACACTCTTTATTAGCAAAATTGCCTTCGCCATTACCTGGTTATAAATTTAAAGAAACCGGAAATTAAAATAAAAAGTGCGGCCTTCCTCCTCTTTGCATTCACAACAAATCCTCCTTGTTGACTTTTAATAACTTGTTGCCTTTTAATAATTTATGCTGAAACGATTTGAATTTTGTTATTAATTAATTTCTTTATGTCGCTATTAATTAACTTCCAAGAATTTACTTCAATTTTGCGCCCAAAGGGCCAGCTTCGTTTGAATAGCGGCCAATAATTTTGCCATCCGGACATAAGAATTTTAGTTGGCAATGAAGATATGCCATATTTTTCGCCAATTTCGTTGGGATTGGGTTGATTGTACCCTCTGCCAAAGTCGTATCAAGTCCGGGGTAAGTCCGGGATATGCCGGACTTACCCCGGACTTGCACGCTGGGAATCGCCTATATTAATCTAAGGAAATAGAATGAACTTCTCCGGAAGCAGACTTATTTGACTGATGTTAAACATCCTTACAAGAGGCGCATTCACCTCAAATTTAGAGGTATGTAATCTGAGAGATTTTTCAGGAGTGATTTCTTTTGTTCAAAAAAAGGGTCGAATATAGTACTTAAATCATTTAATTTGTAGATTTGGTGGCTCAATTGCAATTATTTTTTATAATTATCTTTTTTAATTAAATTTTTAAATAGCACCATATGAAGAGGTTCTTAATTTTCCTGCTACTGTTAGTTTATTCTGCAAGTGCCTGCAAGGTAAATGCCCAGTCAACTACCTCCAAAAAAGAAAACGAAAAATGGTTCAGGCAAAAGGAATGGCTTGGCGGGTTAGAATTACAGCCCCATCCGTCTACAGATGTGCAGGAATTTGCACGTCAATATCATGCGAATAAAAAATATTGGGATGAAGCTTTTGCATTTTTAAAAAACCACGACCTGTCGAAACTGCCTCCTGGAAAATATCCAATTGACGGCGACAATGTCTATGCTTCAGTTACGGAAGATCCTACCAAAGATTATGACAAGTCAGCCTGGGAATCACACCGTAAATACGTTGATCTTCAATA
>Ga0157370_10006358_pt1 | contig 13042 bp, 9 predicted proteins | sample C35metaG_FD_113463 | JGI IMG/M metagenome (GOLD analysis project Ga0157370, IMG submission 113463) | Corn rhizosphere microbial communities from Kellogg Biological Station, Michigan, USA - C3-5 metaG | ecosystem: Host-associated > Plants > Roots > Rhizosphere > Soil | place: USA: Michigan...
CTCTGCGTCAACGGCGAGGGTGGCGAGATCCGCGACATGTACGGGCACTACCGCAAGTGGCGCGGCCAGCAGGTCGCCTCGGGCCGCTTCGGCGTCTCGGCGGAGATGATCAACTCCTCCTACCTGGCCGAGATCAAGATCGGCCAGGGCGCCAAGCCCGGCGAGGGTGGTCATCTACCGGGCAAGAAGGTCTCCGAGAAGGTCGCCGCCGCCCGTAACGCGGCCCCGGGCACCGACCTGATCTCGCCCTCCAACAACCACGACCTCTACTCGATCGAGGACCTCGCCGAGCTGATCGACGAGCTGAAGACGGTCAACCCCGACGTGCGCGTCTCGGTCAAGGTGCCGGTGGTGCCGAACATCGGCACGATCGGCCTCGGAATCGCCAAGGCGGGCGCCGACATCATCACTCTCTCGGGCTTCGAGGGCGGTACCGGCGCGGCGCGCCAGCACGCGCTGCGCCACGTCGGCCTGCCCTCGGACATTGGCACCCGCGCGGTGCACCGTGCGCTGATGGAGGCGGGCCTGCGCAACCGGGTCGAGATCTGGGCAGACGGCGGCTACCGCACCGGCCACGACGTCGTCAAGCTGCACTGCCTCGGCGCCAACCGGGTCGGTTTCGGCACCCTGGCGATGGTCAGCCTCGGCTGCACGATCTGCCGCGGCTGCCAGCTGGACACCTGCCACGTCGGAATCGCGACTCAGATCGAGACGGTCGAGCAGGCCCAGGACCACGGCCTGAAGAAGTTCACCCCGCAGGAGATCGACGTCGCCGCCGAGAGCTGCGCCCGTTTCTTCCAGGCGATGGGCGAGGAGGTCAAGCAGGTCGTCGCCTCGCTCGGCTACGACCGTGCCCAGGACTTGGTCGGTCGCTACGACCTGCTCGAGCAGGTCTCCCATCACGACCAGGTCGACCTGGCGCCGCTGATCACGCCGCTGGAGGAGTTCCTCGACCTCGAGCCGATCGACCTGCCCGTGGCAGAGGAGCTCTCGGACGAGCGAGCCGAAGCCGGCCTCGTCGTCGCCCGGCCGATCCGGATGGAGGCGAAGCAGGCCTCGGCCCAGATCGGCGCCCTCGCAGGCGAAGTCTGCTCGGGCCACACCGTCACCAGCCATTTTCCCCGCGCGACCGATGCCAACGACCGCGTGCTCGGCACCGAGCTGGCCGGGGCGATCGCCCGCTCGCGCATCTTCGAGGACGGGCCCGAGTCAAACGAGGATGTGCTCGCCGATCTCGAGTTCAACGGCGGCTCGGTCGCCGGCCAGGGCCTCGGCGCCTTCAATGCCTACGGCGTCTCGATCCGGGTCGAGGGCGGCGCCCAGGACGGCGTCGGCAAGGCGATGCTGGGCGGCACCCTCGCCGTGCTCAAGGGCAAGGGGGCCAAGGGCCGGCGCCTCAACGGCTCGGTCGGCAAGTCGTTCGCCTACGGCGCCCAGCGCGGCCGCCTCTTCGTCCAGGGCTCGGCCGACTCGCGCTTCTGCATCCGCCTCTCCGGCGCCGACGTCGTCCTCGGTGGCGAGCCGGCGGAGCCGATCGACGACGGCCGCGGCTGCGTCGTCGACCGCGCCAACGCCAAGGGCTTCGCCTTCGAGTACATGACCTCCGGCCGCGCGGTGGTGCTCGGCGACCTCGGTCCCTGGGCCTGCGCCGGGATGACCGGCGGACGCGTCTACGTCCGCTACAACGCCTTCGGCATCGACCGGCAGGCGATTGAAGCCCGCCTCGGCGAGGGTGCCAAGGTCGAGCTCAAGGACCTCGACTCCGAGGGCCTGCTCGACATCGACGATCTGCTCAGCCATTACGCCGACGAGCTGCGGGCTACCGGCCAGGACGAGGAGGCCGAGCGGATGACCACCATGGCCGCCGACGCGACAAGCAACTTCCTGATGATCGTCCCGCACAAGGTCCAGGCAGACCCCAGCATCTCCACCGAGTAGTAAGCCAGCCAGGGAGCGACGGTCCCCTTCGCCGGAACCCGCCGCCCGCACCTTGCCAGGGCGCGGTCGCCTGGCTGGCTCACAAGTTCCTGCAAAGGGGCCCGTCGCTCCCTGGCCCGGCGGTGGGTAGAGAGGAATGGGGTTCCCCTCTGATGGAACTTGTGAGCCCGCTAGCGTGAGTCCTGTCGCTGGGGCCGAGCGCGGGTTCCAGCTGAGGGGAACCCCATTCCTCTCGGCTGACTACCGAGTGCGGGTGAGGAGGTCGGCTATGGCTCGGACCTCGCGGAGCAGGCCGTCGAGCATGGCCTCGGTGTTGGTGTGGATGCGCCACTCGGCGAGCTTGCGGTCCTGCTCTACCTGGTCGATCCGGCGCTCCAACTTGCCCAGGCGTTTGTCGGTGCGCTTCTGGCTCTTGCGGAGCCGCTGCTTGACGTAGAGCCTCGTGTCTTCACGCAGGGCGTCCAGCTCGCGTTGCAGGTCGGCATCGTCGTTGCCCTGCTCGGCGAGCATCTCCTCCACGCCGCTGCGGACGCGCTCGATCTCTTCGTGGAGGCGCCGGCGAGCTTGCTCAGCCGCTGCGGATGGGTCCTGCGGAAGGTCCATGGCGCCACTCTACGGGCGCCATAGGCTGGAATTTGCGCAGATCGGCCGGCTCAGCCTTCGAGTACGAAGAGGCGGTAGCGGCCGATCGTCAGCTCGTCGCCGTCGCTCAGCTTGCCCCACTCGACCAGCTCGGCGTTGACGAGAACACCGTTGAGGCTGCGGTCGTCGAGGACGCGCAACGACTCGCCCGGTTCGGAGACGATCAGGGCATGGCGGCGGGAGACGCTGGGGTCGTCGAGGCGGATGTCGGCGGCGACGCTGCGGCCGATCCTGGTCCAGCCCTGTCCGATCTCGAAGTCGAGGACCTTGCCCCCGTCCTCGCGGCAGATCAGGTGGCGACTGCCGGCGGCGAGATCCGCTCGCGCCTCGTCGAGCCAGCTCGCGGGATCGACCTCGGTCGCGATCTCGAACTCCGCCGTCGTCCCGCCATGCTCCTGCATCGACTCGAAGATCGAGTCGAGCCTGAAGCTCGCGGTCCCACAACGGGGGCAGTCCGGAAGCTGGTCGTCCTCCTGAAGGGCCAGCTGCAGGCCGCACTCGACGCAGAAATAGGTGCCGGGCCCTGGAAACGTGCCGCTGGCGCAGCTATCGACAACTGGGGTGGATGTGAGACTGGTGGAGATGACGGCTCCTTCCTTCGCCCTTCCCAGGCGATCCTAGCTGGTTACTGAGTTTTCGCATCCGCAATTTCCCACAGACGCAATTCCCTGACGCTCTTGAGATACCCCGATGAGGAGCGTTCAAACGGCGGCAGCCCTTCACATAGAATCACCGCCGATGGGACCCGTCAGCGCAGCGATCGAGATCGATGTTTCCCGCGAGAGTGCCTTCGAAGCGATTGCCGACATGGCCCGCCGCCCCTCCTTCACCGATCACTTCCTCAGCGGCTTCCACCTGACTCGGATCGAGTCGAGCGGGATCGGCGCGGGGGCGCGATTCCGCGTCGCCTCCCCGCTGCGAAAGGTCTGGATGGACACGTCGATCGTCGCGCTGGAGCAGCCGCACAGGATGATCGAGCGGGGTCGCGGTGGACGCGGCAACCGGATCCCCATGACCACGGTCTGGGAGCTGACCGAGGGCAGCGGCTCGCTGATCAGGGTCCGGGTCTCGCACTGGACCGAGCCGTCGAATCCGCTCGACCGGGCCCTGGAGGTGCTCGCCGCCAACTCGGCCTCCGTGCAGCGCGGCTGGCGCACGGCGCTGCGGCGGCTTCGCGACCAGCTCGAGGGCAGCACGGCGGCGCCCCTTCCCGTCGGCGTCGCGGGGGGCAACCCTCATGCGACCGGCATCCCGTGAGGCGGGCTGCCGAGCGCCTTTATAGACTCTCGCCGCCGATGCTCCCCAGCCGCAGAATCACGCTTTCGCTGTTTGCCGCCGTCGCACTGGTCGTGACCGCCTTCGCGCTCTCGGCCTGCGGCTACTCGAGTGACTCCAAGGACGTCGTCGAGGGTGAGCCGGTGAAGCTGGGCGAGCTGCAATACAACGTCGTCTTCTCGCGCTTTCTCAATCCCAACGACAACGAGGACTCGGCATATCTGGTCGGCCAGCCCGAACCGCCGGAGGGCCACAACTACTTCGGCGTCTTCCTCGAAGTCCAGAACAAGAGCGAAGAGACGCACAAGCTCGCCGATGCCTTCACGATCACCGACGCGGGTCACGAGACCTTCGACGCGATCCCGAGCAAGAGCCTCTACGCGCTGCCCTTCGGCGGCGAAGTCGAATCGCAGGAACAGATCCCGATCCTCGACTCGACTCCCCAACAGGGGCCGATCGAGGGCTCGCTGGTCCTCTTCGAGCTGCCGGCCGCGGCCTCCGAGAACCGCCCGCTGACGCTCTCCATCCCGGGTCCCGAAGGCCCGGCCACGGTCACGCTCGACCTCTAAAGGAGATCGAGCGCGGGCATGCTTGTCATCAGCCTCTCGCTGCAGCGCCCCGCGAGTCGCGCCTGTCGGAAGATGATGTGGCCCTGAGGTAGGTCAATTCCGTGGATGACCCCGTCCGCGGCGTGTGGACGAAGGGCTTCCCAGACTTCCGGGGCCATTCCCCTGCCATCGCTCTGGCTAACGGGACCTCGTATCCCGCCGCGAGTCCATTCGTCGTGAGGGGCGGCCTGTCATGGCGCCTTTGCAGGCGATTCGGTCAGGACAGATCGGCGCGGTGGCGATGCGGCGCAGCAAAGGATCGATGCTCGCTCCTCGCGCAAGCCGGGCACCGGCAGCCATGACAAACGGAGCGCGGCATAGGGCGAGGAGACTCGTCCTGGAATCAGAGACCGGCCGAGAGCACTTCGCCGGCGATCGGGGCGGCTACTTCGCCGCCCGCAGCTTCGGCTTCGATCAGCAGGATGCCGACCGCCAGCTTGGCGTTTTCGGCGGGGGCGAAGGCGGTGAACCAGGCGTCCTTGATCTGTTCCGGTTCTTCTTCGCCTTCGGTGCCGGGCTTTGGGCCCAGCTCGGCGGTGCCGGTCTTGCCCGCGACCTGCGCCTCGGGGATGGCGGCGGCGTAGCCCGTGCCTTCGGTGACGACTCCGATCATCAGTTCGGTCAGCTCGTCGGCGATCTTCGTCGACATCACCCGCACCGAGTCGGGGTCGGGCCGCAGCTTTCGATTGGCGACGACCGAGGTCGGCTCGCGCACACCGCCGTTGCCGATCGCCTGGGCCACGCTCGCCATCTGCAGCGGGGTCGCGAGGACCTCCCCCTGGCCGATCGCGGTCACGCCAAGGTCCACTTCTTCGCCGATCTCCGGCGGGATCGTCGATTCGGGCGGTTCCACTTCGGCGACGATCGCCGGCGCGTAGAGGGTAGGAGGCGAGTTGAAGCCGAAGCGTTCGGCGACCTCGACGAATTCGTCGTTGCCGATCTTCGGCCCGAGCGGGGCGAAGTCGGCGTTGCACGACTCGGCGAAGGCTTCGCGGAAGGTGCCGCCGCAGAGCTCGCCGTTCGCGTTGCTGATGAAACGGCCGCCGACGTTGGCGCCGTCGGTGATTTCGAATTCGTCGTCGAGCGAGACGACGCCCTTCTCCAGGGCGGCCGTGGTGGTGACCGTCTTGAAGGTGGACCCTGGCGGCTGCGGGGCGGAGAAGGCCTGGCCGGCGAGGGCGCGCACGTCGCCGTTCTTCGCGTCGAGCACGGCGACGCCGCCGGCGCGCCCGGCCAGGCCGGAGACGGCCGCGACCTGGAGGTCGGGATCGATCGTCGTCTTTACCGGCGCTCCGGGCCGGGGCTTGGCCTGGGAGAGGATCCGGGCCGAGCCGCCTGCTTCGTCGACGGCGAGCAGCGAGCCGCCGGGCTTGCCGGCCAGGCGGGCGTTGAAGGCCTGCTCGAGGCCGCTGATGCCGACCGGGGTGCCCGCTGGGAAGCCCTGCCGGGCGAGCGCCGCGACGTCTTCTTCGCCGGCTTCGCCGATTTCGCCGGTGACGTCTATCGCGGCGCTCCCCAGCGGGTGTTCGCGCGCTTCGGCGGGGCCTTCGGCGAGCACGGACCCGTCACGGGCGAGGATCGGCGCCCGCGGTGCCAGGTCGATCCGGTTTTCCAGCTTCTCGCCGGGTTCGAGGCCGGGGAAGACGAGGCTCGGGTCCCAGGCGATGCCGCCTTCGGCGTAGGGGACGTCGAGGTCGGCGCTGACCGTGCCGAAGGCAACCGTGCCGGCTTCGATCGGCACCGGCACCTCATCGGCCCCGTTCTCTCGGTCCGGGTCGCCGGGGGAGTGGGCTTCGAGCGTACGCAGCGTCGCGACCTCGGCGGCGTCGCGGTAGGCCTGGGCGAATTCGTCGGCGCTGACCACGCGGCGCGAGGCTTCGTTCAGCTCCCGGTACATCGCGGCGAATTCCTTGCGCGTCCAGGCCTGAGCAAAGCGCTCCACGGCTTCCTTTTCCGGCGAGCCCGGCGCTCCCGCCGAGGCGCCGAGCGCGAACGCGATCGCCGCGATGACGATCAGCGGAAGCGCGCGGGTGACGAGCCGGCGGCGCCGCTCCACCTCGGTGGGCAAGTTGTTCACTGGGCGGAAATTTAGTGTGGGGCGAGGTCGGGTACTACTCCCCGCTCGACTTTTTCGCTGAATCGGCACCGGCCTTCCGCGATCGGATTTGCGAAGAAGTACAAGCCGCGGGGCGCAGTACCCGATCTCGCCCTCAACTCGTACAAGGACCCGTGTCCACCGGCGCCGCCATCGTCCCGTTGCGAACAGCTTCTTTGACGATCTCGTTCGGGACCGCGAAGCCGCCCGGGGGGCCCGTGGTGGTGGCGGCGAAGACGGTCGCCATCACGCGGCCGCGGGAGTCGACCAGGGGGCCGCCGGAGTTGCCGCTGCGGACGCTGCCGCGGAGGAAGGCGATCGGGCGTTGGATCGGCCCGTTGCCGTAGGAGTCCTCGCTGATCGCGTCGTTGGTGTCGCCGAGGCGAGCCGCGGCGACGGCGTATGGCCCATTCTCGGGATAGCCGAGGACCGCGCCCGCGGCGCCGCGTTGCGTGTCCGGGGCGATTTCCAGCGCGGGGACCGAGGGGGCGTCGATCCGCAGCAGCGCCAGGTCGTTGCTCGGGTCGTAGCGAACCGGGGTGGCGTCGAGCGAGGCGCCGTCGATCGTGGTCACCGTGGTGTCCTCCTCGCCGGCGACCACGTGGGCGTTGGTGACGACGAGGTCCGGTTGGACGACCCAGCCGGACCCCTCGACGCCGAGGCCGCAGGCGGTGCCCAGCACGCGCACCACCGAGCGGCTCGCCCGCTCGACGTCCGGGTCGGAGGAGATCCCCGGGTCCGGTGGGGGCACGGGGGTGGTCGGGCCGGCTATCGACGGAGCGGGGTCGACGCGGTCGAGCGCGCCGAGGACCGGACCGGACGGTGGCAGCAGGTCGTTGAGGCTGCGCAGGATCTCCGAGCGCTGCACGTCGCCGCGTAGCTGGGCGGTGCCTGGGGCGTGCAGCGCCACCGCGCCGAAGACCCAGGTCAGGCCCAGCGCGACGGCGGCGATCAGCGCGGCACCGCCGGCTCCGTCGGCAAGGTGCAGCGCCCGGCCGCGGATCACGCGCCGGCGCAATCCCAGGGCAAGGCTCTCCAGGGTCACCGCGACCACCGCGCCGACCAGAAGCGCGCCCAGCGCGGCGAAGAGCGGCGCATAAGGCGAGCTCGAGCCTTCGTTCAGCACCAGCGGCCCAAGGCGGCTGCCGGCCAGGGCCCCGGCGCCGAACCCGAGCAGGGTGAGCATCCCGACGATCAAACCCTGCCGGTAGCCCCACATCGCGAAGGCGACGGTGAAGGCGACTATCGCCCAGTCGAGAACGGTCACAGCTGGAGTCTGGCCGATACTCCGCGTGCGCGAGGAGTATCGGCCAGACTCGGATACAAGCAGGCCCAGACCGCCAAGCCCGTCACTTACGTTCAGTAAGCTGCACGGAGTGGAGGCCGTATCTGCCCAAGAGCAGCCACCCGGCGTTTGTCCTCACTTTCACGCGGCGATCGAGCTGATCGGCAAGCGCTGGACCGGGGCGATCGTCTTTGCCCTGACCGAGGGCCCGCTGCGCTTCGGCGAGCTCGCCAAGGCGGTCCCCGGGCTCTCGGACCGCCTGCTCTCGCAGCGCCTGCGCGAGCTAGAGGGGGAGGGGCTGGTCGAGCGCGAGGTCGAACCGGGCTCGCCGGTGCGCGTCACCTACTCGCTGACCGAGGCCGGTGCAGATCTGCGCCCGGCAATTGCCGAGCTCAAGTCGTGGGCCCGCCGCTGGCGCTCTGAGTAGCCTCACGCCGGTGGAAGAGCTTCCCGGCCCCTTTCCCGTCGGGCGCTACGCCCGCAAGCTGCAGGAGGAGCTGCGCCGACGCGCGCGGGTGCGCCTGGTCGGCGAGGTGACCGGGGTCTCGCGCAGCAAGGTCCAGGCCTATTTCGAGCTGCGCGACGCCGAGGGCGCGGTGCCCTGCGCGATCTGGCTCGACGACCTGGAGAAGGCGGGCCTGCCCGAGGGAGGTCTGCGCGACGGCGCCGAAGTCGTGATCGGCGGCGGCCCCGACTACTACCCCGGCGGCGGCCAGGCTTCGCCGAGCTTCGCCTTCCGGGCCACGCACGTGCGCCTCGCCGGCGAGGGCGACCTGCTGGCGCGGTTGGGGGCGCTGCGCAAGCAGCTGCGTGCCGAGGGGCTGTTCGAGCTGCAAAAGCAGTTGGCACGACCGCGTCTGCCGAAGACGATCGGGGTGGTCACGGCGGAGAGCGGTGCGGCCAGGCGCGACCTGCTCGCCGGCCTGCGGCGGCGCGGCTGGGCGGGAACCGTGGTCTGGGCCTTCGCGCCGGTCCAGGACCGGCGCGCGGCCGCGGCGATCGCCGCGGCGATCCAGGGGCTCGCGGCGACGCCGGCGGTCGAGGCGATCGTCGTCGCTCGCGGCGGCGGCAGCCTCGCCGACCTTTGGGCGTTTTGCGATGAGACCCTCTGTCGCACGGTGGCGATGCTGCGGGTGCCGGTGATCAGCGCTGTCGGTCACGAGCGCGATTCGACCCTGATCGACGACGTCGCCGCGATCGCCTGCTCGACTCCGACGCACGCCGCCGAGGCGGTCGTGCCGCTCGATTGCCTGGCGGCCCGCGAGGCGCTGACCCGCAGCGCCGCCGGATTGCGACGGGCGGGCGAAGGAGCTGTGGGTACGCGTAGCCGGCACCTGGTGGCGCTGGCGCGGGGCCCGGCCCGGGCGCTGCGGCGCGAGCGGGTCGCGCTGAACCAGAAGACGCGGGAGATCCGCGCCGCTTCCGAACGCGGCCTGGCCGAGCGCCGCGCCTTCCAGCGCCGCCTTGCCCTGGTCGTCCTCTCCCGCGCCGCCCGCCGCGCCGCCGGCGCCGATGCGGACAGCAAGCGCGAGGCGCTGCGCCGGGCAGAGGTGGCGTTCCGCGCGCACGAACCCGAGCGCACCCTGGAGCGCGGCTATGCCCTCGCCGAGGACAGCGGCGGAGAGCCGGTGACGAGCGCCGCTGCCGCGCTCGCCGCCAAGCACGTCAGACTGCGCTTCGCCGACGGCGGCGTCGGCGCCGAGATCGACCGGAACGGGAGTGAGCATGAGCGAGGCACCTGAGTCCTACGAGGCCGCGGTCGAGCGGCTGGAGCAGATCATCGACCGTCTCGACTCCGGTCAGGCCGGCCTGCGCGAAACGCTCGAGCTCTGTCGCGAGGGCCGCGAGCTCGTCACCTACTGCTCGGCCGAGCTGGACGCGGTGGGGGAGGGCCTCAAAGAGTTGCGGTTGGATGAGCTGGCGGCAAAATTGGAGCCTGAGGCCGGCTGAGCGGCGCATATCTGCGTCATCGGTCGCTCGCGTGCAGAGCACGCCGCGCTCCCTGCTTCCTCGATCTGCTCGGTCAGACCGCCTCAGGGGCTGAGCGGATTTGCTCGATCGCCTCTATCAGCCGCGCGCGGCCGGTCTCGATCTCATCGCCGCTGAGTCGCGTCAGGACCGGCCGCCCCGGCTGATCGAGGAAGACGTAGGCGACGTCGACCTCCTCGCAGCGGCGGGCTTCGCTGACCGCGAGGGAATAGATGTCGCGTTGGACTCGGTAGTGGTTGGCGCGCTCCCCCGGGCTCTGCTCCCCCAGGCGGTCGGTCTTGTAGTCGACGATCAGCGCCGGGTCGTCCCCATGTTCGACCAGCAGGTCGATCGAGCCGCGGAGCAGCGTGCCGGCGAGCGGCATCGAGATCGAGACCTCGGCGCGACTGCGATCTGCTCCGCTCACCCGCTCCGTGAAAAGTTCACAGCCGAGCCAGGCACGCAGCGGGTCGAGCAGCGACTCGATCCCGGCCGGCTCGGCGCTGAGGCCCTCGGCGGCGGCGAAGCGACCGACCACCTCCGCCGGTGGCTCCTGCCAGCCTCGATTCGCGCTCCACTCCAAGAGGCCGTGCACGGCCCGGCCTCGTGCGGTCCCGTCTCCCTGCGCCGCTGCGGCGACGTCCCGATCCTCTCCGTTCGCTGCTTCTCGCTCTCCGCCCGACAGAAGGCGAACGGAGTCCTCGTCGTGGGCGGTCATCGCCGTGTAGGAGAGGGGGCGAGTGGGCGCGGTCTCGGGGCGGCGATCGAGCAACGGCGCCGGTCCCATGCCCAGATCGAGAGCCGCGGCGTCCTCCCGGTGCATGCCTGCCAGCAGCGCCGCTTGCTCGGCGGAGGCGAGGTTGACCCGCACCGCCAGCTCGGACATCGGGAAGCTCCGGTCCAGCCCCTCGCGGGCTTGCGGGGGAGGGACCTGGACCTTCGAGCCCTCGCTGCGGTCGATGCCGAACGCCCCGACGATCCGCTCGACCACGGCGGTGCCGGTGCTCATCTCCCGGGTGGGCTCCGGGCGCACGATGCCGCTGAGGACGAGCCGGTCGCGGGCCCGCGTCGCGGCGACGTGGAAGAGCCGCAGCTCCTCCTCGGCGTCTCGCTTCTGGCCCTCCTCGCGCAGCGCGCGATGGGCGAAGAGGTTGAGCGAGGGTGCGCCGAGCCTGCGCAGCTGCAACCCGACTCGCGGCTCCTCGGCCTCGTGGCCCAGGGTCAGCAGCGGCGTGTGCGAGCCGGCGAGCAGGCTGCGCGAGAGCTGGGGCACGGCGACGACGCCGAACTCGAGGCCCTTGGCGCTGTGGATGGTCATGATCCGGACGCCGTCGTGCCCCTCGACCGCGGTCGCGGCCTGGGCGTCGCCGTCCGCCTCGGCTCGCGCGGCGAGGAAGTCGAGCAAGCCGCGCAGGTCGCGACCCTCGCCGGCCTCGTACTCGGCGGCGAGCCGCATCAGCTTGCGCAGGTTGGCGAAGCGCGCCTCGCCGGCGGGGCGCATCAGCACGGCGAGGTCGTAGCCGGTCTCGGCGACCGCGGTGTCGATCAGGTCGGGAAGCGGTAGGAACGGCGCCCGGGCTCGCAGCGCCACCATCGTCTCGGCAAAGCGGTTCAGCAGCTCCCGCTCCGCCATGGGGATTCGATCCAGTCGCTGCGGATCGTCGAGCTCGGCTTCGCCGAGTCCCGCGGCGTGCTCCACGGTGCGCCAGATGCTCCTGCCCTTGCCCGCGGCCGCCCGCAGCAGCCAGAGCGTGTCCGGGCTGACCCCGCAGGCGGGGGAGGCGAGCGAGCCGAACAGCGCCTGGTCGTCGAGTGGGTTGGCGATGCTCGCCAGCAGGGCGCAGACGTCGGCCACCTGCTGCTGGGACCAGTAGCCCCTTCCGCCGACCACGTAGGGCCGCAGGCCCGCCCTCTCCAAAGAGTCCTCGTAGGCGTCGAGGTGGGTGAAGGCCCGCAGCAGCACGACCATCTCACCGCGCGGCACCCCGGCGTCGGCCAGCTCGCGCAGGCGCCCGGCGAGGAAGCGCGCCTCGGCCAGCTGGTTGAGGGGAGTGCGCGCGTCGATCGCCGGCTCCAGCTCGATCTCCTCGCCGTCCCAGCCGTCGCGCCCGGTGAGCAGCAGCTCGACCGCCGGCCCGCCGCCGGCCGGGGCGTCGTCCCGCGGTGGGGCGCCGACCCGCAGGGGCCGGTAGTCCTCGCCGAGCAGCCGCTCGCCGATCGCGTTGACCGCGCCGATCAGCTCGGGCCGCGAACGGAAGTTGCCGCTCAGCTCGAGGGGTTCGCCGTCGGCGGCGGCCTCGATCGCGCGACGCTGCTCGCGGAACACCTCGAGGTCGGCGTGGCGGAAGCCGTAGATCGACTGCAGCTCGTCGCCCACCACCATCACCCTGCTGGCCGGCCCCCGCAGTGCCTCGATCAGGCGAAGCTGAAGCCGGTTCGTGTCCTGGAACTCGTCGACGAGCAGATGGCTGAAGCGGCCGCGGTAGGCGGCGCCCGCCTCGGTCTGCTCGAGCAGTCGCACGGCGAGGATCTGCAGGTCCTCGAAGTCGACGCCGGCGCGCCGTCCCTTGGCCGTGGCGAAGCGGGCCGAGAACAGCTCCATCAGCTCGGTCACGTGGCGGTAGGCGATGGCGCCCTCGCCCGCCTCGGCGGCGGCGGCCACGACCGCCTCGATCGCTTCCCGATAGGCGGCAAGCGGCTTGGCCTTGCTCGCGGTGCGCAGGCTCGCAAGCCGGTCCAGGTCGGGAGCGTCGTCTGCCTCCTCGGGCAGGACCTCTAGCGCGCGTTCGAGCAGCTCGCGGTTCGGGTCGGTCGGTCGTAGCTCCTCCAGGGCGGCTGCCGCGTACTCGCCGGCCGAGCGCAGCGCCGCACCGAGGTCGGACGCCGGCGGCCGGCCCAGGCGCGGGTGGGCCACGCCGCGGCTGCGCAGCTCGGCGTGAGTGCCGCAGACCATCGCTCGCAACCCGGCCACGTCGAATGCGGCGACCGTTCGTTCGCGCGCCTCATCGCCGCCGGCAAGGAACTCCTCCAGGGCCTCCTCGAACGCCTCCCGGGCGGCGCGCTCGGACTCGGGCGCGTCGAGGACGCGAAACCGAGGGTCGATGCCGATTGCCACCGGGTGCGCCGCCAGGAGCCGGTTGCAGAAGCCGTGGATCGTCGTCACCCAGGCGCCGCCAAGGCCGCCGAGGAGCTCCTCTGCTCGCTCCGAGCCGGCGGCAGCCCGCGCTTCGA
>Ga0157370_10006359_pt1 | contig 13041 bp, 13 predicted proteins | sample C35metaG_FD_113463 | JGI IMG/M metagenome (GOLD analysis project Ga0157370, IMG submission 113463) | Corn rhizosphere microbial communities from Kellogg Biological Station, Michigan, USA - C3-5 metaG | ecosystem: Host-associated > Plants > Roots > Rhizosphere > Soil | place: USA: Michigan...
GGAACCGCCCCTTCGCCGCCGTCGAGACCGAACCGCTTGGTCCCGACATATTTCTTGGCGAGGAATTTCTCCCACTGCTCGGCGTGGATCACCTTGGCGAGGATCGACTGCTTGCCCTCGGGTGTGAACCGCACCGTGTCCTCGGCGCTTTCGATCCGCTCCTGGATGAAGCGCCGCTCCTCGACCTCGTTGATGTGCATATATTCAAAGCCGATGTGACCGCAGTAGGTCTCCTGCAGCACGTCGAGCATCTGGCGAACGGTCGCCGATTCGAATCCGAGTACTCCGCCGATGTAGATCGGCCGATCGAGATCGGCGTTGCTGAAACCGTGATAGGCCGGCGTGAGATCGGGCGGGACGTCCATGCGCGACAGGCCGAGCGGATCGAGCCGCGCCGCAAGATGCCCGCGGACGCGATAGGTGCGGATCAGCATCATGGCCCGGATGCTGTCATCGGCTGCCCGCCGCACCTCGTCGGGCGAAGCGCCGCCGGCAGTGGCCCTGTCGGCGACCGCCTTCTTGACCTTCTCGATCGTCGCCTGCGTCGGATCAAGGCCGAGGTTCAGCTCATCGAGTTCGGCGATCGGCCAGCCCTGCCGGGCCCAGCTCGGGCCCGTCTCGGGTTTAATTGATCCGGCGAGGTCGTTCATCTTATGCTGAAACCAGCAACTCCTTGAGCGTGCTGCCCAATTCAGATGGGCTTGGGCTGACGATAATTCCAGCAGCCTCCATCGCCGCGATCTTGCTTTCCGCGTCGCCCTTGCCGCCGGAGACGATCGCTCCAGCGTGGCCCATCCGGCGCCCCGGCGGCGCTGTACGCCCGGCGATGAAGCCTACAACGGGCTTCCTTCGCCCGCGTTTCGCCTCGTCGGCGAGAAATTGCGCAGCATCTTCTTCAGCGCTTCCGCCGATCTCGCCGATCATGATGATCGACTGCGTCTCCTCGTCGGCAAGGAACATCTCGAGGATGTCGATGAACTCGGTGCCCTTTACCGGGTCGCCGCCGATGCCGACCGCGGTCGACTGGCCGAGGCCTTCGTTGGTCGTCTGGAACACCGCTTCGTAGGTGAGAGTGCCCGAGCGGCTGACGACTCCAACGCTACCCTTCTTGAAGATGTTTCCCGGCATGATCCCGATCTTGCACTCGTTAGGAGTTAGAACGCCGGGGCAGTTGGGCCCGATCAGCCGCGACTTGGAGCCGCAAAGCGCGCGCTTCACCCGAACCATGTCGAGCACCGGAATGCCTTCCGTAATCGTGACGATCAGCGGCACTTCGGCGTCGATCGCTTCGAGGATCGAGTCCGCGGCAAAGGGCGGCGGAACATAGATCACGGATGCAGTCGCTCCCGTCTTCACGACCGCTTCGTGGACCGTGTCGAACACGGGAAGGCCAAGATGCTCGGAGCCGCCCTTTCCGGGCGTGACGCCGGCGACCATCTGCGTGCCGTAGTCGAGCGCCTGGCGGGTGTGGAACGTGCCGGTCTCACCCGTCATCCCCTGGGTGATAACCTTGGTCTTTTTGTTGACGAGAATGCTCATGCCGGCACCGCTCCAGCAAGGCTGTTGTCGATCTGCTTGCAGGCGACGAGCAGCTCTTTCACCGAATCCACGCTGAGATTGAAATTCTGGCGCGCCTGAGCGTCGAGCTCGATCTCGACGATTCGCTCGACTCCGCCGGCGCCAAGGACGCAAGGGACGCCGACGTAGAGGTCGTTGACGCCATATTGCCCAGTCAAATGCGCAGCGCAGGGCAGCACCCGCTTCTTGTCCTTCAAAAACGCCTCGGTCATCGCGATCGCGCTCGTCGCGGGCGCGTAATAAGCGGAGCCAGTCTTCAGGAGGGCGACGATTTCGCCGCCACCGCCGCGGGTGCGCTTCACGATCGCATCGATCTTGTCCTGCGTCGTCCAGCCCATCTTCACGAGGTCGGGGATCGGAATTCCAGCGACGGTCGAATAGCCAACCACGGGAACCATCGAGTCGCCATGCCCGCCGAGCACGAAGGCAGTGACGTCCTCGACGGAAACGTTGAATTCCTCGGCCAGGAAGTGGCGGAAGCGAGCGCTGTCAAGCACGCCGGCCATGCCGACGACCATGTGGTGCGGAAGCCTCGAGAATTCCCGCAGCGCCCAGACCATCGCGTCGAGCGGGTTGGTGATGCAGATGACAAAGGCGTTCGGCGCATGCCTGCGGATGCCCTCTCCGACCGCCTTCATCACCTTGAGGTTGATTCCAAGAAGATCGTCGCGGCTCATTCCCGGCTTGCGGGCGACTCCAGCGGTGACGATGCAGACATCGGCGCCATCGATATCCGCGTAATCCGTCGTACCCTTCAGCTTCGCATCGAAATCGTCGACCGGGCCCGCCTCCGCAATGTCGAGTGCCTTGCCCTCAGGGACGCCTTCGACGACGTCGAACAGGACGATGTCGCCAAGCTCGCGCATCGCTGCGAGGTGGGCGAGGGTTCCACCGATCATTCCGGCGCCGATCAGCGCGATCTTCTTGCGAGCCATGAGCTGGCCATTACCTTTCTCTTATTGTCGAGCGGCGGAGCTTCGGAAGGGAGTCGCCGCTTCAGGAGCGCGGCGCCCGATTAGCGAGGTGACCCCCGCGCCGCAACCGCGCGAAGCGAACATTAGACGCTGACTGCCGACAGCGCCCGGCTGACAGACCAGGCAAGGTGCGACGACCAGGACCGCCGGCAGCTTTCAAAAGCCTTTTCGTCGGTAACCATTGCACTCCACGAACGTTCAGCGGCGGAACTGCAATGAGGTGACCCAATGAAAAGCTTATTACTTCTTGCCGGTGCTGCGGCGCTCGGCATTGCGGGACCGGCACTGGCGGACCCAGGTCATGGACATGGCCGCGGCGGCGGCTGTCCGCCGGGACTAGCCAAGAAGCATAACGGCTGCATGCCGCCCGGACAGGCGAAAAAGCTTTATCGCGGTGAGCGGTGGCAGAGCGGTTACGGCACTTATTATTCCTACAACCGCATTCCCTACGATCTGCGGCGTCGCTACGCGCTAAGCTCGCGCTATCGTTATTATTACAGTGGCGGCACGATCTACGTTGTCGACCCCCGCACGATGATGATTGCACAAGTGATCGGCGCCTTGCTTCGCTAGCAGCGGATGGAGAAAGGCCGCCGGACGCAGGGGCGGCCTTTTCTTCGGACGTCCGCACGTGCTAGCGGCTCCGCCTAAGCAAGGAGCGCTGGTTTGGCCGAGTTCACCCTTCCGAAAAACAGCAAGATCACCCGGGGCCGCGACTGGAAGCCCGAAAAGGGCAAGCGTCTCAAGACGTTCAAAGTCTACCGCTACGATCCGGATAGCGGCGCCAATCCGCGTTACGACCGCTACACGATCGACCTCGACAAGTGCGGGCCGATGATCCTCGATGCGCTCATCAAGATCAAGAATGAGATCGATCCGACGCTGACCTTCCGTCGCTCCTGCCGAGAAGGCATTTGCGGCTCTTGCGCAATGAACATGGAAGGAACGAACGGCCTCGCCTGCACAACGCCAATAGAAGAGCTCAAGGGCGACGTCCGGATCACGCCGCTACCGCACATGGAGGTGGTCAAGGACCTCGTCCCCGACCTTACGAATGCTTACGCCCAATATGCGATGATCCAGCCGTGGCTGAAGACGGTCAGTCCGCCTCCCTCGCGCGAGCGGCTGCAGTCGCCAGAGGACCGCTCCAAGCTCGACGGCCTCTATGAGTGTATTCTCTGCTTCTGCTGCACGACCAGCTGTCCGAGTTACTGGTGGAACTCGGATCGCTATCTCGGGCCCGCGATCCTGCTCCAGGCATATCGATGGATTGTCGACAGCCGCGACGAAGCGACCGGCCAGCGGCTCGACCAGCTCGAGGACCCATTCCGGCTCTACCGCTGCCACTCGATCATGAACTGTTCCAACGTCTGCCCGAAGGGGTTGAATCCCGCCAAGGCGATCGCAGAGGAGAAGAAGCTGATTGCGGAGCGCGCCGCTTGACGCGTTGCGACCAACGAAAAGCGTTCTCCGCTTGAGCGACAATCGATACGAGGCCGAGGGCCTCGAAGACCTCGGAGTCCCGCGCGGCGCGACTCCCGACCCCGATCATGAAGGCTGGTACAGCTGGGGTGATTTTCCGCGCTCGAGCTTCGCCGCCGCGACGGGGCGCCTGCTGTTCAAGCCTGATGGTCCGGGACGGGGGATCGCGCGAATGTTCCCGACCGAGGATCATATGAACATGGGCGGATCGATCCACGGCGGGGCGGTGATGAGCTTCATCGACATGTCGATGTTCGCCGGAGGGCTCTGCGCCGGAATGGAGCCCGGCCATTATGTGACTCTCGACCTCACCACCCACTTTCTCGCTCGCGGGCAGGCCGGACCGCCGCTCGACTCCCACGTCGAACTGGTGAAGCAGACCCGTGGCCACGCCTTCCTGCAAGGTGTCGTCAGGCAGAACGGCGAGAATTGCTATAGCTTCAGTGGAACCCTGAAGCGCGTGACCAGGCCCAACGGACCGAACGCGCGATGAGCGGACCCGTTCGGGTCGCCTACGACGCTCTGATTGCCGCAAATGAGCTAAAACCCGATCCGGCGCAGGCCCGCGCCGTTGCTGCTCTCGATCGCCTCGAAAGCAGTTTCGATCAAGGCTTTTTCGCACGCTTGCTCGGTCAAAACGATGGGCCTGACGGAGTTTACCTCTGGGGCGGTGTCGGGCGGGGCAAGTCGATGCTGATGGACCTCGCCTTTGCCCATATCGACATTCATCCAAAGCGGCGCGTTCATTTCCACGAGTTCATGCTCGAGACTCATGCGCTGCTGCACGCTGCCCGCGAGCGCGAAGCGGGCGATCCGATCGAACCGGTGGCCGAAGAGATTGCCCGTGAAGCGAAACTCCTGTGCTTCGACGAGATGCAGGTTACCAATCCCGCGGACGCGATGATCTTGTCCCGGCTATTCTGGAAATTGCTCGGTGGCGGCGTGAAGATCGTCACGACCTCCAACCGGCCGCCGCGCGAGCTCTACAAGGACGGGCTCAATCGCGACCTGTTCGTCCCCTTTATCGAGCTGATCGAGCGAAGGATGCTCGTCGTTGGGGTGAACGGCCCAACCGACTACAGGCTCGACCGTCTCACCGGCGTCGAAGTGTGGCACGTGCCCAATGGTCCGGATTCGACCGCCGATCTTTCCCGCGCTTTCTTCCAGCTGACGGATTATCCGGTCGAGGACCGTGCTAACGTGCCCTCCGAGGACATCGACGTGGGCAGCGGCCGAACCCTCCACGTGCCCAAGAGCCTGAAGGGCGTTGCGGTCTTCTCGTTCAAGCGCCTTTGCGGCGAGCCGCGCGGCGCCGCCGATTATCTCGCCATTGCGCGGCGCTACCACACGGTGATCATCGTCGGTATTCCGGTGATGAGGCAGGAGATGCGCAACGAAGCTGCGCGGTTCGTCACGCTCGTCGACGCCCTCTACGATCATAAGGCGAAGTTGCTCGCCGCCGCCGATGCGGAGCCCGGGGGTCTATATCCTTCTGGCGACGGAAGCTTCGAATTCCAGCGCGCCGTAAGCAGGCTCGAGGAAATGCGCAGCGCCGAATATCTGGCGCAAGGTCACGGTTCGAGTTAGCCTCGCGATCCGAGATAGTCGGGAGGGGATAGATGATCGTCACAACCACCGAAAAGGTCGCCGGATATCGCACCGTCGAAGCGTTCGGCCAGGTGTTCGGAGTCGTCGTCAGGAGCCGAAGCATCGGCGGCAATCTTGCAGCAGCGCTCCGGTCGATCGCCGGCGGCGAGATCAAGGAATATACCGCGCTGGTCGAGGAGACTCGGCGCCATGCGATCGATCGGCTCGTCGAGAACGCAACCGCCATGGGCGCCAACGCGGTGGTGATGATGCGCTTCGATTCGAGCGAGATCGGCCAGACGATGAGCGAAGTCGTCGCATACGGAACGGCGGTGAGGATCGAACCCGAGTGAGCGGCAGCTGGCGCGGCCTGGCGCTGATCGCCGGTGCGGTGCTCGCCGCCTGCGGCGCTTGGCTGTGGAGCTATGGCGGCGGGCCGGTCCTGCTGATCGTCGGGGTGATCGCGATCGTCACCGTTTTTCTCGAGCCAATCTACGGCCGCGCCAATGGCAAGCCCGTTGGCCGTGACTGGCGGTCGACGGATGAGAAGTTCGTTGATCCCGAAACGGGCAGGCTGGTAATTGTCTGGTTCGATCCGCAGACCGGCGAACGGCGGTACGTCGAGGAGAGCGAAGCGGCTCAAAGATGATTCGCTGGCTTCAGCTTTTTGTTGCCTTTCTCATCGCGGCCATACCGGTTGTTGCGACAGCGGGGCCGGTCCTGACCAGCGCGGACATGCGCCCCTCGGTCGACCTCGACGGCGCCTGGACCTGGTCGATCGATCCTTACGAAACCGGCTTGGTGAACTTTCACAATGAGGCGCCGTCGCCATCTGCCCGCAAGTACAGCGACTTCGACGTAACCGAAGCGATGAAGCACGATCCCAAGGCGCTCTACGAATTCGACATGGACCGCGCGCCGGTGGTGCATTTGCCGCAATCCTTCCTGACCTATTCGCCGCAGATGCGTCATTATGACGGGCTGGTCTGGAACCAGCGCCATTTCACGGTTCATCAGGAGCCTGGCAAGCGTTCGTTCCTTCGCTTCGGCGCGGTCGATTATCGCGCTCAAATTTGGCTCAACGGCAAATATCTGGGCGAGCATGAGGGCGGCTTCACCCCATTTGCTTTCGAAGTGACGAAGCTGCTGCACGACGGCGACAATCGCCTAACCGTCGGCGCGGATTCGAAGCGGACGGCTGCCGACGTGCCGCCGCCTAGCACCGATTGGGAGAATTACGGCGGGATCACCCGGCCGGTGTCGCTGATTTTCACTCCGGAGACCTACGTCGATGACGGGTGGATCCGATTGACCCGCGATGGCCGGATTGCCGCGAGCGTGAAGCTCGACGGGCCGGCGGCAGCCAATGCGCCAGTGCGGGCCGTAATCCCGGCGCTTGGATTTACGCTCTCGGGCCGGACCGGTCCGAATGGAAGCTGGACCGCCACTGCCCCAGCACCGCGAGCGCTCAGGCGCTGGTCGCCAGACGATCCTGCTCTTTATCAGGTTCGCTTCGAATCTGGCGGTGACGTTTTGAATGATCGCGTCGGCTTCCGGACGATCGAGGTGCGCGGGCACGATATCCTTCTGAACGGAAAACCGATCTTTCTTCGGGGAATCTCCATTCATGCCGAAGAGTTCGGTGACGATCCGACGCGGGCGATCACCCCAGCTGCAGCAAGGGCGCTCTTGACCGAGGCCAAGCAGGGACTTCACGCCAATTACGTCCGGCTCGCCCATTATCCGCACCCGGCGACGATGCTTCGCGCGGCCGACGAACTGGGCCTATTGGTGTGGAGTGAGATCCCCGTTTACTGGGTGGTTGATTTCACCAATCCGAAGACTCTGAAGACCGCGCTCCAGATGCAGACGGAATCGATCCTTCGGGACCGCAACCGCGCATCGATCATCATCTGGAGCGTCGGCAACGAAACACCGGTGAGCGATGCCCGCAACGCCTTCCTGCGCAAGCTGATCGCCAATGCACACGCGCTCGACGACACGCGCCTCGTGAGCGCGGCATTGCTCGCCAGCCGCAAGGGCAACGTTCAGACGATCGACGATCCAATCGCGCCTGATCTTGATGTGCTCGCAGCCAATACCTACGACGGCTGGTACACGCCGGACCCGCTCTCGAGCCTGCCCTCGATCGAGTGGCGCGAGCCGGTCGACAAGCCACTGATCTTTTCCGAGCTCGGCGCCGGTGCCCTTGCCGGATACCACGACGATCCCGCCAGTCCGCACAAGTTCAGCGAGGAATTTCAGGCCGAATATTACCGGCAAACTCTCGCAGAAGCCTCGAAGGTCCCATTCCTGCGCGGCATGTCGCCATGGATCCTCAAGGACTTTCGATCTCCCAACCGGCAGCACCCGATCTATCAGCAGGGCTGGAACCGGAAGGGCCTCGAATCCGAGACCGGCGTCCGCAAGGAAGCATTCGACGTCCTCGCAACCTATTATGAAAGGCTCGGGCAACGGTATTGACCCGGCTTGACGCGCACGCGGCACGCCCTAGCGTGCAGACCGGCTTCCCGGAGATACTATGAACAAGAAACTCGTCGCCGTTCTGCTTGCCCTGACCACGACGTCCGCCGCTGCGGCAATCGACCCGCGCACCGTGCCGACCCAATTGTCGCCGGCATGGCAGGCGAAGACGCGCGCGCTGTTCAAGCAGGCGATCGAGATTCCCAGCGTGCACAACCGGGGCGAGGTGCCCGCCGTCGCCAAGCTTCTTGCCGACCAGTTCCGCGCCGCGGGCATTCCCGAAACCGACATCCGCTTCATGCCTTATGAGTCGCTTCCGGGTGACAAGACCGAGGCGCTGATCGTCCGCTGGCGCTCGCCGCACGCAAGAAAGAAGCCGATTCTGATCCTCGGCCACATGGACGTCGTCGAGGCAAAGCGCTCCGACTGGAAATACGACCCCTTCCAGTTCCGCGAGGAAGGCGGCTATTTCTATGGCCGCGGCACGAGCGATATGAAGAATGGAGACGTCGCGACCACGATGGCCGCGATCAAGCTCATGTCCGAAGGGTTCAGGCCCGACCGCGACATCATCTTTTTCTATAGCGGCGATGAAGAGACACGCGGGGTGGGCGCAACGCTCGGGTCGACCAAGTGGCGCAATCTGACGGACGCCGAATTCGGCCTCAACGCTGATGGCGGCTGCGCATCCTACGACGAACAGTTCCGACCGCTCGGCTGCGGCATCTCGATGGCTGAGAAGACGTTCCAGACCTATTTCTTCACCACTCATAATCCGGGCGGGCACAGCAGCCGGCCAAGGCCGGATAACGCGATCTATGAGCTCGCGGATGCGCTGGAAAAGCTTCGCACCTACCGATTCCAGCCGATGCAGAACGAGGTGACCCGCGCTTATTTCGAGGAGCGCTCGCGGCAGGAGGGGAACAGTCAGCTCGGGCAGGAGATTCGCGCGTGGCTCGCAAATCCGAATGACGGCGCGGCTGCTGATGCCATCGAAGCGAACCCGCTCGAAGTCGGAATCACCCGCACTCGTTGCGTCGCGACGATGCTGTCGGGCGGCCACGCTGACAACGCCCTTCCGCAGAGCGCGACCGCGACGGTCAACTGCCGAATCTTCCCCGGCGTGCAGCCGACGCAGGTCCAGGCCGAGCTGCAGAAGCTCGTCGGCCCCAGGGTGGAGGTGAAGCCCGATCCGGAATTCATCGGCGTTCCTACGCCCCAGTCGCCGCTTCGCCCCGATGTGGTCAATGCCGTGACGAAGGCGATCCAGCATTTCCACGGTCCGCAGATGCACGTCTATCCCGAGATGTCGACGGGGGCGAGCGACGGAAGCTTCTTCCGCGCGCAGGGCATTCCCGTTTACGACATCGACGGAAGCTGGGGCATTTCGCCACTTGACGAGCGCGCGCACGGTCTCGACGAGCGCATTCCGGTCCGAGCGATGTACGACGACGTGCTCTACTGGGAGATGATCATGAAATCGCTTGCGGGTTAGGCCGGAAGGCTCGCTTTCGCAGCCTTCAGCACTTCGTCGGCGTGACCGGGCACCTTGACCTTGCGCCATGCCTTGAGCACGCGCCCGTCGCCGCCGATCAGGAACGTCGAGCGTTCCATCCCCATATATTTTCGGCCGTACATGGATTTTTGGACCCAGGTTCCGAACGCGTCCGAAATGCGGCCATTCTCGTCGGAGATGAGCGGGACCGCGAGATCGTACTTGCCAATGAACTTCTCGTGGCTCTTCATCGGGTCGCGTGAAACGCCGATGACTTTTACCCCCGCTTTCTTGAACTCGGGCTCCAGCGCGGTGAAATCCTGCGCCTCGCGCGTGCAGCCCGACGTGTCGTCCTTCGGGTAGAAATAGAGCACCAGCGGCTGTCCGGGCGCTGCAAGATTGACCGTGCTTCGATCGCTCGCCGTCGCTTCCATCGCCGGGGCCTTGCTGCCTTCCTCGATCATCATCCTGCCCTTTGCTTGATGCCGTTCCAAAGCTCGGCAATGCTCTGCCGCGCCGCGTCGTGCTCGGCAAGAAGCGCCTCCCACGTCAAGGCTCCGCAAGCCTCGGCGACAAGCTGCCATGTCTCGGGTGCCGGCTTGACCGCACCCGGCGCGACGAGCCGCATCATTACAAGCATGCGCGACAGCAACTTTAGCGAATCGACAATATTTGCCTGCACCAAAGATTCGGCCTGGAGCGCCTCAAGCGCGTCTTCGAGGCGCGTCTCGAGACCGACGTGAGTCGTCAGCTGAAGCACGTGAACCGCAAATTCGAGGTCGACGAGCCCGCCCGGGCCGAGCTTGACGTCAAGTGCTCCCCGGGGTGGCCTGTGGCGCTGCATCTCGGCACGCATCTTTGCTGCGTCGGCGGCGACCTTCTTGATATCGCGCGGCATTCTGAGGATCTCGTCGATCATCTTGGAGATTCGGTCGCGTACCTTGGCTGAACCGAACACGGGTCGGGCGCGGCACAGCGCCATATGCTCCCACGTCCACGCCTCGTGCCGCTGATATTGCTCGAAGGCGTCCAGCGAAACGACGAGCATGCCCTTGGCGCCGCCCGGCCGGAGCCGCGTGTCGACATCGTAAAGCGGGCCGGCGGCGGTCGGCACGCTCATCGCCGCCGTGACTCGGCTGGCAAGCCGGTTGAAATAGTCGTTCGGGCCGAGCGGCTTTTCGCCATTGGAGGCGCCGCCCTCAGCTGCCGTGTGCAGGTAGATGATGTCGAGGTCGGAGGCGTGGGTCAGAGAATGGCCGCCGAACCGCCCGAGTGCGAGCATTGCGAGTTCCCCGCCAGGGAATTCTCCATGTGCTTTCTCGAATTCGCCGCTCGCCGCCTCGCCGAGGGCGACGAGCGCTCCTTCGGCGACCCGGGCATAGCCTTCCGTCACTTCCAGCGGGTCGCGCCTGCGGTCGATGAGCTGCACTCCGAGCGCGAATCGACGCTCGTTGACGAGCCGCCGCGCTTTGTCGAGCGCGACATCATAGGGATGCCCCTTCATCACATGCGTCAGCAGCTCGGCGAATTTGTCGGCGTCTGGGGGCATTTCAAAGCTGGATTCGTCGAAAAGCCCTTCGAACAGCTCGGGGCGCCGTCCGAGCTGCTCGGCGAGCGCGGCCGCGTGGGCAAGGACCTTGGCAAGAAGTTGCACGAGCGGGGGGCGCGCCTCGAGCAGCCGGAACAGGTTCACTCCGCTGGACAGCCGTTCGACGATGTCGCTCAGCCGATTGAGCGCATGGTCGGGATCCGCGCCCGCCGCTATCGCCTGGAGCAGACCCGGGAGCATCGCCTCGAAGGCGTTGCTCGCGGCCGCCGAGCGAAGCGACCGCGCCTTGCCCGAACGCCAATGAGAGACATGCCGCGCGGCGGTTTGGGTGTCGGTGAAGCCAAGCTCCGCGAGCTCACTTGCGAGGATCCGCGGGTCATTCGAGAGCTGCCGCCGTTCGTCGGGCGCAAGGCTGTCGAAAATCTCTCCGGCGCACTCGACCTTCGGCCGAAGCAGTTCGATCAGCTCGGCGCCGCCCGCAAGTCCATGCAGCTGTGCGACATTGTCGAGCGCGTCCGGCATGGTCGGGATCAGATGAGTCTGCGCGTCGTCCACCATCTGGACGCGGTGCTCGATCGTACGCAGCAGCCGATAGGCGTCGGCGAGGTCGCGCGCATTGCCCTCGTCCAGCCTTCCCGCGGCTAGCAGCGCATCGATCGCGTCAAGCGTCGCCGGCGCTCGCACCGACGGGTCGCGCCCGCCGTGAATCATCTGCTGGATTTGGACGAAGAATTCGACTTCGCGGATTCCGCCCCGCCCGCGCTTCAGATCATATCCAGGCCCGATGTGCGCTCCATGCGCGAAATGATCGCGGATCCGCGATGAGATCTGCCGCACTTCCTCTATGACTCCAAAATCGAGCGAGCGGCGCCAAACGAACGGCTGGATCGCGGCGAGAAAGCGCTTCCCAAGCCCGATATCCCCGGCAGCAGCGCGAGCGCGAATGAAGGCGGCGCGCTCCCAGGGAAGAGCGCTCGATTCGTAATGCGAAATCGCGGCATTGATCGAAAGGACGATCGGCGTGACTTCCGGCGATGGCCGAAGCCGCAAGTCGACTCGTTCGACATAGCCGTCCTCGGTCCGCTTCTGGAGGATTTCGATGAGCCTTCGGCCGATCCGGACCGCGGCCTCGCCTGGATCATCGCGTTCGCGTCTGGCCAGCCTATCCGGGTCGAACAGAAGCAGTAGATCGACATCCGAAGAATAATTGAGCTCGTGGCTGCCGAGCTTGCCCATGGCGATCACTGCGAACCCTCGTGGATCGGCGCCGGGCAGGCGCTGGTCAATCGCGGCGCTGAGCGCTTCATCGATTGACCGGTCCGCAAAATCCGACAGCAATCGCGTAACCTGCTCGAGCGACAGTTCGCCGGAGAGATCGCCGAGCGCGACTGCTAGCGCCAAAGCGAGCCGCTGTCCTCGAAGTCTCGCTTCAACCCTGTCATCGAACGTCGCCGCCGCACATTCCACCGCAGCGGCGGTTCCGCGGTCGAGAAACTCGCCTACGAGGTCCGTCCGCGCCGCAATCGCCTCGCGCAAGAAGGGCGAATGCTCCGTCGCGCGCTGCAGCGCATCACTCCTGATCAAGGCCTGGGATTGCCGATTCATTGGCGCTTCTCGGGCAATTCAGGGATCATCTGCACGCAACTTCAAGGACTGGTCAGTCGTTTGCAATCATAATGAAGCTGGAGCGAGAATCTCTTCCCGTGTCGGATTTGAACAGCATCGACCGTCGGATCATCCGTGTCGACTCTCCGCCGACCTTTGCCGGAATCACTGCCGCGCTCCGCCGGGCCTTCGAGGCCGCGGCGGCAGAGCCGAGCGACCGCGATTTCGCCGAGCTCCTGCGCAAGCTGAATTAGCCCAAGGTGCGGAAAGGGGCGGATTTTCTGAAA
>Ga0157370_10006361_pt1 | contig 13038 bp, 10 predicted proteins | sample C35metaG_FD_113463 | JGI IMG/M metagenome (GOLD analysis project Ga0157370, IMG submission 113463) | Corn rhizosphere microbial communities from Kellogg Biological Station, Michigan, USA - C3-5 metaG | ecosystem: Host-associated > Plants > Roots > Rhizosphere > Soil | place: USA: Michigan...
GCCGTTGCGGCTCGACCGGTCGGAGCCCTCCACGCTGCTCATCGTGGACGGGCGCGAGTACTTGATTGATTGCGGAATCGGAACCGAGCGCCGGATGATCGAGGCCGGCATCAAATCCGAGCAGATCAAGACCATTTTCTTAACGCACCTTCATGCAGATCATGACCTCGGCTTGGCCGATGTCATGGCGAACGATTTTGTCCATACGGATCTCTTCGGGGAGTCCTCATCCTTCAACATCTACGGGCCGCCACAAACCAAGGAACTGGTGGAAGCGGCGTTCCACTTCATCACGATCGGCTTTCGACCCTTCGAAGCTGAAAACCCTTCTGCCCGCCGCGTCATCAACGGGCAGTTCGCGAGCCCCTTCGTTGCTCACGAGTTCGATCGGGACGGCGTGATCTTCCGGGACGACAAGATCCGTGTCATCGCGACAGAAAATTCCCACTATGCACTGATGCCACTTCCGCAACGTGAGGCGTTTAAATCCTATGCCTATCGCATCGAAACGCCGCACGGGGTAATCGTGTTCACGGGCGATACGGGTCCGAGCGATGCCGTGGCCCGATTGGCAAGGGGCGCCGATGTGCTGGTGGCCGAGGCATCGAGCCGCGACCGCGAAGATCGCGACCGCTTCATCCATTCAATGGCGGCACGCAATCATTGGTCGCCGAAGCGCGCCCAAGCGTTCCGGGCCCACTTCATCTCCGAGCACCTCGACACGCACAATATCGGAGAGCTTGCGACGAAAGCTGGGGTAAAGGCAGTCATGCTTTACCACTACGATCCCCTGGACAAGGCCGACCAGGCTGCGTATGCAAGTGGCGCCAGGAAGAGGTTTGCCGGTGTTGTCTTTGCCCCCGACGACCTCGACCGCTATTGCATGGTTACGGGCATTGTCGGTCCCTGCCGATATCGGCCGGAGCAATCTTCCCACTAACAGGAAAACGCCGGTCTCCGCATCACTTGATGATGACGAGTTCCGGCCCGAAGCGGAATCCTGAACGTGCACCACGAACGGCCGCTATCAGGCATTCTCTTATCAAACGAACTGGACCGTTCAAACAAGTGGGTCTACTTCTGACCGGCCCAAGTCAACGGTCAGCAGGCCTGCAACAGGCCTCGGAGCGCTTCCAAAGTAACGTCAGCACCTCACATACCGGTCAGGCGATAGCCGACCTGCAATTCTGTGAGCAGGTGTTCCGGCCGAGTCGGGTCGTCTTCAAGTTTGTGACGCAGGTTGGCCATGTGCACGCGCAGGTAGTGCGCGCGATCGACGTAAGCCGGCCCCCATACATCGAGCAGCAATTGCCGGTGGGTTAGCACGCGGCCCTGGCCGCGGATCAGTGCCGACAGAAGGCGGAACTCGATCGGCGTCAGGTGCACGACTTCGCCGAGTTTGCATACTTCGCGGCTGGCGAAGTCCACCGTGATCTTGCCAAAAGCGATCACGCTGGATACGGAGGCCGAGTCGGCCTGCGCGCGCCGGCGCAGTTGCGCGCGCACGCGCGCCAGCAGTTCCGGCACACCAAAAGGTTTCACGAGATAATCGTCCGCGCCAGCATCCAGTGCGGCCACCTTTTCGCCTTCGCGTTCGCGTGCGGACAGCACGACAACGGGGACCGCGGACCAAGCCCGCAGTTGCGCGATGAAGCTCTTGCCGTCTTCGTCGGGCAAGCCGAGATCGACAATCGCGAGGTCGGGCTGACGTGTCGAAGCTTCGATCAATGCATGCTTGCAAGTATCTGCCTCACACACTTCGAAACCTTCGTCCTGCAGCGCCGCGCGTACGAAGCGCCGGATGTTGGCGTCGTCCTCGACAAGCAGGATGCGCGCATTCATGACATTTCCACGTGTGGCGACGGGGGCGCGGGCAGGCTGACAAGGAAACTTGCACCGTGCGGTGCACGCGGCCGGGCTTCGATGGTGCCGCCATGCGCTTCCACGATGCGGCGCGCCAGCGCCAATCCGAGGCCGATACCGGCGGCCGCGGATTCCTTGTTCCCGCGCTCGAACGGGTCGAACAGCATGTCCGGCGCTATCGGCGGCAGGCCGGGGCCCGTGTCGCTGACTTCGATCGTCACGCGTGCGTCATTATGGTAAGCGTGTACTTCGACGGGCGTTCCGGAAGGGGTGTGCTTGGCAGCGTTTTCAAGCAGATTCACCAGCACGCGCTCGATCAACAGCGCGTCCACCTCCAGCAGCGGCAGGTCGGCGGGCACGTCCACTTTCACTGGATGAGTACGCAGCGACTCGCGCGATTCGCGCAGGGCGCTCCCCAGGATTTCCTCCAGCGACTGCCATTGCCGGTTCAACTCCACGCCGCGGCTTTGCAGCCGCGCCATGTCAAGGAGATTCTCGACCAGCCGCAGCATCGCCTGGGCCTGCTCGCCAATCGACGCCACCAGCGATTCCGCCGGGTGCCCGCGCAATTGCGCGGTCGCAGTTTGGGCAGCGCCGAGTATGGTGGTGAGCGGCGTGCGCAGGTCATGCGACATCGCCGAGAGCAAAGTGTTGCGCATGCGCTCGCCCTCGATCTGCACCAACGTGGCCTGCGCCACTTCGACGAAATGCACCCGCTCCAGCGCCAGTGCAAGTTGATTGCAGCACGCTTCGAGCAATCGCTGCTCCTCGGGCTCATCCAGCCATCCGGATTCGGTGGATTCCAGTGCCAGCACGCCGCGCACCCGCATCGGCGCCTTCAGGGGCAGATAGAGCGCGCGCGCCGCACTCAACGTGGCGGTGCCCGCGCCTGCGGGTTGCGCATGGTCATACACCCACTGCGCGATGCTCTCGTCGAGCGGAATGGCGTTGCCGGCAACGGCGCTCATGTGATCGGTCGCATCGGGCAATGCCAAACCGACTTCGGCGCGGAAGCCGCCGCCGAAATCGCGTCGCGCGATTTCCACGATCTGATCGGCGGTCAATGCTGCGGAGAATTCCCGCGCAAGTCTCGCCAAGGTGACCGCACGGCGTTCGCGCGCGGCGGCAACCCGCGCCTCGTGGCGAAATCGCGCGGTGAGTTGTCCGATCGCCAGCGCCACACCCAGCATCAACGCGAAGGTGAATACAAACTGCGTGTCGCTGACACTCATCGACATCCGCGGGGGCACGAAGAAGAAATCGAAGCAGGCCACGGCCAGGAATGCGGCCCACGCGCCAGGCCCGCGGCCCCAGCGCCATGCGACGATCACCACGCCGAGCAAGAACAGCATCACGACGTTGGCAAGATCGAACACGCGCAACAACAGCGAGGCCACCGCGGTCGCGGCGAAACAGACCAGCGTGGCCCACACGTAGGCAGTCCCCTTGAGGCGTGGCCAGGTGACCTCGTGTTTGGCCGGGGACGCGCGTCGCGACGCACCCCGTGCGATCACGATCAGGTCGAGGTCTGGATGCCGGCGGCCGATGCGATCGGCGGTGGAGCGGCGCAAGAATCGCCATGCCGAACGGGGACGATGACCCAGCAACAGCCGGTTGACATTGCGGGCACGTGCGCCCGCAGCCAGCGCGTCGGCCACGTCAGGCCCTGGCAGCGTCACGGTTTCCGCACCGAGACTGGCGGCCAGTTCCAGCACGTGTGCGACGCGGCCGCGTGCGGCCGCGTCGCGCTGGCGCTGCGCAACGTCCACGTGCGCGGCGGTCCAGTCCGCTTCCAGTTTGCGTGCCAGCCGCGCCGCGTCACGTACCAGCCGCTCATCGCCCTCGGTTCCTGCGAGTCCGACCAGCAGCCGTTCGCGCGTGGGCCATACCGCTTCGATCGCGAGCGTACGGCGGTAATCGCGCATCTGCGCATCGACACGGTCGGCTGCGCGCCGCAGCGCCAGTTCGCGCAGCGCAATCAGGTTGCCCTTGCGGAAAAAATGTTCGCGCGCGCGTTCCGCGGCGTCGGGAAGATACACCTTGCCTTCCGCTAGCCGCTTCAACAGTTCATCGGCTGGCAGATCGACCACGACAACGTCATCGGCCCGGTCGAACACTTGATCGGGCACCCTCTCACGCACACTGATGCCCGTGATGCGTCCGACCACGTCGTTGAAGCTCTCCAGATGTTGCACGTTGAGTGTGGTGTGCACGTCGATGCCGGCCGCCAGCAGTTCCTCGACATCCTGCCAACGCTTGCGATGGCGGCTGCCTTCCACGTTCGAGTGCGCGAGCTCGTCCACCGCAATCAGTGCCGGGTGCGCCGCGAGCGCGGCATCCAGGTCGAACTCCCGCAGCGTGCGCTCGCGGTACTCGACTTCGCGCAGCGGCAGTTGCGGCAGGCCTTCCAGCAAGTGTGCGGTTTCGGAGCGGCCGTGCGTTTCAGCCACGCCCACCAGCACGGCTTTGCCCTCGCCAAGGAATGAATGCAACGATTGCAACATCGCGTAGGTCTTGCCGACGCCGGGGCAGGCGCCGAAGAAGATTTTCAGCTTGCCGCGCGCCGCGCGCGCCCGGTCCGCCGTGACTTCGGCAAGCAGGCGGTCGGGGTCGGGGCGCGTCGCATTCATCGGCGCGGATTATGCGCTGCCCCGCGTTGCGCGTTGTCCAGCGCCAGGTTCAGTGCCAGCACGTTGACGCGTGCCTCGCCGAACAAGTCGAGCGAAGGCGGTTGCGTGTGGGCGTCGACCAGCCTGCGTACCTGCGCCAGCGACAGGCCGCGTGCATGCGCCACCCGCGGCGCCTGCCACCCTGCTGCTTGCGGGGAAATATCGGGATCGAGACCGCTGGCCGAAGCCATCACCAGTTCGGACGGAACCGCGCCTCGCGCATCCGGATTTGCCGCACGCAAGGATGCGAGCCGTTGCTCGACCGCGGTAACCAAGGCCGGATTGCTGGGGCCGAGATTGCTGCCACCGGACGCCATCGCGTTGTAAGGCGTGGCTGTAGTCGCTGAGGGCCGGCCCTGGAAATAGCGTGGAGCCGTGAACTTTTGCCCGATCAGCGTGCTGCCGACGATCTTGCCGTCGAGCTGGATCACGCTGCCATTGGCCTGCTGGGGGAATGCCGCTTGCCCGATGCCGAACACGACCAGCGGATACACGATGCCGGTGATGAGGCTCAGCAGCACAAACAAGACCAGCGCGGGTTTGAAGAGGGACAACATGGCGGCGCCTCAGAAGGTGGTGGACAGGGTGACGAGTGCGCGCGTGCCGCCGAGGTTCTGCATATCCGCTGGATCGCGGAAGCTGGCGACATGGCGATAGAACGTGTCGTTGGTGGCGTGCGAAACGCCAAAGTTGACCGCAAAGTGCTCGGTCGGCGCATACTTCAGCGCGAGACCGTAGTCGGCGTAGCTCGGATGGCGTGCGCCATTGGCCAGCGGCGCCTGCAAACCGCGACGATAGTCGGTGTAACCAAAATGCGACGACAGGCTCCACTGGTTGCCCAGCGGAATCGATCCGTCCAGTTGCAGATAATGCGTACCGCGCGTGCTGCCCGCGTAACCCTGCTCGACGTCGGCGCCGAAGTAGTCGATCAAGCTCCGTGAGTACTTCAACGTCCAGACTTTCCAGGTCAACGACAGATTCGCTTCCAGCGTGTTCAATGCGCGGCTGCGCAGCGGCGGACGCGCATGGTCGAGGTTGGCGCCGGGATACAAATAGCCGTACAGACCCGCACGCATGCTCCAGTCGCCGCGCTGAAACAACCCCACGTCGCCGAACAAATCCAGTTCGGCGCCGCCGCCGGGATAACTGTTGCGGCTGACGTTGGAGGCCCACGCACCAACATGCACGCGTCCGGCATTCCAATCCACGCCCCCCTGCAACGCCGGTTCGCCCCAGGTCTGGCTCAAGCCGCGGAACAGGTAGTCGCTGGTTAGCGCCAGATTGCCGCTGACGGAATCGTTGGCTATTGCCGCACCGGACATGCCCAGTGCACACAACAGCACAGAAATGCGGAATTGCATCTCGCACGACCTCAGGCGAGGTGAAACACAGTGAGCAGCAGGTCGATCAGCTTTATGCCGATGAACGGGGCGATCAGACCGCCCAGTCCATAGATCAAGAGATTGCGGCGCAGCAGTTGCGCGGCCGGCTGTGCGCGCCAGGCCACGCCCTTCAGCGCCAATGGGATCAACAGCACGATGATCAGCGCGTTGAAGATCACCGCGGAAAGGATCGCCGACTTCGGCGAATGCAAACCCATCACATTCAACGCGTCCAGCTGTGGATAGGTCGCTGCAAACGCGGCGGGAATGATCGCGAAATACTTGGCGACGTCGTTGGAAATGCTGAACGTGGTCAGCGCGCCACGCGTCATCAGCATCTGCTTGCCGACTTCCACCACTTCGAGCAGCTTGGTCGGATTGCTGTCCAGATCGACCATGTTGCCGGCTTCCTTGGCCGCCGAGGTGCCGCTGTTCATCGCCACCGCGACATCGGCCTGCGCCAGCGCCGGCGCGTCGTTGGCGCCGTCGCCGGTCATCGCCACCAGGTGGCCCTCGGATTGATGGCGGCGGATCAGCGCCAGCTTGTCTTCCGGCTTGGCTTCGGCGAGGAAATCATCCACACCCGCTTCGGCCGCAATCGCCGCGGCGGTGAGCCGGTTGTCGCCCGTGATCATCACGGTGCGAATGCCCATCCGCCGCAATTGCGCGAACCGCTCGCGGATGCCGCCCTTGACGATGTCCTTCAGTTCGATCGTGCCCAGCACGCGCGCATCCAGCGTCACCACCAACGGCGTGCCGCCTGCATGCGCGATGCTTTCCGCGTTCTCGCGCACCGCTTTTGGCAACGTGCCGCCTGCAGCGGTCACGAATGCCGCAATCGCATCCGCCGCGCCCTTGCGGATGTGTTGGTCGCCGATATCGACGCCACTCATGCGCGTGTGTGCCGAGAAGGCCACGAACTGCATGTCGTGTAGTTCGCGCCCACGCAAACCGTAACGTTTCTTGGCCAGCACCACGATCGAGCGGCCTTCCGGCGTTTCGTCGGCGAGCGACGCGAGTTGCGCGGCTTCGGCCAGCGCGCGTTCGTCCACGCCCGGCGCAGGATGGAACGCGCTCGCCTGCCGGTTGCCGAGCGTGATCGTGCCGGTCTTGTCCAGCAGCAGCACGTCCACGTCGCCCGCGGCTTCCACCGCACGGCCGGAGGTGGCGATCACGTTGGCGCGCAGCATGCGGCTCATGCCGGCGACGCCAATTGCGGAGAGCAACGCACCGATGGTAGTCGGGATCAGGCAAACCAGCAGCGCCACCAACACGGCCACCGACACCGCGCTGCCACCCGCCGCGGACGCGCTGTACAGTGAAAGCGGCAACAAGGTCGCGCAGACGACGAGGAACACCAGCGTCAACGCGACCAGCAGAATGGTCAGCGCTATTTCGTTGGGCGTGCGCGCGCGTTTGGCGCCCTCGACCATCGCGATCATGCGATCGAGGAACGCTTCGCCCGGCTTCGCGGTGACGCGCACCATGATCCAGTCCGACAGCACCACAGTGCCGCCGGTCACGGCCGAACGGTCGCCGCCGGATTCGCGGATCACCGGCGCGGATTCGCCAGTGACGGCGGATTCATCCACCGAAGCCGCGCCTTCGATCACTTCGCCGTCGGCGGGGATGGTGTCCCCGGCTTCGACCAGCACGATCTTGCCGCTGGTCAGTTCATCGCTCGGCAGCGGGATGCAGGCGGCATCGTGGCGCGACTCCTGCAGCACCTTGGCATAGACACGTTGACGCACGGCCCGCAGCGCGGCCGCTTGCGCCTTGCCACGCCCTTCGGCCAGCGCTTCGGCGAGATTGGCGAACCACACCGTCAGCCACAGCCACGCCGCTACCGCTAGCGGAAACCATGTGGCGGATACCCCATGCGTGCGCAACGCGGCAACGCCGAGAATCGTGGTCAGCACGCTGCCGGCCCAGACCACGAACATCACCGGATTGCGCCATTGCGCACGCGGCAGCAGCCGCTGGATCGAATCGCGCAGCGCGGGCTTCAGCAGGACCGGATCGAACAGCGGCAAAGTGCGTGTGCGGGCGTCGTTCATGCTGGGCTCCAATCAGTGCCTGGCAAACAACGTGAAGTGCTCGGCGATCGGGCCCAACGCCAATGCCGGCACGTAGTTCAAGGCGCCGAACAGCAACACCGAGCCAATCAGCAGGATCACGAACAACGGCCCGTGTGTGGGCAATGTGCCCGGTGACGCGGCGAGCCGCGGCTTGCGCGCGAGCGCGCCAGCCAGCGCCAGCACCGGCACGATCACCAGAAAGCGCCCGTACCACATCGCCGCGGCCAACATGACGTTGTAGAAGGAGGTGTTGGCGGACAGGCCCGCGAACGCCGAACCATTGTTGTTGGCAGCTGAAGTGAACGCATACAGCGCTTCGGACAATCCGTGCGCGCCGGGATTGGCCAGCCCCGTAAGCCCCGGTTTCACCAGCACCGCGATCGCGGTGCCGAGCAGCACCAGCAACGGCACCGCGAGGGTCGCGATGGCCACCATCTTCATCTCGAACGCGCCGATCTTCTTGCCGAGGTATTGCGGTGTGCGTCCGATCATCAACCCCGCGATGAAGACCGCGAGGATCGCGAAGATCAGCATCCCGTACAGGCCTGAGCCGACGCCACCGAACACCACTTCACCGAGTTGCATCAGGAACAGCGGCACGCCCCCCGCCAGCGGCATCAGGCTGTCGTGCATCGCATTGACCGCGCCGCAGCTTGCGGACGTGGTGACGGCGGCGAACAGCATCGAGGCAACCGTGCCGAAGCGCGTCTCGATGCCTTCCATGCTGGGGCCGATCACGCCGAGCTCCGCGATCATGGGGTTGGGTTGCGCCTGCGCGAGCACGCCGACCGCATACAGCCCGACGAACAGCGCGGTCATCGCAGCTAGCACGGCGATGCCTTGTCGCATGTCGCCGATCATCCGCCCGAACGCGAACACCAGCGCGGCCGGAATCAGGAATATCGACAGCATCTCGACGAAATTAGTCAACCCGTTCGGGTTTTCGAACGGATGCGCGGAATTGGCGTTGAAGAAGCCGCCGCCGTTGGTGCCGAGCAGCTTGATCGATTCCTGTGACGCGACCGGACCCAGCGGGATGGCCTGCGCGTGCGCACCTTGCAGGGTGTGCGCCACGACGGGCGCGGCGAAGTCCTGCGGCACACCTTGGCTGACGAAGAAAATCGCAACGATCAGCGACAGCGGCAGCAGGATCCACAGCGTCGCGCGCAGCAGATCCTGCCAGGCATTGCCGACCCCCTGCACGCTGTGAAGCGCCAGCCCGCGGATCAATGCGATCGCCACCGCGATGCCGGTCGCGGCCGAAAGAAAGTTCTGTACCGCCAGCGCAGCCATCTGGGTGAAATCGCTCATCGTTGATTCGCTGGCGTACCCCTGCCAATTGGTATTGGTGACGAACGACACCGCAGTGTCGAACGACGAATCCGGCGACACCGCGCCCATGTGCGGGGGATTCAGTGGCAACACGAATTGCAGCCGCTGCAGCGCATACACCACCAGCACGCCAATCAGATTGAATACGATGATCGCGCCGGCGTAGCGCCACCAAGGCATCTCCTCGCCCGTGCTACCGGCGAGCCGCAGCGCGCCGCGTTCGACCGTCGCCATCCAGCGCCAACGCGGCGCGAGGCGACCATCAAATACGCCGTGCATCCATTGGCCAAGCGGCCACGCCAGCACGAACAGCACGCCAAGAAACAGCGCAAGCTGCACCCACGGGTTCGCGTTCATTCCAGATGCTCCGCGTCGAACAGCGCGTACAACAAATACGCGAACAGCCCCGAGGCCACGATCGCGGCCAGCACATAAACCCAGGCAGGTTCAACGTTCACGGCGTTGCTCCAGGCGACGGCAAGCCGCGCACAACGCGAAGAGCGAAATGCCGAACAGCAGGATCAGCACGAGATAAACGGCGTCCATCGACCGCTCCACCGCAATGACGGTGCGCATCGTAGGAATACGGGCATCAAGACGGCGCAGGGAATGCGGGGCCGGGCATCAAGCTCGTATCAAGACAGGTCCGGGCCGCTGCACATGGCGGCACAGGGTGGCCCGTCGCTATCCCGGCGAAGAGAACGCTACCGTTTGAACGGTCACGACTCAATGACCAGAGAGATGCACGATCAAATGAGTGGAGGGATTCACCTGCCATGTTGTCGCGTGCATACAAGAACTAGCCGATATGCTCCAAGCGTTACTGAACTGTAAGCGGATGTTCCCAGTAAGCACAGGTAGGACTGCAGTGGGTCGTATCGAGCCCGTGCCGAACCTCAATTGCGTACTTGCCTTTCGTGGCGAAAGACGATGCCCGCCGCGAGCAGCGTGCCCAGCGCGAGCAGATACCACGTGATCGCGTAGCCGAGGCTGTGGTTGTAGATGTAGATACTGGTCAGGCCGGCGTAAGGTGGCTCGCTTTCGCCTGCGTCCGCATCGGCGTCGACGAAGTATGGCGCGACTCGATCGGCGGGTAAGTGATCAGCGGCTGCGATCGCGGCGACGTCGCGCGAGTACCACAAACTTTTGCTCGGCTGGTTGTGGCGCAGGAAGCCGCCGCGCGGCTCGGTGAGGCGCAGCAATCCGGTCAACGTCACCTCGTCTGCGGGCGGCGTGATCTTCGCGGAGGCGGGCGTTCCGGAAGCTTCGGGCGCGACATAGCCGCGATTGACCAGCACGATGAAGCCGCGGTCGGTGCGGAGCGGCGCCATCACCCAGTAGCCGTAGCCGCGCGAGCTCGATCCGCGCACGAGCGTTTGGTCGCCGATGAAACGTCCGTGCAACTTCACGTGCAGGTATTGTTCGTCGCCGTCCGAGATGCGCGGCCACTCGGCAGGTCCGGGCGCATCCACCGGCGGCGCGTGCACGCGCGTGGCGATGTCGTGCGCGACCTTCAGCTTGAGGTGGTAGCGGCGCACCTGCCAGTTGCCAAGCAGGACGAGCCCCACGAATACCGCCGCCAGAACGGTCATCCCGAGGAGGAATTTGACCGTTCCTGCGCGTCGCGTTGGCGGTGTCGTGCGAATATCTGCGGTGCTTTTGTTTGGCTCGTCATTCCGGGTCGCGAAGCGATATCCGGACTACATTTGCAGGATAGCAAACGCGAACGTCGCAGGCGGCCCGCAGGGCGAGCGCCAAGGATGGCGCGAGTCTTCCAGTGTCGTTGTGCAGAGCCAATGGATTCCCGCTTTCGCGGGACTGACGGCCAATGTGGGTGAGTGCCTTTCCTGTATTACTGCTGCGGCTGGTTGCCGGTCGGCTGATGGCTGATCGGATGTTGCTGTTGGTACTGCGGTGACATCGGCATCATGTTCATGTTTTCGTTGTACATGGCCCAGATGGACGCGCCGAGCACGATGATTACCAGCACGGCGGTGAAGATGAAGGCCATCATGTTCCAGCCGGCCTCCGAGCGCGTGTCGAGGTGCAGGAAGTACACGATATGCACGAAAATCTGCACGATCGCCAGCGCCAGGATGATCAGGATCAGCAACTGCTTGTTGGCGATCACGTTGCCCATCACCAACCAGAACGGGATGACGGTCAGAATTGCGGCCAGCACGAAACCGGTGAGGTACCCGCGCAGGCTGCCCTGGTGTTCGTGCATCGCATCGTGGTTGTCCGGCGACATCGCGTGACCGGGCGAAGACGGCTGGCTCATCGCAGCACTCCCACCAGATAGACGTAACTGAAAACCCCGACCCACACCAGGTCCAGGAAATGCCAGAACATGCTGAGGCAACGCAGGCGACGCACGTTGTCGGTGTTGAGTCCGAACTTGACCGTCTGCACCATCAGCACGACCAGCCACAGGATGCCGAGCGTCACGTGCAGGCCGTGCGTGGCGACCAGCGTGAAGAACGAGGACAGGAACGCGCTGCGCCCGGGGCCCGCGCCGTCCGTGATCATCACCAGGAATTCGTGGATTTCGAGCGAGACGAACGCCGCTGCCAGCAACCCTGCAATCGCGAGCCAGCCCAGCATTGCGCCTTTGCGCTGGCGCTGCATCTCCAGCATCGCGAAGCCGAACACCACCGACGAGACCAGCAGCAGCGCGGTGTTCACCGCAAGGCCGGGCAGGTCGAGCACGTCGGCGCCGCTCGGGCCGCCCGCGTATTCGGTGCCGAGCACCGCGTAGCAGGCGAACAGCGACGCGAAGATGAAGCAGTCGCTCATCAGGTAGATCCAGAACCCCAGCAGGGTTCCGTTGCGCGGCGGCGCTTCCGTCAGGCTGTAGTAGTCGGAGGGCGCTGGGTGCGCGGTGTCGATGGCGGTGGTATTCATGCGCTTGCGCCTTGTGCTGCCGCCTGGTTGCTGCCGGATTCGGAACGGCGCACCGCGTCGGCAGGAATGTGGTGGTGCTGGTGATAGTTGAAGCTGTGGGCGATGCTCACGACGATCACGCCAAGCAGCGACGCGGCCGCCAGCCACCAGATGTACCAGGTCAGCCCGAACGCGCAGGCGAACGACAGCGCGCCGATGACTACGCCGGTGGCGGTGTTCCTCGGCATGTGGATGTCGTTGTAGCCGCCCTGTGGACGCGTGAAACCGAGGTGCTTCATGGCCGCCCACGCATCACGGTGGTGCACGATTGGGATGAACGCATAGTTGTATTCGGGCGGCGGCGACGAGGTGGACCATTCCAGCGTGCGGCCGTCCCATGGATCACCGCCCACTGCATATTCCTTGCGCCGGCGGATGCTGACGTAGATCTGGATGATGAAGGACAGGATGCCCAGCGCGATCAGGAACGCGCCGAATGCGGCGACGATGAAGTACGGTTGCAGGCTGGGATCATCGAAGTGGCTCAGGCGACGCGTCACCCCCATCAGGCCGAGGATGTACAGCGGGCCAAACGCGACCCAGAAGCCGACCAGCCAGAACCAGAACGTGGCCTTGCCCCAGAACTCGTCGAGCTTGAACCCGAACGCCTTGGGGAACCAGAAGTTGACGGCCGCGAACACGCCGAACACCACGCCGCCGATGATCACGTTGTGGAAGTGCGCGATCAGGAACAGGCTGTTGTGCAGCAGGAAGTCGGCCGGCGTCACCGACAGCATCACGCCGGTCATGCCGCCGATGGTGAAGGTGAAC
>Ga0157370_10006362_pt1 | contig 13037 bp, 18 predicted proteins | sample C35metaG_FD_113463 | JGI IMG/M metagenome (GOLD analysis project Ga0157370, IMG submission 113463) | Corn rhizosphere microbial communities from Kellogg Biological Station, Michigan, USA - C3-5 metaG | ecosystem: Host-associated > Plants > Roots > Rhizosphere > Soil | place: USA: Michigan...
AGTGAAGAAAATAAAACCTGGTTTTGCCGTTCCAATTGGATGCGTAAGACATTGGCCACGTCGCACCACTGCAATGCTTTTTCCAAATTGTATTCTACACGGATGTCGAAAGCTTCTTTTATGTATTTGGGAATTAAGGTTGGAGGACCAGCTACCATGACTTCCGCACCTGCTTTTTTCAATAAATAAATATTACTCAGAGCCACTCTGGAATGCATAATATCACCAACCAAAACAATCTTTTTTCCTTCCAATGTCCCCAGTTTTTCTTTGATGGAAAACGCGTCTAATAAAGCCTGTGTCGGATGTTCATTGATTCCATCACCCGCATTCACAATGGCGACAGGAATATGTTTGGCGAGAAAATGTGGCGCGCCGCTGGCACCATGCCGCATCACTACCATGTCCACTTTCATGGAAAGGATATTATTGACCGTATCGAGCAAAGTTTCGCCTTTCGAAACCGAAGAACCGGAAGCAGAAAAATTCAACGTATCGGCGCTCAGTCTTTTTTCAGCAAGTTCAAACGAAATTCTTGTGCGGGTAGAATTTTCGTAAAATAAATTCACGATGGTTGTATCGCGCAAGGACGGCACTTTTTTAATTGGCCTTTGTAAAACTTCTTTAAATTGAGATGCGGTGGAAAGAATTAATTCAATATCACTGAGTTGCAGATCTTTAATGCCCAGGAGATGTTTGGTGGATAGTTGCATTAAAGGTCAAAGCTAAATGAAAAAAATTATTTCCGCAAAAAAGGAAAAAGAGCGTAAATCAAAACACCCTATAATTCAATTCATGGTTATAATGCATTCAAAATTTTTTTCTGTGCCTCTTTTAATTCTTCCGCTGTTGGTGAAAGTTTCATGCGGGTAAAATTGATGTCATTCATCGTATTCAACGGAATGAGATGCAAATGCGCATGAGGAACTTCAAGGCCTACAACGCTTAATCCGCAACGTTTGCAGGGAAATGATTTTTCTATCGCTGTTGCAATGGGTTTTGCAAATAATAAGATTTCGGATAAATAATTATCAGGCATATCCAGAAATCTATCTATCTCTAATTTTGGAATCACCAAGGTATGTCCCTCGACCAAAGGATTAATATCAAGAAAAGCAAAGAATTTCTCATTCTCTGCGATCTTGTAAGAGGGGATTTCGCCTTTGATTATTTTGCTGAAAATCGTCATTGTAATTCATTTAAAGTATATAACAAACAACCGTTCCTAGGCGGTTATTTTCTCCACCCGGAATTTAATCATTCCGGCAGGCACTTTTATTTCTGCCACATCACCAACGACTTTGCCCAGCAAACCATTTCCGATCGGAGAAGAAGCGGATATCTTTTGTTCTTTCAGGTTCGCTTCTTTTTCGGAAACGATCTGGTACGTTACCTGTTTGTTTGTATTCATATTGGTAAGTGTCACCTTTGTTAGAATGGAAACCTTGCTTGTGTCTATCGAACTTTCATCTACAATTCTTGCCGTAGCAATTACGGTTTCTAATTGTTTTATTTTAGCTTCCAGCATTCCCTGAGCTTCTTTTGCTGCATCATATTCAGCATTCTCTTTAAGATCGCCTTTTTCCCGGGCTTCGGCAATCGCCCTTGAAGCCGCCGGCCTGTCCACCCCTTTCATATGTTGAAGTTCCGCCTGCATTTGATCGAATGTGTCTTTTGTAACATAATTTACCTGGCTCATAAAATGATGATTTAATTTTCTAAAACTTTATAGAGTGATGAAAAAAAATACAACGCCCCATTTTTACTAAGAGCGTTGTATGATACAAATATAAGAAAGATTCAAAATTATTTCAAGCCTAATTTTTCTAAAAGAACTTTGGCCATTTTATACAAGGCTTCATGAGAATATCCGGCGATGTGAGGAGTTAAGATCACATTTGGCTGCGCCAGCAACCAGTTCAATTTTTGATTTTCCTCTCTGGAATAAGTGTCCAGCTTTTCATTTTCCATCACATCCAAACCAGCGCCGGCAATTTTTTTGCTTGCCAAAGCAGCAATCAAGGCTCCAGTATCAGTGACTTTGCCGCGACATGTTGAAATATAAAACGGCGACCTTTCCAGTGAATTAAAAAAATATTCATTGGCCATGTGTTCCGTTTCCTGAGTAAGTGGAACGTGGATACTTAAAATATCTGCATAGCGACACACTTGTTCAAAATTGGCTTCTTTTACATAGCCGGAGCTAAAACCAAATTTATATTTATCATATGCAAGCACCGTAACATCGAAAGAAGATAACAATTTTGCAAGTGCCGACCCAGTGTTTCCAAAACCAATAATGCCAACCGTTTTTCCTTCCAATTCAATTCCACGGTTTGCATCACGGATCCATTTCTTATCTTTTATTTCTTCAAAGGAAGAAGAAATTTTATTGGTAAGATTTAAGATCAATCCAAGTGCATGTTCGGCCACTGCATTGCGGTTTCCTTCCGGGCTGCTGACACATCTGATGCCCTTAGATTCTGCATATTCCACATCAATCAGTTCCATTCCGCTTCCTAATCTTCCAATCCACTTTAACCTCGCTGCTTTGTCAATCAAAGGCTTGTCGATCGGCATCCTTGTAGTAACGATGAGCCCTTCAGCCTGGTTGATGATTGCACTTAATTCTTCGTAGGTTATTTTTTCCGCATAAAGAACTGAATAGCCTTTTTGCTGTAATGTATCCGTTAAAAAGTTGTGCGCTTTTGATGTTATAATTACCTGCCTGTTCAACTTTTTTATTTTAATTTAAATCCTTCAACAATTTTAAAAACCCAGATCTTTTTGAAAAGTTATTTTACTATTCCACAGATGCAATCATACTAATTTCCACATTCACATCCTTTGGCAAAGTTTTTACCGCCACCGTTTCTCTCGCCGGAAAATCTTTATCAAAATACTTTCCATATTCTGCATTCACTTCTGCAAAAAAACTCATTTCTTTTAAAAATATAGTTGTCTTAACAATATTGCTAAAGTCCAATCCGGCTTCTTCTAAAACAGCTTTCAGGTTGTTCATTACCTGCCCGGTTTCTTCAGTAATATTTCCGTTGCGCAATTCTGAAGTGCCGGGTATAATTGCGACCTGGCCTGATAAAAATAAAAACCCGCCAGCTTTTACTGCCTGGCTGTACGGACCAATTGGCGAAGGCGCATTGCTTGTATTGATAATCGATTTACTCATATTGTTATTTATTTATAAAGGTTTAAAGTTGCAAAACTTTCCATCAACTAACAAACCTATTTTTGCAAAAAATCAAGTATGAAGGTTTTTGTACTGGCAAACCGGCAACAGGAAAAGGAATTACAGACGACCGGTATTTTAGAGAAAAAGAATATTATAGTTAAAAAAGATTTTCCTGCTAATGGTGAATATAAAAATTATGATGCCTTTTTGATTCTCCGGCATTTTTCTGATGATATTAATTTTGCCATTTTCGAAAACAAGCCCGTAATAATAAATGAAGTAGTTCAATCTTTAAAAGAGCTAAAATTGCCGCAAAATTTTCACAGGATCAATGGATGGCCCGGATTCTTACAAAGAGAAACTTGGGAAATTGTTTCATATGATCCGCAAAAAATAAAACCAGTTTTAGATGAGTTCAACCGTAAAACAATTTATTTGAAAGATGAGGCCGGATTCGTTTCTGCAAGAGTGATCAGCATGATTATTAACGAAGCGTTTTATGCATTAGGTGAAGGGGTTAGTACAAAAGAAGAAATAGATCTGGCTATGAAATCAGGAACCAATTATCCTTATGGGCCCTTTGAATGGACAGAAAAAATTGGCCCGGAAAACATTTTGAATTTGCTGGAAAAATTATCACAAAAAGAAGAACGTTATCTTCCTGCAAGGGCATTAAAAAACCTTTGTTAAACACAGCCTTATAACTTTTATGAGCATGAATTATATTTTAAATTTCGATACCACAACAGAAAAAGCGATCATCAATTTATCAAATGGCGCAGATGTTTTGACTACTTCAATTAATACTGATCCCAGGCAACACGCCACCTTCCTGCATTCTTCGATTCACAAAATTTTACGGCAAAATGACATTCAGCCTTCTGAACTAAAAGCAATTGGAGTTACGGGTGGCCCCGGCTCTTATACAGGCATTCGTGTGGGTTTGGCGGCTGCAAAGGGTTTGTGTTTTGCATTAAAAATTCCGATGATCCTGTTCAATACATTAGAATTGATGGCATTTTGTGCAATTGAAAAAACGGGTCATCAAAATGCATTGTATTCTCCGCTGATCGACGCCCGCAGAATGGAAGTTTTTGCCGCGGTTTATCAAAAGGATCTGAATATTATAATGGAGCCACAGGCAATGGTCCTGGAAGAAAATTCTTTTGAAGAACTGAGAAAAAACAGTCCTGTTTTTTTCTTTGGAAGCGGCGCAGAAAAGTTTAAAAAAATAATTAATAATCCAGTCAGCAACGATCATTTTACAGATTCAGAGACCACATCTGAAGGGCTGGCGGAATTTTCCTGGAATAAATTCAGAAATAATGATTTTGAAAATGCCGCCAACGCTACTGCTTTATACGTTAAAGAATTTTATTCAACAGCAAAAATTTCTTAAAAAGAAATAATTATTTTAATATTTCGTTACAGACTATATCTATTTACAATACGTACCTTTGCAAGAGAAAAAAACTGAATTCGTTGAAAACCATTTATTATCATTAAAATCTAATTAGAATGACACTCACAGCTCAAAGTCACGAAACCAACCATTTAGAGCACACTAATGAAAGTGAAGCTCTCAGAAATTTGGATTATTTGAAAATCAAGAAAGCTGCCCTTGTTTTGCGAGCTCTTAATCATAAACTCAGACAATTAATTCTGAAGACAATTGATGAGCACAAGAGAATTACAGTAACTGAACTATATGTTAAATTACGCCTTGAGCAATCTGTAGCTTCACAACACCTTGCTATTTTGCGTAAAGCAGAGATCGTAAACACAGTCCGTGAAGGAAAATTTATTTTCTATACCATTAACGAAGGTCGCATCGAAGATATCAACAAGTTTGTGAAAGAACTCGTGGGATAAGCCTTCCCCAATTTGGTATATTTGTTTTTCAAAATTCTCAGCCATATTTATGAACTTTGCATAAATATGGTTTTTTTTTAACCAAGGATTATGTACATACAACAACTTTATACCGGCTGTTTGAGTGAAGCAGCATATTTTATAGAAAGCAATGGTGAAGCAGTAGTGGTAGATCCAATGCGGGACACAGCCGCTTATTTACAAATTGCAAAAGATCACAACGCAACTATCAAATATATTTTTGAAACACATTTTCATGCAGATTTTGTGAGTGGACATATTGAACTCAGCAAACAAACCGGAGCAACAATTGTTTACGGACCAAACACCAGAACTGACTTTCCTTTTCATCTTGCAAAGGATGGGGAAGTTTTTAAATTAGGAAATATTTCTCTGGAAGCCATTCATACTCCCGGTCATACTTTAGAATCTACCTGCTATCTTTTAAGAGATGAGGAAGGAAAACCATATTGCATTTTTACCGGTGATACTTTATTTGTTGGCGATGTGGGCCGGCCTGATCTGAGCAGCGGAAATCTTTCAAAAGAAGAACTTGCATCGATCATGTATGATTCTATTCACAATAAAATAATTCCTTTATCCGATGATATCATTGTTTACCCTGCGCATGGTGCAGGAAGCAGTTGCGGAAAAAACATAGGTTCTGAAACTCAGACTACTATTGGCGTTCAGAAGAAAAATAATTATGCATTGCAGCCACAAAGCCGTGAAGAATTTATTGCAGCAGTAACACAGGACATTCCTGAAGCACCAGCCTATTTCAGTATCAATGCCCAAATAAATAAGGAGGGTTACAAAGATCTGGAAGACGTAAAATCAAAAGGCCTTCGTCCTTTATCTGTCGAAGAATTTAAAACAAAGATCAAGGAAGGGTTGGTTATTTTAGACACAAGAACTCAAACTGAATTTACAAACGGATTTATTCCGGGATCCATATTTATAGGACTTGACGGAAGATTTGCAGAATGGGCAGGCAGTTTATTATCTTTTAAAGATCCGATGATCCTCGTAACGGATAAGGGAAAAGAAGAAGAAACTTTAATAAGGCTTGCACGTGTTGGTTTTGAAAATGTAGAAGGTTATTTGAAAGGTAGTTTTGAAGAATGGAAAAAAGCCGGTGAAAAAATTGATCTCATCATTGATGTGGAAGCCGATGAATTGGCGATGGATCTTCCTTTTGATGACCGTTTAACGGTGCTGGATGTACGAAAATTCAGTGAGTTTGCGGATGGTCATATTAAAGAAGCGGTAAATATTCCTTTAGCTGAAATGGCCGATATTGCACAGATTGCCCAACTGGAAGAAGATCAGAATATTTATATTCACTGTGGAAGTGGCTACAGAAGCGTAATTGCGGCTTCGCTTTTAAAAAGACAAGGCTATAATAACCTGAGAAATGTTTTAGGTGGCTGGGAAAAAATAAAAACGCAAAAAAATATTCCTACACAAAAAGATGCAACAGTTTTGAACTGATCTTTTTATTCTAAAACAATCCTGCTTTTATTCAGGTGCAATTTTTATCTTTCTTTGCATGATCATAATACATGGAAAGATCACAGCAAATACGGTATTTTTTATTCAGTCAATATCTTTCAGATGGTATTCGTATCACCCTTGAAATAATTATTCCTGCAGTTTTGTTTTCTTATCTTGGCGATCTGGAAACAGGACTGGCTATGTCTTTGGGTGCACTATGTGTTAGCATTGCCGATGGCCCCGGTCCCATCATTCACAAAAGAAACGGAATGTTGTTTTGCAATATTTTCGTTTTTATCAGTGCGTTTCTAACGGGAATGCTGAATCATAATATGTTGCTGCTGGGTATTCTGATTCTTTCCGCTTCTTTTATTTTTACCATGTTCTCCGTGTATGGAAGCCGTGCCACTTCTGTAGGTTTTGCAGCGCTGCTCATCATGATCCTGCAAATGACAAAAGTCATTCCTTCTGAAGAAGTTCTCAAAGAAAGTTTATTGATCTTATCAGGCGGCGTTTGGTACATGCTTGTTGCTTTAATATTTTACCAGATCACTCCTTACCGGCCAGCACAGAGATCTTTGGGAGATTGTATTCATGAAACTGCAAAATATTTATGGATCAAATCAGAAATGTATAATCCTAAATCCGATCTTAAAGAAGAATATCGTAAGCTGCTTGCCCAGCAGGTAAATGTAAATGAAAAGCAAGATACCGTCCGGGAATTATTATTTAAAAACCGGGCGCTTATAAAAGAATCAACACGCAACAGCCGCTTGCTGGTGTTGACTTTTGTTGACGTAGTCGATTTGTTTGAACACATCATGGCAACATGGTATGATTATGAGTTGTTGAGAAAAAAATATCTGGAAACGTCAATCCTGCAGGAAATTTCTTTCATCATCAAAAAGATCGCTCATGAGATGGACAATATTGCACAGGCAATTCAGGCAAACAGTTCCTATAAAACTGGTTTTGACCTGATCCGGGAGCTGAATATCTTAAAAACAAAGATGGATGCTTTGCCAGATAAGGAACACCCGATCATGTTAAAAAAAATCCTGGTAAACCTGCGAAATCTTGGCGAAAAAGTTGATGCGATCTCTAATTATTTCAATGAAGATTTTTCAAAAAAAGGTACGCTCCGAACCCGCAATGAATACTCCAGGTTTGTAACACACCAACAAATAAACTGGCCGGTTTTCAAAAACAATCTTACGTTTCAATCATCAATCTTCAGACATTCTCTTCGCGTAATGATTACATGTGGCGCAGGTTTCGGGCTCTCCAAACTAATCTCTCATGGGCATCACAGTTATTGGATCCTGATGACCATCATTATTATTTTGAAACCCGCATTCAGCCTTACAAAGAAAAAAAACACCGATAGATTATTGGGAACTATCGGAGGTGGAATTATTGGTTTTTTGCTGCTCTATTTTATTCATGATAAAAGTATGCTGTTTGCACTGCTCCTATTTTTTATGCTCGGCACCTATACTTTTAAATTGCTGAACTATATCGTGATGGTTATTTTTCTGACACCGTACGTCCTGATCCTTTTTCATTTTCTTGGGCTCGGTGCTTTGAATGTTGCCGGTGAAAGATTGATGGATACTGCAATCGGATCAGGACTGTCTGCAATCGGAAGTTATTTTTTATTCCCTCAATGGGAATCAACCCAGCTTGGGACTTACATGTCTAATGTCTTGAAAGCGAATATCCACTATCTGAAAAAATTAAAAGAACTTTTATCCGGCAACGAAGTTTCTTCGCTGGATTATAAATTAGTGCGCAAAGAATTATTTGTAAGCACGGCCAACCTTTCAGCCGCATTACATAGAATGCTAAGTGAACCAAAAAATAAACAAAGCAACAGAAAAGAGATCTATGAATTTGTTGTTTTAAATCACGTCCTTTCTTCAAACGTCGCAAGCCTCACCGCCAGTATGTTTCAAAAACACGGGAATGATTACAGGCAATTTACCAGGCCAGTAAATTCATCGATCAATATTCTTGAAGAGAGCCTTCACAAAATTGATGCACATTACTCTCAGGAACCTAAATCCACCATAACAAATGCTTCTCTTCCTCCAAATAAAATGTCCGATCTGCATTTGAAAGAACAACTTGATTTTATTTGTAAAGTTTCTTTAGACATTCGAAAAATAACAAACCAGATCAGCAAATAATTTCATGTTTATAAAAATCAGGACAGTAAGATTTTTATTCCAACAATTCCGATTGAAACAGCAAGCGCTTTGATGATATATCTTCCATTCATTTTCCGCGATAAAAATGCGCCCAACTGTGCCCCGGGAATAACGCCAATGACAAGGCCGACCACCATTTTGAGGATCATCGGATCATTATAATTTCCCTGGAGATAATGCACGATCACACTGACAGTTGACATGATCGCTAAAATAAAATGAGAAGTCGCTGTAGCAATATGTACCGGAAACAAAAGCCATTCAGCCATTGCCGGAACATGAATAATTCCGCCTCCAATTCCTAACAAGGGAGAAAAATATCCGACAAAAACACTTAGCACCATTCCGAATTTTAAATTGTATGAAAAATCGTATTCTTCTCCCCATCTATCCACTAAATGCTGGTGAATCCGGCCTTTTTTGTTTACAACCGCCTTGTTCGCATAATCTTCTTTTCCTCCATTTATAAAAAGAAAAACAGCGAGCAAAAGCATGATAATTCCAAAAATAATATCAAACACCCCTCTCGGAATTACTTTGGTAGTAAGAACGCCAAGAATCGAACCCGGGACGGTGCAAGCCGCAAAAATAATTCCGGCCTTGTAATCCACTCTTTTTGATTTCATATAAGCAGCAGAACCCGAGATCGCGTTACACGCAACTACAACCATTGAAATAGCAGTGATGGTTTCGGGAGTAAAATCAGGGCGCATGATAATGAGAAGCGGAACAAGGATAAATCCACCACCCGCGCCGACAAGCGTGCCCAAAGTGCCAATAAAAAAACCAATAAGAATCAGTAAATAGATGCTTTCCATACTGCTTTAAAAAGCTCAAAAAGTAATCATTAATAAATCAAAAAAAATAAATGTTTTCAAAATAAATTACTTCAGCAAATGAGACCCAAACAATTTTTTTTTCAAAATGAAGAAGAGCATATGAATAAAGAAACAGATTTTTATTGCAGGAGAATAAAGGAATTTTCACTCCTGACTCATTGAAGCAACTTCGCCACTCTCCCATTGATGCCCGCAAAATAAACCGCATTTCCTCTCTTTGCTTTTTGACAAACATGAAAACTTTCTGCACTGAATTTTTTCCATATTTTTCCATTATCATTTGAAATGTCAACACCATTTAATCCGCAGGTGATCCAATGATCTTTCTTTAGAAATACGACACAACTTCTGTATCCCGCCGGTGGAACAGTTGGCTGAAACCAGCTATGGCCCCCATCTGTGCTGATTGCACAATTTTTATCGGTTGAATCCTTTTGCAAAAAATCCCCACCAACAATGATCATTGTTTTACTATTGTTTATGGCGATTGAATTGGCACCGGCAGATTCTTTTCCCTGGATGATTGGAAGCCTAATTTTCTTATCACGGATGAAAATATTTGAACTTAAACCGCCTGTCACAAACACTGCTTCTGATTTTTTTAATCTGCCGATATTTGTGCCGCTTGCTGCAAAACATGCTTCACCACTATCAGCAACAGGTTTATATTTATCCGGAATATTTTGCCAGGTCTTTCCACCATCAAATGTTCTTCCGATATAAAAAAGATGATTAATCGGATCGCCAATCACAATTCCGCTTTTATCATTCCAGAATAATATGGCATCCAAAAACATTCCTTTTGTTTTATTTTCAAAAACAATTTTCCAGTTTTGGCCACCATCATTTGTTCTTAGAATAAAGGCAGGTTCATCAACAGCCATGATGACGGCATTTTTTTTATCAAAGGCTTCTATATCCCGGAAATCTCTTTTCTCAAAACCTTTTATAATCATCCACTTCCAGTTTTTTCCGCCATCGATACTTCTTCCAACCGTTCCATTACTGCCACTCACCCACACAACATGATTGTCTACAACACTTAACCCGCGAAAGTCGGAATGAATGCTGTCAGTAAGAATTTGAATTTGCTGGGCAAAAGAATTTTGGATAAAAAAGAAAAACAACAGAAGAGAAAATAATCTTTTCATTAAAGAAATTTGATTTTAAAATGATTGGAATCAAATATATTTCTCAAAAATTTATTCCTGTAAAAAATTTAAAAGCAGCAAACACAAAAAAGCAGGATTTTCATGCAGGGGTATTTTCCAAATAGTTTTTTAATGCTGTACCAATGATTTGTTTCCATCCAATCCTGAAATTTTCTTTCGCAAATTCAGGCTGACCAGCAAAAGTTCCGAGGCCCTCATGAGTTAGTTTCAAATGCGTTTTATTTCCCCGGGGAAATAATTCAAATATTAATAAGGAATTGCCTTCAAAGCCCTGGAAGCGCCAACTGTAGGACAGTTTCTGTTCAGGGATCACCTCAATAATTTTACACAAGTGAACAAAAGTTTTCCCTTCGCTTCCACCATTAAAATGAAATTCAAAACCCGGTTCAGGCTTAAAATCAGAAACATCAAAATACCAGTGTTGCATTTTATTTTTATCAGTGAGCGCACGCCAGACTTTATTAACCGGTACATTAAAATCCTCTTCTACAATTACGGGAGTATCCTGCATGAGTTTTTATTATAATGAAAGAATTGATTTGAAAACAAAGTTTCAAAAAAATATTCTTTAAAGAGCAAAAATTTAAATGGAGAGAATTCTTTGAAGCAAGTTTTTCTTTTTTGGTTGTAATGAAGAATAATCATTTTCTTCAGTGACATCACTTTTCTTTGCAACGAAATTCGTAATGCCATATTGAAGCGCCGTACCCAGCGCTTTTTTAACAAGGCCTGCAGATTTTCCAACGATCATTTTACGGGAAAAATATCCGGCGCCCAAACCTACAGCCACTTTCAGGAGGTTGTGTTTTAACTGGGTAGACTGCTGTACCTCATTCAAAGTGTGTTTCAAGATATTTTTCGGTTTCAGATCCTCAAGAAGAGTATGAAAATCATCCTTCAGACCTTCTTCCATGACACTTTTTCTTCTTTCCAGCCTTTTAATGGCAATCGAAAGATCCGTAGTATTAGCGATCATTTCAAGTTTTTCGTCGGCTGTTTCTTCATTACTCATTTCCTGAAATTTAATCAATTAATTCTTTGATCAGATGGTTAGCAACAGGCTCTTTCAATATTCTTTTTCTTCCGGAAAAAAGGACAAGTCCGATGATAATATAAATTCCAGCCATGATAAAAAAGCCCCAATAAACATTACCAAGCCAGGATCCAATAAGCAATCCAAGACCAATACTAATGCAAATTAATACCAAAAATAAAAGAACTATTAAGAGTAAACCAACAATCAGGTTGGATAGAAATCCTGAAACTTTATTGATCGCTTTTAATTTATACAGATCAAGGGTTGTTTCGCCATAATCCTTCAGTTTATAAAACAATTCTTCTACACTGGTCGGTTTATTTTCCATGTCTATCATTTTATCACCGGACATCTTTGCCCTTATCAAACAAATTCAAAATAAACGAAATTATGAGTTAATGGGGTTAGGATTTCTAACATCATTTCTCATTGCGTTTGCTTTTTCTTTTGCCTGGTTTACCATGTCTTTGCCCATATTAGTCCCCTCGGAAACAAGGCTTGACAATTTTTGCTTTGCCGCATCGTATTTTTCGGAAACAGTGTCTGAAATATCATTGTATTTGTCCTTTACTGTTCCGGCAATATCTGATCCTTTTTCAGCAATTTTTCGCCTAGTTTCTGTTCCTTTATCAGGTGCGAATAAAATGCCTAATACAGCGCCAGCTGCGGCACCAGCTAATACGCTTGCGAAAACTTTTCCTGCGCCCATAGTTGTAATTTTAAATTTTAATAAATGTTGTTTATCCAATACAAAGATAAAATACATTGCCAAGAAAAACCAATGCCGCCGAAAGTCTTTATTTACAATACTTTCAGCATAGCGCTTCCCAAAATGAATAAATTAATAATGAGCAGCTATGAGTAAAATTTTGCCCATTCTGAGGAAGCTTAAAGCACACATTTTTAGGACGTTACATTTAAAAGAAGCAGTGTTTTCATTTCCCATTTTAAAACCGCATTACCAAAGATTCTGGCATAATATTTTGAATAAGATTAATTTAAGAATCAATACGGTTTTTGTTTAAAATGCTAAAAGTGAATAACAAAAAAAAAGAAAAGCCGCAGGAAAATGAAAAAAAGAAAAACCGCAATCATTTCAATAATTTTTTTAATCATTTTTCATCGGCAGTTACTAAAGCAACAGGCAGTGCTTATGCGTTTATCATTGCCATAGTAATTGTGATTGTCTGGGGGGTTACAGGTCCGGTTTTCCATTTTTCA
>Ga0157370_10006366_pt1 | contig 13032 bp, 12 predicted proteins | sample C35metaG_FD_113463 | JGI IMG/M metagenome (GOLD analysis project Ga0157370, IMG submission 113463) | Corn rhizosphere microbial communities from Kellogg Biological Station, Michigan, USA - C3-5 metaG | ecosystem: Host-associated > Plants > Roots > Rhizosphere > Soil | place: USA: Michigan...
GGCGCTGCAAAAGCAATTGGGCTTGTATTGCCTGAGTTGAAAGGCAAGCTGGATGGCGCAGCGCAAAGAGTTCCGGTAATCACCGGTTCACTCACCGAACTTACCATGGTTCTTGAAAAGAAAGTAACCGTAGAACAAATACATGCCGCTATGAAAGCTGCATCCAACGAAAGCTTTGGCTATACGGATGATGAAATTGTAAGCACCGATGTAATCGGTATGCGTTATGGTTCTTTGTTCGATGCTACACAAACCAAGGTGATGACCGTTGGCGATCAGCAACTGGTAAAAACGGTAAGCTGGTACGATAATGAAATGAGTTATGTATCGCAATTAGTACGTACCGTACATTACCTTGCAGGATTGATAAAATAATACTTTTTATAATTATTTTTTTACCGCTTTGTCTTAATGGATGAAGCGGTTTTTTTTATTGCATAACGGTGAGGGATAGACGAAAAATAAGAGAAAGAAATTATTTTTTATGCAAACCAGAGAGATAGTTTTCCAGTGCAGATACCATGCTTGGCGCTTTCGGTTGCGGTGCAATAATATCGGGGTTGTAACCCGCAGCCAGCACTGCTTTGCGCGTATTATCGCCAAATGCGCCAAATAAAGTTCCGTTTTGTTTAAAACCGGGGCAATTTTCTATAAAACTTTTTACGCCAAGCGGAGTGAAGAAACAAATAATGTCGTATTGATGTTCTTCCATCACATGCTTTATATCGTTGGAGATGATTTGGTATAATACCGGAATGGCATATTCGCAATTATTGGCAATAAGCCAGTTGGTAATTTCGCTATCGAATGATTGCGAACAGGGATATAAAAATTTTTCAGCTTCTTTATGTTTATTGATCACATCAAACAAACTCCTGTTGGTTCCATCCGCTCCATAAAATACCTTGCGCTTTCTGTACAAAATAAATTTTTGCAGGTACAGCGCCACCGCCTCCGTAATGCAAAAATATTTAGTGTTTTGCGACACGGTAATCTTCATCTCCTCGCACGTTCTGAAAAAATGATCTATCGCATTGCGGCTGGTAAACACCACCGCCGTATAAGCAGTAATATCAATTTTTTGCTTGCGGAATTCTTTTGAAGGAATGGGAATAACGCTGATAAATGATTCGAACCGGAGGTTAACATGGTACTTTTTAGCCATATCAAAATAAGGAGATTTCTCTCCTTCCGGTTTAGCTTGTGTAATCAGAATATTTTCTACGTGCTTCAAGTTGTTGGGCGCTGAAAGAATTTTCATATCATCAGTAATCAAACATCGCTGCAAAATTACATCTTTTTGTATTACCAGTTTGCAATGAATCAATTAACAAATTTTAAGTACCGATATCAACTACTATTTTATTATATAGTCAATAATCATTTTATACAGCATCATAATTGGAAGCACTTCCATTGCCACTACATAAATTATAAAATGCAGTGGCTCCATCGGAAACCTATGTTCAAGAAAACTAAAGGCTTTTATATAACGCGACAAAAGGAGCAGCCCCAGGGTGAGCACTGAAAAGAGAGTGATATAACTGTTCCATGGCGCCGAAGAAAAAGCAAGTAATATAATAAACGGCAGCAATACAATACCTGCAATTTTATTAACCAAAAAAATGACAAAAATATAACTATCAGTAGCCTCGGAGGCACCACTCATCCAGCCTACAAATTTTAAAACGACATACTTTACAAAATACAACATACCTGCCCCGGCAATGCAAACGGGCAATAATAATTCGTTGCTGATATGCCGCAAAGGCGTATGAAAATTTTTAAATAAAAGCCACAGGTAAAAGCCAATGCTTACTGCAAAAAAAATATTCAGAATAAAAGAAGGAAGCCCGGCCTGCAGCAGTTGATCGGTAAGCTGCGTTTGCCGGATAGAGGTATTAAAGAAAACCCGGAAAAGATTTTGATAATAACTGTTATAAAATGTTCTGAAGATGCCAAAGATGAGCAGTATGGTACATAGCGAATAAAAAATAAATTCTTTCCCATCCTTCTTTTTATCGGTTGCTACAAAATAAACCGGTGGCTGATGCAGGTTGATAAATTTGTTTTTATTGAGAATTGAATCAATAATTAACTGGTAGGAACGCATAAACGGATGCACCGCTGCCAAAGTATCTTTAGGAGTATGCAGTGTATCAGCAGCAATAGTAATAGCCGGTTTAATTGCAGCATTGACAGAATCGTTCTGTTGCGCAAATGAATCGCAATAAAAAAATAATAATAAAATTATAGCAAGAAAATTTTTAATCATCAGACTGGTCAAAAATAGTTTATATACCCAATATGTATTTTAGAAGCATTGCGGATGTCCAGCTTCACATCATTTCTTTTCCCGATAGCATAGCTAAGATTCAGCAATCCAAATTTTGTTTCAAATTGAAGCCCGATACCAACGCTTACAAAATTATTTGCATAACTGGCGCTGATATATGTTGTATGGGTAAAACCAACATCGGAAAAGCCATAGAAATAAGAATTAAGCCCAACGAGATAACGATATTCTGCAGTAAATACCGAATACCTGTCGGCATAAATACTTTCTTCATCAAAACCCCGCAACAAACGGTAGCCGCCAATCTGGAACAATTCATTCAAAAAATTTTGCTGGCTCTGGTACCAACCAATGTTTATCGCTGTTTTGAATGTGCTATTCTTGCCAACGGGAAAATAATGGGCAGCCGCAGTTACCAGTTTCAACCGGTACGATTTTAATTTTATGGTGTCGTACAGCGAATTAAAATTGAAGGTTGAATCATTCGGATCTTTAAGATCGGAAATCTCATTATTCTTCGTTACTTTTCGCAAACCCGCAGTGGCCGTAATGTCCAGCTCATTGCCCGAACGTGGATTAAGCCGGTAGTTGGTATTGTTTAAATTATAATTCAATCCAAAATTTCCGGATCCCACATCAATAACCGGAGGAAGTGTTTTAGTAAGTATTATATTATTGGTATCAATACCTCCTGAAAGTAAAAAGCTGTGGATGCTTTGATAAAAAACTTTTACTGTTTTATTTGCAGATAAAATATATTGAATACCTATTGTTCCATTCAACTGAAGATAAGATGAATCTTTTTTCAGGAGGTCAAATGAAAAGTCAACTCCAAACAATGAATTAAAAATATACGGTTCATTAAAACCGAGGTTAAGCCGTGGCGATTGCGGCTGCAATTGCTGCCAGTTTACCAAAATATTTTCGCCGTTTCCCAATGAATTTTTCAGGTTCAGATGTACATCGCCAGTAACTTGCGTTTTATTGGTAATATTATTTGCCGGCAAAAAACCAACAATCACATTTATTTCGCTACTGCGTTTTGGTTGCAGGTACAAATTAAGTATGGAACCGCTTCCAAGCATGGTAATATCCCACGGTTGCACTTCCTGCAGGTAGGGCAATTGCTTAAGGCGGTTACTTATTTTTTGCAGTTTATTATTATCATATAAACTTCCGTTGGCAATATCCAGGTAATGCTGAAGAAATAAATTTTTAATCTTTGCCTTACCATATATCCGGATGCTGTCAATATGATACAATGGCCCCTTAGTTACCACCAGTGTTCCTTTCATAGTATTGCCGGTTACTTCCACTTTGTCCATTGACACTGCTGCAAAAGGATAGCCAATACCCGCATAATAATTTAACATCCTTTCTTCCTGCTGATGAAGTTTATCAAAATCAACTAATTTATTTTTAAACACCTTATCGTTCCAGCCCGTATTTTGCAACAGTTTTTCATCCACGCTGTCTGTATTTATTTTGGTCCATTTGTATTGCCCGCCAAGATACAAATGCACCTCAGCTTTTGTTGAGTCAACATTTACCGAATCTATGGATACCGTGGGAAATCCTTTGGCCTCAAGCGTTTGCAGTATGGTGGCTATGTAGGCATCTGCCGTTTGCTTGCCGGCAAAGATGGTAGTAAGATGCAACTGCTCCGGCGAATACGAAGTATCTTTGCCGGAAAAAATATAGTTCACCATATATTTTTTTTGTGCAAACAAAGCCGGTGAAAATAAAAATATGATGACCACGAAAAATAAACCTGTGCAGAAATATTTTCTTGTTGTTTTCATATTGAGGGTTCAAAACTAAAATGAAATATTGATACCATTATTATAGCAGCATTATTACAAAATAAACATTTTAAAATTTGGCAGGTATTTATATCCATATTCCTTTTTGCAAGCAGGTTTGTTATTATTGCAATTTTCATTTTTCCACTTCCACCCATTATCGCTACGAGATGGTAAACTCCCTGGTAAAGGAAATTGCTTTATCGCATGATTTTTTATTAAACGATGGCAAGCCTGAAATTATTGAAACGATTTATTTTGGCGGAGGAACGCCCAGCCTGCTGAGTGAGGTTGATATTAAAAATTTGCTGAACGTAATTAATGATCATTACACCATTGCCAGCGATGCAGAAATAACACTGGAGGCTAATCCTGATGATATTACCGAAGAAAAATTAATTGCCTGGAAGCGCTGTGGCATAAATCGGCTCAGCATCGGTATTCAATCATTTCAAGAAAAAGATTTGAAGTGGATGAACAGGGCACATAATTCGCTGCAAGCAACGGAAAGTATTCTTAGGGCAAAATCTGCAGGCTTCCATAATTTTTCAATTGACCTTATTTACGGCATACCCGGCCTTACGGATGATGAATGGCGGAAGAACATTGATGTGGCTATAGCCAACAACATTCCTCATATGGCCTGTTATGCATTAACGATAGAGCCTCGTACTGCATTACAAAAAATGATTGAATTGAAAAAGAAAGAACCTGTGGATGCAGAGCAGCAGGCACGGCAATTTGAAATATTAATGGAACGTAGCAGAAGCGCAGGTTACGAGCATTATGAAATTTCAAATTTTGCCAAACCCGGCAGCAGGAGTAAACACAACAGCAGCTATTGGCAAGGCAAAAAATATGTAGGCATTGGCCCATCCGCACATTCGTACAATGGCATATTAAGAAGATGGAATGTTGCCAACAATCCTGTTTACATTCAATCTATAAAAAATAATAAGATTCCTTTTGAAGAAGAAAAACTTACCGCCGGCAACAAACTGAACGAATATATTATGATTTCGCTAAGAACTATGGAAGGAATTAATTTGAAAAAATTGCAGGAAGAATTTTCAGCTCATGAAAAATTAAGAATCGTACAACTTATTAATACTAATAACTACCAAAGCCGCGGAATGATACACCTGAATGAAGAAAGCATCAGGCTTACCGATAAAGGAAAATTATTTGCAGACGGGATCGCTTCTTCTTTGTTTAAAGTATAGCTTACACTAATGTTTTTTCGATTTTGAAAAAACCTTCTTCGGGCGAAAGGTTTTGCCAAAGAATTTTGTAAATCGTTTCTGCAACAGGCATCTCTGCTTTTATTTTTTTATTCAAGAAGTAAATGCATTTACTTGCATTGTATCCTTCAGCCACCATATTCATCTCGAGCTGTGCGGCCTTTACCGAATAGCCTTTGCCAATCATGTTTCCGAAGGTGCGGTTGCGGCTGTAAAGCGAATAGCACGTTACCAATAAATCGCCGAGATACACCGATGCAGCATAATTAGTAGTATGTTTTGAAACAGCTTTATGTGTTATCGTGTGTTCAATACTTCCCACTTCCACGTTTTGAATGCCTACCCTGCGTAAAAAGCCAGCCATTTCATCGGCGCTATTTGCAATCAGCACGCTCAAAAAATTATCACCATATTCAAGTCCATGTGCAATCCCCGCTCCTAATGCATAAATATTTTTCAGGATAGAAGCGTATTGCACTCCGTAAATATCATTGTTTTCAATTGTATTGATATACTCCGTTTTAAAATATGAGGCAATCTGTTTAGTGGTGGCCTGATCTATTCCTGAAAAAGTGAGATAAGATAATTTTTCGGCAGCTACTTCTTCCGCATGACATGGGCCAAGCACAGTGAAATAATCAGACAACTCTACATCATATTGTTTTTTCAGGTAATCGTTGAGCAATAAATTTTCTTCCGGTAAAATTCCTTTTATGGCGGATACTATTTTTTTATTATTAAAAATATCTTTTGGTAAATTTTTTAAAACATCCGCCGCATAAGCAGAAGGAACTGCTATGACAATGCAATCACTGTTTTTAATAACATCAGAAACGTTGGCGGAAAATTGCAGCAGGCTGAGATCAAAATATGCGGAGTTTAAATATTGCGGATTGTGTTTTCTTTTTTTGAATTGATCAATGACCGCATTATTTCGTATCCACCAATAAATTTTATGGTTGTTATCCGTTAAAATTTTTGCAAGCGCCGTACCCCAACTGCCACTGCCGATAATTCCTAATTTCATATCAAGCCTAATTTTTCTACTGCTATTTGTGCTGCCGCCTGGCTGGCTTCTTTTTTATTATATGCCTTTGCTTCTGCAATTACTACGCCATCTACTTTTGCTCCAATGGTAAACAATCTTCGCCCGTTTTCCATCTTTTCATCAAGGGTTTCAAATTCGAGGCTCTTCCCATTTTTATTTGCCCAGCCATACAATTTATTTTTTTGATTGATGTCAAGATTTTCCAAATCTTCCATAAAAAAATGCTGGTTGATAATATGAGTGTTTACCCATTTGCGCGTTTGCCGGTATCCTTTATCCAGGTAAACCGCGCCAACAACGGCTTCCAGCGTATTGCCGAATATCTGTGATATTTTTAAAGAATTATCAAAACGGTTATAAAACGTAATTTTTTTCAAACCAATTTTTAAGGCAATTTCATTCAATTGATTCCGGTTTACCATTTTACTTCGCATCTCGGTTAAAAAGCCTTCGTCTTTGTAAGGATATTTCATAAAAAGATAATGAGCCACCAGCGAACTGAGCACCGCATCACCCAAAAATTCGAGGCGTTCATTATTTTCGTCAGCGCCTTCGCGTATGGAACGATGACTGAGAGCGGTTTTGTAGAGGCTCAGTCTTCTTGGTGTCAGCCCAAGAACGTTACGGAGTTGTCGGGTTAATTCTTTATCTTCTTTTGAAAAAAAAATATTTCTGACAAAAAACACAAGTAGATTTTAAAGTAAATTATTCCTAAGTTAGTAAAAAAAAAATTGATACTTTTTTACAGGAATATGCCGGGCAAATAAATGAGCCTTGAAGAAGGATTTTACTTCATTATTTTAAACACAATAAACATGGCTATAATAAGCGTGATCCAAAAAACAAACGACCATAAAATTAATGTTCCTTCAGCCCGCGAAACTCTACGGATTAATTTTTTTTCAAACTTAGCATAATCCTCTTTTGTGGAAATGGTATTTTTCATATCATCCCTCCATTGGGCAATTTCTTTTTTTGCTTCATCGGTTTTGTAAGAAACCTGCTGTTCTATTTCAGCATTAATGTAACCGATTATTTCATCTGCCTCTTTATCGCCAAGCCGGCGCGACAGAAAATTTTTTAAATCCGTATCTGAAATATTACCACTTTCCATATTATTAGTGCAGGTTTATGCCCGGAATTTTTTTACAATTACAGAGGCATTATGACCTCCAAAGCCAAAAGTGTTGCTCAGTGCAGCATTCACTTCTCTTTCCTGAGCTTTATTGAAAGTAAAATTGAGTTTTGGATCAAGCTCGGGATCATCCGTAAAATGATTAATGGTAGGCGGAACAATATTTTTTGTAACGGCAAGAATGCATGCAAGCGTTTCAATTACTCCTGCAGCGCCCAGCAAATGCCCTGTCATTGATTTGGTAGAGCTAATATTCAAATCATAAGCATCATTTCCGAATACACTTAATATCGCTTTTGATTCTGCAATATCTCCCAAAGGAGTAGAAGTTCCATGAACATTGATGTAATCAATATCATGAGGTGCAAGCCCTGCATCTTTCAGCGCAGCAGCCATCACGTTTTTTGCACCGAGGCCTTCCGGATGCGGAGCCGTAATATGATATGCATCTGCAGTAGCGCCGCCACCGGCTATTTCGCAATAAATTTTCGCACCTCTTTTTAATGCGTGCTGCAATTCTTCCAATATCAATACCCCGGAACCTTCGCCCATTACAAATCCATCACGATCTTTATCAAACGGGCGCGATGCTGTTTTTGGATCATCATTACGTTCGCTTAATGCTTTCATTGCATTAAAACCACCAACGCCTGCTTCGCAAATCACTGCTTCTGTTCCACCGGTAAGAATGATGTCTGCTTTGCCCAATCGTAAATTGTCATACGCATCAATAATGGCATTGGTGCTGCTTGCACATGCGCTTACCACAGCAAAGTTGGGACCGCGAAATCCATGCCGCATTGATATTTGCCCTGCAGCAATATCCAATATCATTTTTGGAATAAAGAAAGGATTGAACCGTGGAGTACCATCGCCGCGTGCAAATTCCATTACATCATCCTGGAAGGTGGTGATGCCACCAATGCCGCTGGCAAATATTACTCCTACTCTATCGGAATCAACATTCTCTTTGGTAATGCCCGCATCTTTTACTGCCTCATCGCTGGCAATAAGAGCAAACTGCGCAAAACGATCAAGCTTGCGTGCTTCCTTTCTTTCAAAGTAATTGGTGGGTTCAAAATCTTTAACCTCGCAGGCAAACCTTGTTTTGAATTTGGTAATATCAAACTGTTGAATAGTATCAGCACCTGGTACACCATGTACCAAGCCATCCCAATATTCGGGAGCCGACTTACCTAAAGGCGTTATGGCCCCAATTCCAGTAACAACTACTCTTTTTAGTTCCATAATTGCCTGCGATGTTAAATAAGGAAATTACTTGGCGTGCTCTTCAAGATAAGCAATAGCCTGGCCAACGGTAGTGATAGTTTCGGCCTGTTCATCCGGAATGGAAATATTAAACTCTTTCTCAAATTCCATGATCAACTCCACAGTATCCAAACTGTCGGCGCCCAGGTCATTAGTAAAGGAAGCTTCTGGTGTTACTTCTGCTTCATCCACTCCTAATTTGTCAACAATTATTTTTTTAACTCTTGTTGCAATGTCTTGCATGATTGTAAAATTTGGTTAAAACGGGTACAAAAATATGTTTTTTGTAATAAAAAAAAACAATAAGTAAAAACTGTCTTTAAGCCCGAAAGATTGTTCTTTTTGTTTATAAAAATATTTTGCCCGAATATATCCCCGAAATTTTAAAAGCAGGAAAATATCATGGTGCCACCGTAATTCTTTTTAAGGGGTTTATTCCATCACAAATAGATATTGTATATTTATTGCTCAGACTAACATTTCATAAGATTGCCATGCCCATAAAAGTTATTGATCACGGAAGCAGGGAGTATAAGAAAATGGTGGATTTGCGCTATGATCTATTGCGTAAACCCCTGCACCTTACATTTAAACCCGAAGAACTGGAGCGCGAGAAAGAAGATATACTTATCGGCGCTTTTGAAGAAGATAAAATTTTGGGCTGTTGCCTGCTCACCAAAGTAGACAAGCATGTGGCAAGGCTTCGCCAGATGGCCGTACAGAATAATCTGCAGGGAAAAGGAATCGGCGCATCCATGATGACATTTGCAGAAAATGTAGCCCGGGATGCAGGCTTCAGAGAACTTGTGATGCATGCCCGGAAAACGGCCATTGGTTTTTATGAAAAGCTGGGGTACAAAACTGATGGAGACGAATTTATAGAAGTATCCATCCCTCATTTTAAAATGGTGAAAAAGTTAAAATTCTGATTGCCGTATATTTCTTTATCGGGTAATTTTTTCTTTCAGAAACTTTCTCACTTCACTTATCTGGTCGGCTTGAAAGGCTTCTTTAGGTACAATAAAGAAAGAACGTGCATCGAAGTATAAATGAAAAAAATACGGACTTTCCATCATGGTGCTGAAGGCCGTCCATGGCCAGCTACGGCTTCCGCGTTCATTAGCTATTGTCATTTGCATAGGTTCAAAATTTACGCGAAGCCTGTCTCTAAACGTAGCCGCCCGGCGATAAATGATGCCCGGCAGGATGAACCAAAATGATATCATTAATACAAACCACAAAAAGGAACTTGTGATAAAAGCATAGGGAGAAATTTTTTTAAAAAAATACAGCAATACAGATACAATTGCAAAAACATTAATCAGGATCATCATCAATTTTATTTCGCGGCGGGTAATAAAATGATAACGCAACGCCTGCAGCACTTTAGCCTTATTATAAGTAAAATAAGATGACATCATACAAACAAATGTACGATGTACAATGAACAGAAGCTTATGTGGGTAAAAATAATTTCTGCTGAGGATAACTGCTACTAACGGCTATGCCTATACGAAATTATTGCTGCGTGCCCTGGTCCTGCTGATCAATAATTTTTACTTCGGTGCGCCGGTTTTTCTGGCGTCCTTCATCCGTATCATTATCCGCTATCGGATCATCGGCGCCATATCCTTTGGCCACCAGGCGGTTGTTATCAATTCCTTTGGCAATAAGATAAGCTACAATAGATTTTGCTCTTTCCAGCGAGAGTTGCAGGTTTTTTTCATCGCTCCCGATATTATCTGTATAACCGCCAATCTCAATTCTTTCATTGGGCTTGCGGTTCAGGTAATCCACCAAATCATCCAGCGTGGGGTATGAAGACGGACGCAAAGTGGCTTTGCCAAAATCAAATTCAACATTATCGAGCACGAAAGTTTTTGGCGGTTCAAATTCCAGACGAACCGTAAAAGGTGTTTTATAATATGAGTTAGGGCCCAGTGCAGGAATATCGAGTACATTAATAGTAGTAGAATCTCGAAAGCCAAGTATATAAATATCATACTTATCTCCCGCCGGCAGTCTTGTTGAAAAGTTTCCGAGCGAATCGCTGATAGCCTGATATTCGTTGCTGTTTTTCTGGCTCCGGAAAACAACCAACTCATTGTTTTTAGGTTGCTTGGTATTCATATCCACCACCATTCCTTGCACCTTAGCATCTTTCGGAAGATTTAATACCACATTTGTTTGAGCAAATACTGCTGGTATAAAAAGAGAACAAAAGATAATAGCAAAAAAAAATTTCATAGTTGATAAGAATTTATCGCGGTGATCGCGAAATGTATAGAACGAAGTTCGTTCGATTACAACGTATAAACAACTCATTTATTTTTATAATTCCGTCATTTTATAAAGCAAAAAGCCACCCGAAGGTGGCCGTATGCTTGTGTAGCTACTTACTAACTACATCCCATGCTGTTTCCGCAATTGAGGCATTTGTAACAAGTGCCGCTGCGGATGGTAATATGCCCGCATGTATTGCACGCAGGTGCATCGCTTTGCATGTTTTTGGCTGCTGCATTCACAGCATCGTAACCTGGAGATGATTTTTTTACTGTTTCTGTTTTTGCAGTTTTATGCGTTTGTGTCTTATCACTATTTGTACCAATCACTCTCACATCGCTTAGTTCGGGTACTCTTTCACCAATAGTGGGAGAATTAATGTCCCATTCTTCACTTCCTGCATTTTCTACTTCGGGCTTATCAAGTACATGAACCAAATCATTTCTTCCGAGATATTCATACGCAAGCGAGCGGAAGATAAAATCAATAATAGAAGTAGTAGTTTTTATATTCGGATGATCTACCATGCCCGAAGGCTCAAACCTGGTGAAAACAAATTTTTCTACAAACTCTTCTAACGGCACTCCATACTGCAAGCCTATTGAAATAGCAATTGCAAAACAGTTAAGCATACTGCGCATAGTAGCGCCTTCTTTTGCCATATCAATAAATATTTCTCCAAGTGTGCCATCACTGTATTCACCGGTTCTTAGGAATAAGGCTTGCCCATTTATTTTTGCTTTTTGTGTAAACCCTCTTCTTTTTGCCGGCAGCGATCTGCGCTCTACAATCATTGCAAGCTGGCGTTTCAAAGCAGTATCCTTGCTGTTCTGCACTCTTCTGTTCATTTCTTCCAGCAAATCTTCTACGGTAAGTTTACTCATATCTACGAGGTGAGCTTCGTTGTTGTCACTTTCATTTTCTGCCACAACAGATTCATTGTCTTTTTTGCTGCCTTCGGAACGTGAAGATTTTTTATCACTCTTATTGCTCAATGGTTGTGATAGCTTGGAACCATCGCGATAGAGTGCGCAAGCTTTTAATCCAAGATGCCAGCTCAATTGATAAGCATTTGCAATTTCTTCTACAGTAGCTTCGTTGGGAAGATTAATTGTTTTTGAAATGGCACCACTAATGAAAGGTTGCACTGCAGCCATCATCCGGATGTGTCCTTCGTGATGGATATATCGCTTGCCTATCACGCCACATTTATTGGCACAATCAAATACCGGAAGATGTTCTTCTTTCAGATGAGGAGCGCCTTCTACCGTCATAGTACCGCATACATATATATTGGCTTCTTCAATTTGTGATTCTGTAAAACCTAATGATTCCAATAAACTCCATTCAAAATTATTATACTGTTCTGGTTTGAATCCTAAACGCTGCAAACATTCTTCTCCCAAAGTATATACATTAAAAACAAATCCGATTTCGAATGCAGATGCTAACACCGTTTCTATTTTATGAATATCATTGCCATTAAACCCTCTCTCAGCAAGGCTTGTAGGGTTTATGTGTGGCACTCCTTCTAATGTTGCATGGCCTTTTGCATAATTTACAATGTCTTCAATTTCTTTTTCAGAATATTTTAAATTGCGCAATGCCTGTGGTACACTTTGATTGATAATTTTAAAATAACCTCCGCCACTTAGTTTTTTAAATTTTACTAAAGCAAAATCGGGTTCCACGCCGGTTGTATCGCAATCCATTACTAAACCAATGGTTCCTGTCGGTGCTATTACTGTTGTTTGTGCATTGCGATAACCAAACTGTTCGCCCAGCATTACTGCCTCATCCCATGCTTTGGTGGCAGCGCGCAATAAATAATCAGGACAATATTTTGCATTAATACCTTGTGGTTTTATTTCAAGTCCTTCATACGCATCCATAGCATCATACGCAGCAGCACGATGATTATGCATTACTCGCAGCATGTGATTTTTATTTTCCTGGTA